>MDSY01020962.1_pt1 | contig 12633 bp, 8 predicted proteins | sample 811131 | NCBI WGS metagenome assembly MDSY01 (sample SAMN05326643, study PRJNA326480) | marine metagenome | isolation source: seawater | place: Atlantic Ocean: South West | collected 2010
ATACCACCTGCATCCTGTACAGCAACTTCTGTACCTGCAATATCATACCTTAATTTATCTTCATCTGAACTTTCCTCAGCTTGAATTTTTGTATCATTATCTGCATCCTTTATAACATCAGATGAGGCAGACACAACTAAATCTATTGTACCATCGCCATCCTCATAAGTAGCGGTTATACCAGTTTCAGTATTAGAAGTAAACATAGCCCCAACAATGTCTTGGACTTGTTCAGAGCTAACACTTGCATTATCCACATAAGCTTTAATTGATTGTTGGGTTGCTAAAAATGTATCACTATTGCTAGCCATATCATCCTCATCTTTAACTGGAACTACGAAATCTAATGTTCCATCTGCATCCTCATAAGTAACTGTGATAAATGTTTCAGTATTACCTGTAACCATACCACCTACAAAATCCTCAACTTGTTCTTGTGTAAGGCTAGTCATATCATCAACCACAAAGTCGATAGTTCCATCACCATCCTCATAAGTAACACTTATTCTTGTTTCAGTATTACCTGTGAGCATATTGCCAACTATATCTTGTACTTCCTCAGTGGTTAATTGAGTGTTAGTTGTCATATCATCTACAACTAAATCAATAGTACCATCTCCATCCTCGTAAGTTGCAGAAATTCTGGTCTCAGTATTAGAGCTAAACATAGCACCTACTATATCTTGTACGGCTTCAGTTGTTAATTGAGTGTCTGTTGAAACTAGGTCTATTGTTCCATCGCTATCATCATAGGTTACTGAGATATTAGTTTCTGTATTACCACTAAACATAGCTCCTACTATATCTTGTACTTGTTCTGTATCTAATGGTCCAACATAAGTTTTAATTTGTGAAGCATTTACATATTTTTCTGTACCACCATCTGATATAGGAAATTTATCTGCGTCCGCTATAGTAATTCCTGATCCGTCAGTCATACCATCAATATTAAATACGGCTTCAACATCACCATATTCTAAAGCATTAGCTCCTGAATTAACTTTTAATACTTGACCTGCAGTACCTAATGAAGTAACACCTGTACCACCTTTAGTGGTTGGTACTGTACCAGTAACATTAGCTATAGGAATATTTGCATGACCATCCGAAGTAGCATGAGTATGTGTGAACATGGCGTCAAAATCCTCAGCCGCGGCCACATGTTTAACACTTGCTCCAGAAGTATGGGCTCTTGCAGTTGTACTATCATAACCTCTTGTAAGTGTGCTAAAGGTTGTACCAGATTTAGCACCTACTTTAATTATTTCCTCTGCTGAAGTACCAGCATTAATGGCTATAACAAATGGTACTGCTGGATAACCAGTAGAACTATTAACTGTTAATGAAGTATCGGCATCCGATATATTGGATGCTAAGGTTGTTGCTACTGCTGTGTTACTAAAATATTTTCTAGCCATATCTGCTCATTATAAATGGTTTATTTTCTAAGTGTAGTCGGTTTTTACAATCTTGCAACAATTCCTCAAATCTTGCTTGGAACCACTCACCAGTTCTTACTGATAAAAAGGCAGGTGATTCCTGGGCTCTTTGGTGTTGTTGTGCATTTTTCTTTTGGGTATTTTCTAATTCCTCTTGAACCATTAATCTATTCATAGAGAAGTAGAATAAAAGATCCGTCATATACTCCTCTAATCCTGCATGGCTAGTCATATCATTTGATTCCGCAGTAAATCTTGTGAAAGGTGAGGCGTATGTAATTCTAATACTTGCTGAGGATGGTAAAGATTTTCTTATCATGACTGCATTACCCCCAGCAAAATCACTGGTTGCTAAATTTTGTACTAATTCATAATCACCAATTTGTTCCCATTGTTCTGCTGTTGAATTTAATTGGTAAGTTATTGATAATATTTTAGACACATCCGATGGCACATTATATCCAATAGTGTTAGTGCTATATGAGGCAGTAGTTGTACTTACCTTATATAGGGATGGAAATATTGCTGTTAAACAATCATTGAATAGGTTTAAAATATCATCTCTTGAAACTCTTGGGTTAACATAGATAGGTAGATTTGAATTATGACTTGCGGCAGTTGTACCTAACCAACCTCTTATAACTGTAGCTGTTTTTAAAGTGGTATCCACAGTTTGAACCATCATTAATTCTTCCTCTACTTCTATTACTGTACCTGGTCCCCATGCAGGTAAGATCCCAGTATAAGTTAATGAGGTTGTACTGTTATTCATAGACACAGCCAATATGTCTGCATTGTCATGCCTATTAAAAGCTTTAGTTATTCGGTTTATTACTGTACTAGCGGCAGCCATTATCCACCTACTTTAAATAGTATTTCTCGAATTACTTCCTCAATAATTGTTAAGTTTTGATTGAATCCTGCAATACTATCTTGATAAGCCTGTACTTGTGCTTTTAATGTTGCTACTTCTTGTTGAAGGTCATTAACTGTTTTAAACAACCAACCAACTAAAGCGGCTAAACCACCTTGTAGAATTTGACCTAGATTTACTTTGGTTTCCATTATTCCTCTTCCTCAGTTTCATCGGGAGTAGAGGAACCGGTAGATACATCGCTGTAGCTACTTATAGTTCCTCTTACTACTCCCATAATCTAATTCCTTATGTTAAGGCGTTAAATTTAAAATGAGCTTTCTGGTTTTTAACCTTCATCGAACATTCCCCAACGAGTTGGTACTGTTGTCTGTCACCAGTTTTAGCTAGTGCTTCCATGAAAAAGGTATCGAACCACACCATGTTAATGTATTGAGTTTCTAACCCAAATAACATATCTGATGGTACCCATCTATCTAACATTATATATACTCTACCAAAGTCAAGGTCGAGATAATCCACAACGGCACCTCTGATGTTTTCATCTTGTGAAAAACGAATATCATCGGAATCAAAGAGATTGATTTTTCTCTTTTGTGTACCACCAACTACCAATATATCTACATTACCACCAGCATTGAAACTAGCCTGCATTTGGTCGTTGATTTTTGCTAAGGTTAATGCGTTTGTTGAGCTATCTACATTACTTGTAATGAAATAGTCAAGTCCACCCATAGACCTTTTCTTGTTGGATGTATCCTCGTTTCTTGAACCGAGAATAATATTCTGTTCTAATTTAACAGCCGCTTCTTTTAATCTCTTACCACCTTGGTATGCGATTTCAGAACTTACACCGTATTTGGCTGCTTTTTCCTCTGAACGAGTTACTTCTAGTTCATCTTGATATATCTGTGTCATGTTATACAAAGAAGTTCTCTGGTTGTTGATACCTGATACTGGATCAGCACCTTCAACAGGGATTGTTCCTAAGATAAAGACATCAGCGTCATCGTTGTGAGCGGCAGCGGAACTGTCGCCATAACCTCTTGAAATTGTGAGGTTATTTGATGAAACAGCAGAAACTGCCATTAATTCATCATCAACTCTGATAAGGTCACCAACTTTGAAATAAGCTCCATTATCAACTGTTAAAGTTGTAGCGGAGTTATTGATGTTGGATCCCATATTTATCTTGTCTGAAGCTGGGACTAATTCGTCCTCTAGCCATTCGACTTTTTTACTAGAAGTGGATTCTGAAGCGAAAGCAGACCCACCTTGGGCACCGTAAGTTCCAAGAAAAGGCACATCGAATGGGGAAATTAAATGAATGGCGTCTTCCATGTCTAGCTTTACGCCGACTGTGGAATCATAGGTCCTTCTTGTTCCTGTTTGTGTTGCCACTTTATTTCTCCTTTAAGTTGTTACTTCAATTGGTTTGGGCTCGTAGTCATTTTTATTAAACTTCTCACCCATCTTAACAGGGTCTAGGTTTTTGTCAAGATAGGGTACTCCCCTATCATCTGTCCTAGTCCCCTTTTCCCAAGAGTTATTTGAACCCCTGGGCGGTATACTATTTTTTATTGACGGCGTTGCCGAAGGTGCAATATTCAACACCACAGTATCTATAACCATTGTACACTCTGTACAAAAATTCCGGTTATGGTTCTGTATAGCGAAACAATATTGGCAAGTCCTATCTGTCAAAGTTATGTCTCCCGATTAACTTGGTTGTCAAATAAGGCTTCTAGGGCTTCACCCATTGCATAATCGTGGGCTTTGCCTCCATCCTTTGCTTCTGAATATACTTCCCTTGCCATCTTTCTTGTATCAACTGTGTTGTCTGGTTGACCTGCAGAAGTATTAGTAACCGCACTTGCAACAGTCTCCATGTCGCTAAGGGCCTCAGGTTGTGATACCGAAGGCTCGGGTCTAACACTATCTAATGCACTTTGATACGCCTCAACGGACTCAAATCCAGCCGCAGTTGCAGCCTGAGCCAAAAACTGTTCTTGTTGTTGGTTCTTGATTTCAGCCTTTACAATGAGGGTTTCAAGGGTAATATCTGAAGGATTCACATCTTTCAAGTCATCCGCAGTTAATTGCATATTTGCGTATTTGTCGGGTAGATTACTTTGAAGCTCTTTTATTTTGGCTTCTTTAGCAAAGGGGGCAAGCGCCTCTACCTGGGCTTGTAGCTCTCCTGCCTTTTCAGCTTTTTCTCTTAGTGCTGAACCACTAAACTCGGATTCTAATTGATCCACTGCATCTATGTTTCCTGCTTTGATTTCCTTGATAAGTTCCTCAAATTTACTCATATTTTTCCTCCTGTTACGCCTATTGGTTGGAGTTTCCAATAGGGAATCGCTTCGCCAGATTTAGGTTCTGGGTTACCTTTTTCATCTAGTAGCCACCTCTTTGTGTCCTACCCAATCCGGCGATACCGCCTTTTTGGTTAAGCCGAGAGGCTCCACCAGCTTGAAACTCTGATAATGCGGTGTCGAAAATCTGTTTTCGTTGTGCCGCAACATTACTATCCTCATGAAATATATAATCTGATATTTGTTCATCACTCAATGGATTAATTCTATGGATATTAGCCAGCTTTGTCAAGGACTCCCGTTCTCTGGCTGCTTCTGCAAAACCTTGTCTTGCTAATTGTTCTGTTACACCGAAGTCCTCTAATTTCTCTGCGAAAGTTTGTGTAATATTCAATCCAAATTTTTGAGCTGAAGCACCTATTTGTGCCGTAGCTACTTGATCCTCAATAATTTGGATTCCAATACTAGGGTCTAAGAAGTAAGCAAGTAAGTCTGATTCCTGTAATTCTGTACCATAAAAAGTTCTAAATTGTTCTGATACCTCATCTATGTTATCTACGACTGCCGCATAACCTCTATCCATTCTTGCTGAAAACTCTTGGGCTGACACATCTCCAGCTACTAAATCTTTTATTTTATTTTTAAAACTATCACCACTTATACCCCCATCTGCAAATACATCAGCTACACCATAACTATTTAAAATACCATAAACTGATGTTTCATATTGGATATATTCAGCTTCACTCATTGGAGCTAAACCTTTTGTTTGTCTTTCTATTAAACCTGGAAATCTAGCTTGATAGGCTGGTGTTGTTCTTACTATATCTAATATTTCTGTTGGTTCAGTAATACCTTCTAGCACAATGTCATTAATTAAAGAGTTAATAAAATCAGAACCAAAGTTTTGTAACCATGGATTTCTATCTATAATTTGTTTTATCCAGTCTGTATCTATTAATGCCATTATGTTTCAAACCCCATACTTTTACCTAATGAATTAATACTAGAGGTTAATTCATCTTTTGCTCTTACTGTATTTAAAAATCTACTATCGGCTCTTATAGCTTTATCTAAATCTTTTCCTGATAATTCCTCACTTAAAATTTTATTTAATAAGCTATCATCACTGGCTATGTTTTCTATTTCTAATGCACCTTTTACTACACCTTTAGCACCAGATGAATATTGATTCCAAGTTAATAAAGGATCTTTATTTTTATGTATAGAAGCTGAAGCATTTTGTATAGCGGCCAATTCTGTATTCCAATCAGTTACACCGGTAGTTAGGTTTTGTGCAATACTATCATAATGAGAATTATCCACTGCTATATGATTACCAAGATAAGTGTTATGTGCATCCAATACTCTAGCTAACCAACCTTGTGCCTCACCTAAAGCTTTATTTTTAGCTTCAGATTGGTCACTTAATCTCCTATGTGCTGAACTACCTTCTACGGCTTCTGCATTAGAAGTAATATTAAAGTATGCACCATCTAAACCTATTTCACCTTTAGCTACTTTTGTAGCATCCGCTAAGAAACTTGTAATACCATCACTTGGATTTTCACCATACTCATAGATATGATGGGCTAACATTTTATATTGGGTTCTCTCAATTTCAGCGGCTTGTTCAGCAGTGGACATATTTTTAAATGCCCTTGCTTGTTCGGTCATAGCATTGTAATAATTTGTATTCTTATAAGCTTGTTTAGTTTGCTCACCATCCCAGCCTTCTAAGTAAGCCTGCATTACCATTCGTTTTAATTCAAGATTATCTAAAGGTACATATTGTCCATATTCAGCAAAGATAGATTTAGTCATTTCTTTCCAAGCCACATCACCATTTACTTCTATTTCATTTAAGTTACCAAAATAAAAGTCACCATATTTACCTATAAAACTATCTAAATTTAAAACTTCATCTGCATTAGGACTACCTAGATTAGCCCATTGAACTGAAGTCATATCATACCAAGCGGCACCTAGACCATCGCTAAATTCTAATACTATTCTGTATTCATCACCTACTTTAATAATTTTAGATCCTTGAGGTAATTGTTTTAGTGCTGGGTTTTCTGAACCTTCTGTATTTGTATTTTGAGTAGGAGTTTCGCTACCATCATTATTCTCACTAGAACTATTTGCACCTGTTGGGTTTGTTGCTTCTGAAATAACTGAGCCAGCATCCACAAAAGTTTCAGTTGAGAAATCTGTACCAGCCTCTACTGCATCTTGAAACTCAGGTAATTCATCTACAAAGGTAGCATTTTCAGGTGGACTATCTTCTTTTGTTACACCATAAGAACCACTATCATATCTAAACCATCTATGCTTTTCCTCTAAACCTTCTAATACTTTTCTTGATTCCTCAGCAGATAAGCCAGGATTACCAGCTTGACCTGGTGGCCCAGAATATTGAAACTCACCTTCTTGTGTTGGGTTAGTTCTACCTTCTTTGTCGTACCATACCATTATATATCAAATACTCCTAGTACATTTTTGGTCATCCAATCTTGGACTGTTTGATAATTTTTTCTATTATCAACAAACTTAAACTCACCTGTATCTTCCATGCCTTCTTGTAATGTTTGACCAAGTGTTAAGCCTTTATAGTCTCCTTCTAAACTTGCATTAAAAATTTTCTTTTCGGTTTCAGTAAATTGTGGTGCCCATGTATCATAGTCGGCTTTTGTAGCTTTTCTACCTAAATTACCTTCAATGAATTTATCAATAAATAAATTAACTGCCTCTGGTTCAGTTGGTGTAAATGTAGCACTTGCACCTACTCCTGTATTACTTGCATTATTCCATTTATTCATAAATTCAAAGCTATCAAATCCTTCACCACCAGATAGTTTAGAGGTATTAGCAACCTTAAATATATCATTAATATAAGCTTTATCCATATCAGTTTTATATTTACCTGTTCTTGCGTAATACTCTGCATGACTTGGTCCGCCCCTATGACCTATAATACCTACGATTGGATCCCATGTATCACTATAGTGATTGGTTAATCTCTTTACATTATGCACAAGAAAATCTATTGCGAATTTAGGATCCATAGCCATTTCTGGTGTGATAAAAGCATGACCACCTGGTATATGTGAAGCTGGGTTTTCATTACCCTCACCCCAAACATCCATGTTAATCTGAGCTAATCCATAACTATTTTCACCTTGCCCATTGAAAGAAGTTGGGTCAAATGTATTAAAAGTTTCTTTTGCTATCTGTCCATACAATAAATTAAAAGGTATGTTATTTGCCTTAGCGGCTATCTGCATATAACTTAATAAAGGTATCTCACCTAAAGCACCAAAATTATATTTCTTTAAAGCATTAGGATTTATCTTACCACCTTTTGGTAATGTAGGTTGTATATAGTTTAAATCATCATCACTCATTGAAGGTCCGATATAAGTATTACTTGTATCTGTATTCCACAATCCTAAATCATAACTTACATCCATTTCATCAGGCACAGTCCATACTGATTGGCCATAATCTATATCACCTAAATTAGGTACATTTTTAGCCATCCATTTATCGATTTCTTCTTGGGCTGTATCAGCTATTGAACCTTGAAAGCCCCCTGTATCATCTTGGGTTTCAGCAACATCCTCAACAGTAGTAGGTTTTTCCGGTAATACTTCCTCACTTACAGGTTCTACTGTGGGCTCAACATCATCATCACCAAATATAGAACCTAATCCTATTACACCTGCTAATACTAGACCTATTCTACCTCTTGTAGATTTAGGTAACCATTTTTTATAGCCACCATTTTTGAAAAAGTCATTAAACATCTTACTTCTTTTTCCTTTCTTTCCTAATTCTAAACCTTTTTCTTTTGTGTTAGCATTTGTAAACTCTTCCACTGTAGGTTCTAATAGTACCCCACCTTTAATCTTAGTAAGTTGTTTAGCCTCTACTTTTTTAAATTTTTCAGGTTGCATAAAAGCCAATATACTTAACATCCAAGGTGACATACCAGCATAAATAACATCTTGTGTATCCTCAGGAAATAACTCTATTGTTTCAATAATCGGAAATTCAGGGGCCGCTACTGATCCAGCAACTGCACCACCTGGTCCACCAAATGCACCACCTAATACTGGCATACCTATAGAAGCCAACCATTGAGCCCCGACTTGTACACCATTTGGAGTTCTATTTCTAAACTCTTCCCACTCCTCATCACTAAACTGATAAGGGCTTTGAGAAGGAGCATTACGAACATTTTCCTCTATTTGGTCTAAATAAGAATAAGTTTCCTCTAAAGGAGCTAAAGCTTCATCTACTTTATCTTGTATATTTTTAGGCACAAATCCTGCATTAGCTTGAAATATAATTGCTTGTTCTATGGGATTATCTAAAGTCATAGCATCCATAATTGCGGCTTTATTTTTTAATCCCGAGATTGCTTGTAAAGGATCATTTATTGGAGTACTCATATTTGGTTTTTCAGTTGGTGTAAAGTTAGCTAAATTTTCCGCTAGTTCTAATGGATTGCTTTCTGCCTCATTAATCATAGCTTCTATACTTGGGCTAAAAGCCCATGAATATTGCTCTAAATCTAATACACCTTCATCTAATTTGTCCTCAGTTTCAATCAATGTATCTAATTGTTTAAGTGCTGAGGCTTCACTTGGACTGATATTACCATTTAAAGCTTTGCCAATTAACTCAATATATAACTTAATACTGTTCATTTACTAGCCTTAATTTTATCACCTTCAAGGTACCTATAATAAATACTAACAAATTCTGGATATTTGTCTAGTAATGCGTCCACCATTTCCAGGTATTGATTTTTAAGATCCCGGTTACCTTGTGCATCCAATGTTTTATAATCACTCTCAGCTATCAAATCTTGTATCTCTTTTCTCTTAGCCAAATAGATTGCTAGAGCTACTAAGTCCGGTCGAGTAGATATATCTTTAGTAACTTCTGGAACTAATACTGCTGTTACAATTTCCTCTAAAGCTATCATCTTTTTATCCCATTTATTCACATCACCAATATTATCTTTCTCATCAGCCCATGCTGGATGTTCCTCTTTTATCTTATCCATTTCCTCATCTTTATAAGCTAATAATTCAGGCCATTGTCTTAAACTTGTCAATTCATTTTCATATAAAATACTATAAACTTCATCCATTAATCTACCATATTTATCCCAACCTGTTTTAATATCTATATCTTTCCTTCTACCATCTGGTAAGAAATCCTCAGCAGTAAAATCTTTATACTCTCTTTCTGGTCCATATAGGTTTAACATGTCATCTGAAAAATCTCTATCCACAGTAGATGATTGTTGAGCGGCATAAACTGCGGAATCAAATTCACCCACATCATAGGTATCACCTAATATCACATCTGCATATTCAGGATAGTTTCTTAATGTGTTTTTAAATGGTTGTCTTGCTTGTTCAGTTTCTTGTGTAGGTGCTAATCCTGTTTGACTTGTGGTTTTACCTATTGTAAGAGCAAAGTATTCATAACCATAAGTTTGAATAAACTTCTCTGTACCTTCAACAAAACCAAATTGGTCTAGTAATTCTTGATAGGCAGTTTTATATGGTTGTAATGGACTTTCTACAATAGGTGAAGCTGGTGAATAATAAGTTATCCATGAATAAAGATGGAATAAACTCATAGCATGATTTTGTATTTCCTCTGGTGATTGAGGTGGTACTTCACCCATACCATACATTACATGGTGCCATTGACTTACTTCGTTCCATAATTTTTGATACTTACTGTTATAATCACCACTTAAATTCATATTTTCAGCTATATATTTAACTGAATTAGATTGTTGGGCTAGTAATCTACCACCTATACTTGTACCACCTTTAACCCCCCAACTTAGCACAAATTGTCCAAAATCTGTTTTATATAGTTCAGGATCCCTAATTGCTAATTCGTTCATAGCCACTTGAAGTATTGGTCCACCATTACCAATAGGATTTTGTGTTACCATGTTAAATGATTTTTTATTAAATTTATAAGTGGCGTCTGCGGCATACTTCTTCCAACCATACCAGTCTTTATCCTCTTTATATGATTCCGATACATTGAAAGTTAAATATTCATTACCCTCATCATCTTTGGTTATAATTGTATAGTTAGCCCCTGCACCTTCAAGTAATCCTCCTGGTGGGTTAACTGCTTTATTTGGTGATTGCCAGATTAATTGTGCTTTTCTTAAAATACTTGGATCTCTTGCAGTTAATCCAGACCAAACTCTTAATATCTCAACATTAGCTCCAAAGAAAGGTATTAAAAATCTAACCATAGTATCACCTAATCTTGGGCTTTCAGCTATGTTATACATCCATTTTTGAGTTTCTTGAATAGCACCTCTTTTAGCTTGTCTTACAACTCTTTGTATCTCAGTAGAAGTAAAATCTTTTTTACCTTGTTTAATCATAAGATTTACCCTTCTATCTACTTCTGCGGCAATAAGATTTTTAAGCATTGGATTTCTACTAAGTACATCACTAGGTAGCTTACCAAATCCTTCAAAACCTTCTTGCACAAAAGATTTAAGAGCTTTAGCTGGTCCAAAATTAGTACCAAAAACTTGATTAATTGCTTCACCATGAACAGTTGCAGGTCTATGTTGAGCAGGGATTTCATTTAAAGTTTTGCTTGAAAGTTTGTTTCTACCTAATTGTCGAATAAATTTAATCGTAGAAGCAGAAGTACCCCCAGTTGAGAAAGTAGTATATTGAGCAACCATATCAATTATATCATCAGCCCAATCCTCTACCCATCTACCACCTTTATAAGCTTCAGTTCGCCAAGGCATTTGATTTTTTAATCCTACACCTTTTTCGCTTTTCATATAATTTCTCATGTCTTTATACATAAGTTTTTGCCATTCTACGATAATAGCTTCTTGGGTTATTGGACCTCTTTCAGCTACTTCATCAATAGCCTTATTTAAAGTTCTTACAGACATACGACCTAAGTCATCTTGCATAATCTGGTTCTTTAAACCTCGTAACCATGAAGTAGCATACTCAGGATCATTTTTATTGTATTCAGCGAATTGACCTGATTTTCTATTATTTGAGTATTTATTAAAAATACCTTGTTCTTGCTTTGACATAAAAGCCCCGTATTGTGAAACCATGTTATCATTAGGAGTTGCATAGCCGGCTCTTGCTGAAACTAAAGGTTCAAGTTCAGGTCCTAATTCATCCATATAACTCGATAATCTTTTTCCTCTTTTACTCATTTTCACAAAAGGAGCTAGAATTTTAGCCAACATTGTTAACCCTTGTGTACCTAATCGAATAGGTGAAGTAATTAATACACCAGCCGCAGCCCCTATAGCTTCAGCTCTTTGTCCTTCTTTTAATGCTTTTGTAATATCATTGGTCCAGAAAAGATTTTTATTATAAAACCCATCACCAGTTTTAGATAATGCTAATATATGGTCAGCTATAGAAATGCCCCTAGCAAAAATTCTTAACTGTTCATCACCCACAAATCTTATTGGCCAACCACCTCTTAATAATACTGATGGTTTCCACACACTATAGATACTGTCACCAAAAGCCTCAGCACCATCTATTACACCTCTACCATATTTTCTTAATCCTGCTTGTGAACCTAATACTGATTTTAATTGTTTAAGATCCGTTAATGGTACCCAGTTGGATAATTGAGTGCTTAATAAAGGCATTGTTCTGATAACATGTTCACCTGTATCAAAATCCATATAAGATATTTCATCACCATAAAAACCTTTATCGGCTTTTCTTACACTTTCTAATACTTCATCAGATTGGCCTATCATAGCTTCTCTCATTGTTTGACTAGCTTTTGGACTATACCTTCTGGATTCTAAAAATGAGTGGGTATTTCTTGTACCTTTTTTCATAGAGTTAATCATGGTGGTTATTTCACTAGCATCCAATCCTTCTCTTTTACCTACTCTTTTAAGAACTTCCTCAGTTAGATTTAATATATTTTGGAATTTATC
>MDSY01054490.1_pt1 | contig 12631 bp, 6 predicted proteins | sample 811131 | NCBI WGS metagenome assembly MDSY01 (sample SAMN05326643, study PRJNA326480) | marine metagenome | isolation source: seawater | place: Atlantic Ocean: South West | collected 2010
GCCTTGATGCGCATCGTTCCAAGCCGTCACATTCTCCATGATTTCACTCGCCCATTGTCCATCGACCAATGCGTTTTCCACACACTGGTGCACGACCCCACCCATTTCCACTCCTTTGAGTGCGCTGCAGACAAACAGATGGGACTTTCCTCTCAGTCCGATGGCTATTCCAGCAGCTGTTGCGCCAGTTCCTGCGCTGACAAAAACGGCATCCCACGGAGCCTGCAAGTCCTGAGGAGTGATCAAAGTTTGGCACCCCATTGTGCCCAATGCGTCGCCGGCGCCTTCGGGCACAATCCACGGATTCCCGAACCGATCACGGAGCCAAGCCTTGAAAAAGGGGAGGTGTTTTTCGCGGTATTCTGCACGTGAGACGGGCACCAATTCCATTCCCCAATTTTTGCAATCCTGCAGGGTTGGGGTGAGGTGTTGAAGCTCATGTGCTTCGGCCCGAACGATACCAATTGTGCGCATTCCCAAAGCATGCCCTGTTGCAGCCGTTGCATGCAGATGATTGGACCAAGCTCCGCCGAATGTGAGGATTGCCGGCTCATGCATGCGCATCGCACGTTCCATATGGTACTGAAGCTTCCAAGCTTTATTTCCTGGGGCGGGACCAGGAATATCATCAAGTCGCCGCACATGGAATTCAATGCCCGCGGCTTCGGCGACCGACCACCTCACACGTTCTGTCCTTGGGGGAGGTGGCGAAAATTGAGGAGATGTTGCAGGAGAATGGGAACGCGGTTTCATAGGTGGTAAATTTGCAACATGCGGAGCGATTTGGACCCCGAAGATTTTTATTACAGCCCGGAAGGCTTCATTGTCTTTACGGAACAATATCACCTCAAGCGGGGTCATTGTTGTCAGAGCGGCTGTAAACATTGTCCATATGGATATGACCGTCGCACCGGAAAAATTCGAAAACCATGACAACTGCGATGAACCCCGATGAGCTGAGAGCGTTTCAACTGGAGATTTCAGGGGGCATCCCTGCGCAATTACCTGCTGCGTTGCCTCGCTCTGAGGATGTAAGCCATGCGCCGGTCAGGAAAGACATTCTGACACCAGCAGAAAAGGAATTGGCGCTGCGCAATGCGCTGCGTTATTTCCCCGCTGAGATGCACGACGAGCTGGCGCCTGAATTCGCCCAGGAATTGAAGGACTATGGTCGAATATACATGTACAGGTTGCGGCCGAAACACCCTGTCCATGCCCGGCCCATAACGGCTTATCCAGCCCAATGTCAGCAGGCTGCTTCCATTATGCTGATGATCCAAAACAACCTGGACCCTTCCGTGGCTCAGCATCCAGAAGAGCTGATCACTTATGGTGGAAACGGCGGTGTTTTTCAAAACTGGGCGCAGTACAGTTTGACGATGCAGTACCTCAGCCAAATGACCGAGGACCAAACCTTGGCCATGTACAGCGGGCACCCAATGGGTTTGTTCCCGTCTCACAAAGACGCCCCCCGTGTGGTGGTGACCAACGGAATGGTCATTCCGAATTATTCGAAACCAGACGACTGGGAGCGAATGAACGCGATGGGCGTTTCGCAATATGGACAGATGACTGCGGGTTCTTACATGTACATTGGCCCGCAAGGCATTGTACACGGGACCACGATTACTGTCCTGAACGCCGTGCGCATGAAAGACAAGACCGGCACCGGTCCTGCCGGTAAACTATTCGTAACGGCAGGATTGGGCGGGATGAGTGGAGCGCAACCCAAGGCCGGAAACATAGCAGGCGTGGTGAGCGTTACGGCAGAAGTGAATCCAGATGCTGCGTATAAACGCCATGAGCAAGGCTGGGTGGATCACGTGGTGACGGACGTGGAAGAATTGTCGCGACGTGTTCAGGCTTCAGTTGAAGCCAAGGAGGCTGTTTCGTATGCATATTTGGGCAATGTGGTGGATGTTTGGGAAGAATTTGATCGAGCGAATGTCTTTGTGGATTTGGGTTCTGATCAAACGTCTTTGCACAATCCTTGGGCAGGAGGTTATTATCCAGCAGGCTTTTCGTTTGAAGCTTCCAATCTCATGATGGCGAGCGATCCGGATCGTTTTGCAGACCACGTAAAAGAATCGTTGCGTCGGCATGCTGATGCAGTTAACAAACACACGGCGCGAGGCACGTATTTCTTCGATTATGGCAATGCCTTTTTGTTGGAAGCTTCTCGATCTGGAGCGGATATCATGAACGAAGATGGCACGGGCTTTCGGTATCCGAGTTATGTTCAAGACATCATGGGTCCGATGTGTTTTGATTATGGTTTTGGACCGTTTCGTTGGGTGTGTGCAAGTGGAGAAGCATCAGATCTGGAGTTAACTGATGCCATTGCGTGTGAGGTTTTGGAGGTGCTGAAGAAAGAGGCTCCGGTAGAAATCCAGCAGCAAATGGACGACAACATTCGTTGGATCAAGGGTGCGCAAGCCAACCGATTGGTGGTGGGTTCACAGGCGCGAATTTTATACGCAGATGCGATGGGCCGAATGAAGATCGCCAAGGCCTTCAATGATGCGATTGCAGCAGGACGGTTGGCAGGACCTGTGATTTTGGGCCGTGATCACCACGATGTGTCAGGCACCGACTCACCTTTCCGCGAAACGTCCAACATCTATGACGGCTCTGCTTTCACTGCGGACATGGCCGTTCAGAATTTCGCTGGTGATGCGTTTCGTGGTGCGACATGGATTTCATTGCACAACGGAGGGGGCGTTGGCTGGGGTGAAGTTGTCAATGGTGGTTTTGGCATGCTAATCGACGGAAGCGGCGATGCTGAACGCCGTTTGACCTCGATGCTCCATTGGGATGTCAACAACGGAATTGCCCGCAGAAGTTGGGCTCGAAATGAAGGAGCGGAATGGGCGATTCAACGCGCTATGGAACAAGAACCGTTGCTCAAAGTGACGATGCCAGCACATGCCAATGACGATGTGGTTGCTGAAGCGCTCAAATAAGGGATTCCTAAGCGCTAGAATTTGATTTACGTGGTGACCGGTTTGAGGATTGCGTAATCCACGATGGAGACCTTTCCAATGTCAAAACCTTGGCACTCTTTCTTTTCTAGCGTCGTTGGAGTCTTGGCCGTTGAATATGGTCTGAGCGGTTGCTAAAAACGTAGGAAACGATTTAACGATATTTTCGTTTCCTACAAAAATGATTGAAGTTATCTTTGCCGCCGGAATGGCACAAATAACACCCCATCAAGGCGCTGAGCGTTCAGAGCAATTGCTCCAGCAAGCCATGGATGTTTTTCTGCGCCTGGGCATTCGCTCAGTTAATATGGCGGATCTAGCGAGTGAAATCGGAGTCTCGAAAAAAACACTTTATGTCCATTTTAGCGACAAAGACGATTTGATCCAGCGCTGCATGAGTGCTCATTGTGATCAGATGGAGCAAGTGATTTCAGAAGCGGAAAATCACGAGGGAAATGCCATCGACTCTGAATTGGCAATCATTGACTTTGTCCACACCGTGATCACCAAGATGCACCCAAGCATGCTGCATGATCTGAGAAAGTACCACCCGATTGCCTTCGACACCATCAATAAACGAGAGGACGAAATCATTCTTGGAACTGTGGAGCGTAACATTCGGCGTGGTCAGACAGAAGGACTATACCGCCTTGATATCAACCCGGTCTTGACAGCACGTTTTCTAGTGGCCATTGGCTACGAAGTCAAAAAATGTGGCGAACGCGGCACATTCGAAAGCGAACTGAGCTTGTCCGATTTGTATCTGCAGTCATCCTTGTATCACATCCGAGCCATTTCCACAGAAAACGGTGCGCAGTACCTCCAAAGCAAATTGGAAAAAGAAAAGTTGTTTCAATGAAGACGAACAGAAATTTCATGTCAGCAGCCATTTTGGCCTTGGCAATTACGGGGTTGATTTTGCCCAGTGCTCGCGGACAGGAATCATATTCCATTTCGTTGGGACAAGCGCAGCAAATTGCGCTGGAAAAGGCTTTTGCGGTGCAGTATGCAGATTTGGACATGCAAAAGTCTGAGCGAGACGTGAAGGAATTGCTCGCGACGGGACTGCCGCAAGTGAGCATTGTTGCGGATTATAGCCAGTACATTGACATTCCAATTCAAGTCGCATCAGGGGATGATGTCTTTGGATTCCCCGATTACCTCACAGATTTTTTTGGAGGCATTTCTCAAGCAACGGGAGTTGACATTGACGCTCCGCCTTTGGATCCGGATGCGATTTCGGAATTTCAATTCGGCCAGAGCCACACTGCTAATTATGGTGTGCAGGCATCACAATTGATTTTTAGCGGGTCTTACCTTTTTGGGTTGAAAGCTTCTCAGTTGTTGGTTTCGAGCCGAGAACGTGGTCAGCAGCGCACGGCTGATGAAGTGATGCAACAGGTCGCTGAAGCGTATCATTTTGTGTTGGCTGCTGGGGAAGGTTTGGCTCTGGCAAATGAAGCGCTCCGGCTTGTGCAATTCACCCGCGATGAGGTGGCGGCTTTGAATGCAGCTGGTTTTGCAGATGAACTCGCGGTGAACCAAATGGACTTGGCCATCAACGACCTCGAGGCACAGGTAATGGTATCCCAAGGACAGATCACGATGTCAAAAGGATTGTTGCGATTCCAGATGGGCATTTCGCCAGACGCTCAATTGGATTTGACCGATGGGATGGAGGATTTGATGTCCAGCGGAAAAGAATTGGAATGGATGAGCCGTGACTTCGTCGCATCAGAAATCCCTGGGGTTCAGGAGCAGGAGCTATTCTTGGGTTTGGCTGGGTTGGATGTCAAAAGTCAAAAAGCGAGCGGCTGGCCCCAAGTTTCTGCGTTTTACACCAATCAGAACAATGCCCAGCGAGGCGCGTTTGATTTCTTTCAAAAGAATCGCGAGTGGTATCCAGTGCAGTTGTGGGGCGTGAATTTTTCCATGCCAGTTTGGACCAGTTTTGGAGGCCAACAGAAGGTCGAGAAAAAGAAAATTAAGGAGGAACGCGCGCGCATCGCACTGAGCCAGGTTTCTCAGTTGGCGAGGATAGAGCACGACAATGCACGTGCGGGTTTTTCCGAAGCGATGGCGTTGCTCAACAACGCGACCAATGGTGAGCGTCTTGCCGAAAAAATCTTCAAGCAATCGGAAGTTCGGTACAAGGAAGGTCTGGTTTCCAGCTTTGACATGGATGATGCAAGGAACCAATTGCTCGAGGCCAAGCTTCAAAAATTAACCAGTTCGTTGGATTGGCTCAATGCACGGGTTGACCTGCAAAAAGCCCTTTCGGCATTTGATTGAACACGGTCAGGAAAAATTGAAAGAAGAGAACGATGAATAGCATTTATACAGAACGCATGAAAACAGCATTGGGAATTCCCACGATGATTTTGGCGGTGACCTTGGCCAGCTGTGGTTCAACTGAAACGGAAGCCGGAGAATCGAATGAAGCCAACGAATCAGCAAAAGCAGCAAGCTTGTTCAAGGTCGGAGTTTCTAACATTGCACCCCAAGCTTTCACCCACCGATTTTCGGTGCAGGGCAACGTTGAAACCGATCGCAATGCGTTGTTGACGACCGAATTTGGCGGTGCCATTGAAGAGGTGATGGTGCGCGAAGGCCAGCAGGTCTCTGAGGGCACACCTTTGGTTCGGGTCAACACTGACGTGATGGAGCGTTCAGCTGCGGAATTGCAGACACAACTTGAATTGGCGCAAGCTGTCTTTGAAAGACAGGAGCGTTTGTGGGATCAAAGCATCGGTTCTGAAATTGAATTTTTGCAAGCCAAGACACAACTTGAAGCTTTGCAAGGATCATTGAAAACATTGGAAGAACAGATGGAAATGGCAGTGATGCGCGCGCCCTTTCCGGGGGTCGTCGACCGATGCCTCGCCAAGACCGGAGAATTTGCCGTTCCCGGAGCTCCTTTGGTCCGCATTGTTGATTTGAAGGACATGTACGTGCGAGCCAGCGTCAGTGATCATTATGCAGGAAAAGTATCCAAGGGAATGCCAGCTGAAGTCATCGTAAGTGGAGTTGATTCGATTCGCACCAACGTTGGGCGTGTGGGTCAGTTTATCAACCCATCGAATCGCACGTTGGAAATTTCTTTGCCTTTACCCGATGGCAGCAACTTCCTACCAAACATGTACGCGAGCGTTTGGTTGCAAGACCTTAGTCTCGATAGCGCCATGGTTTTGCCAAGCGCCTTGGTGCAGCAAGACATCAACGGCGATGAGTTCGTCTTTGTGGCAGAAGGACAAGGTGAAGTTCGCACGGTTCGAAAAACACTCATTGCATCGGGAATGGGCTCCGGCGACAATCTGCTCATCACTTCGGGCCTTGCGTTTGGAGATGATGTGATTTCCCGAGGTGCAAATCGCGTGGTAGAAGGGCAGGAAGTAAACCTCATTACGGATTGATTTTATGCAGGACCAATCTCAAAATCAAAAGGCGCGAGAGTTCGGACTGAGCTCTTGGAGCGTGAACAATGCCACCACGGTTTTTGTGCTTGTGGCCATCATCATCATTTCGGGGCTGTACAGTTATTTGACGGTTCCAAAAGAGAGTTTTCCGGAGGTCGTTATCCCTGAAGTGTTCATTGGCACGCCATATCCAGGCAACAGCCCTTCGAACATTGAAAAGCTGGTTACCCGTCCGCTGGAGAAGGAGATCAACACCATCACAGGGGTCGACGAGATCACTTCAACTTCCATCCAAGGCTATAGCGCCGTGGATGTCAAGTTTGAATTTGATGTGACACCGGACGAAGCTTTGCGAAAAGTCAAAGATGCCGTGGATCGCGCAAAGGCGGATCCGGATTTCCCGGACGACTTACCAGCAGATCCCGACGTATTTGCGCTGAACTTTTCAGAGCTGCTACCTGTGATGAACGTCAACCTTTCAGGCGATTACAGCTTGGACGAGTTGAAGCGATACGCTGAAGCACTCGAGGAGAAAATCGAAGAGCTTCCGGAGATTTCCAAGGTGGACATTCGAGGAGTGATGGATAAGGAAGTCGAGGTGGTTGTGGATTACTTGCGGGCTGAAGCAATGCAGGTGAGTTTCAATGACATCTCAGGTGCGATTGCACAGGAAAACATCACCATATCGGGAGGAGATCTACTCGTCGACAACTTCCGTCGTTCGGTGCAAGTCGTGGGGGATTTTGAATCCATGGAAGACATCGAAAGCGTCGTCATTAAAAGTGAAAACGACGCACCGGTTTATCTCCGAGATGTGGCAAGCGTGCATTTTGTCGAGCAGGAGAAAACCAGCTATGCACGAGAGTATTTGCAGCCGGTGGTGTCCCTCGACATCATCAAGCGAGCGGGTGAAAACCTCATTGCAGCTTCAAACGGAATCAATGGAATCATTGCGGACGCCAAGGAGGATTACTTGCCTGAGAGCCTCACGGTATCCATCACAAACGACCAGTCAGATCAGACCCGGACGCAGGTGGATGAGTTGCAGAACTCCATCATTTTTGGTGTCCTCCTCGTGGTAGGAGTCTTGTTGTTTTTCCTTGGATTGCGCAACGCATTGTTTGTGGGAGTGGCGATTCCGCTGTCAATGTTCATGAGCTTCATGATCTTGAGTGCATTGGGCATCACATTCAATGTGATGGTTCTGTTCTCTCTCGTTCTGGCTTTGGGCATGTTGGTGGACAATGGAATTGTGGTGGTAGAGAACATTTACCGTTTGATGGACGAAGGAAAATCGTCCATCGTCGCGGCCAAGCAAGGCGTTGGCGAAGTGGCGTGGCCGATCATTGCCTCAACGGCGACGACGCTTGCAGCATTTTTACCGTTGGCGATTTGGCCGGGACTCATTGGCGAATTCATGAAGTACTTACCGATCACATTGATGATCGTATTGAGCTCATCTTTGTTTGTGGCGCTTGTGATCAATCCGGTCTTGACGGCAGCATTTATGCGCGTAGGAGAGGACGGAGTGAGCAAGAAACGAGCCCATCGGGTAACGCTTTCATTGGTCTTGTTTGGCGGCATATTCTTGGTTTTGGGGGCCACTGCTTTTGGAAACATTCTGCTCATTGCCGGATTGTTGACCATTGCAAATGCTTATGTCTTGAACCCCGGAACATTGATGTTTCAAAACCGGTTCCTGCCTCGTTTGGAACAGGGCTACGAGCGTTTCTTGCGCTATGCTTTGGCCGGTCGCAGGCCTTGGACGTTCTTCTTTGGAACAGCCGGTTTGATGGTGGTGGCCTTTGTTTTGCTCGGAGCGTTTCCACCCAAAGTGGAATTCTTCCCAAGCAATGAGCCGCAGTACCTGAACATTTTCATCACCAAGCCCATCGGTACAGACATTGAAGAAACGAATCGGGTCACACGTGAGATTGAAGCGTTGGTGTTGGAGGTGATGAACGAGGAGCGATTTCACCGCCCCAATCCAGAAACCGGTGAAACGGAGGCGTACATCGCCAACTCCATCATCGGCCAAGTGGGCAATGGAACCAGCGATCCCCAGGAAGGTCCATCGCTGGGGAACACCCCGCACAAGGCCAGGATTGCGGTCAATTTCGTCAAATTCCAAGAACGTCGAGGACAATCAACTCGAGATGTCTTGCGCTCTGTGCGCGAGCGTTTGTCGGGGTATCCTGATGCGGAAATCATTGTTACGAAAAACTCAGATGGACCGCCTCAAGGCCCACCAATTAACATTGAGATCCGTGGTGACGATTACGATGATGTGCTGTTCACGGCTAATTCCATGCGTCAATACCTGCGCGACTTAGATTTTGAAGGGGTGGAGGAGTTGAAAATTGATGTTGACAAGCGCAAACCTGAGCTGCCAATCACAATCGATCGCGAAAAAGCACGGCGTTACGGACTGTCCACACAAAACATTGGCTACACGATTCGAACGGCCTTGTTTGGAAGAGAAGTAAGCACGTTCAAAGACGGCGAAGATGATTACCCCATCAACGTCCGCTTTGAAGAATCATCCCGCAATAATGTGGATGCTTTGATGAATCAAAAGGTTATTTTCAGAAGCGCTTCTGACGGCCAGATCAAGGAGGTGCCAATTTCAGCGGTTGCGACGGCAGATCGAAGTACGACGTTCAGCAGTGTGAAACGAAAGGACTTAGACCGCTTGATTACGCTGAGCTCCAATGTTTTGGAAGGTGCAAATGCGAACGAAATCGTTTTGGATATGCAGGAGTCGTTGAAGGAATTCAATGCGCCTCGTGGCGTGGAATTCGCCTTCACAGGTCAACAAGAAGAGCAAGCAAAGGAGCTCGCCTTCTTGTCGCAGGCCCTGTTGCTGGCGCTGTTCCTCATCATCCTTATCATTGTGGCTCAGTTCAATTCCATCACGACACCTTTCATCATTGGTTTCAGTGTGTTCTTCAGTCTGATTGGTGTATTGCTCGGACTGGTCATTTTTCAAATGGACTTTGTCATCATCATGACCATGATTGGCATCATATCTCTTGCCGGAGTAGTGGTGAACAATGCCATTGTATTGATCGATTACACGGATTTGATTCGAGAGCGAAAGCGCAGGGAATTGGGCTCCGAAAAGCACCTGCCGTTTGCAGAGGTGGAGGAATCCATCGTTCAAGGTGGTCGAACAAGGCTGAGGCCTGTTTTGCTCACGGCCGTCACGACCATTCTAGGGCTGTTGCCATTGGCCATTGGTTTGAACATCGACTTTGTCACTTTGGTCACGGAATACGATCCTCGCATTTACATTGGAGGTGATAACAATGTGTTTTGGAAACCGATGAGTTGGGCCATTATTTACGGTCTCACATTCGCGACCTTCCTCACGTTGATCATCGTGCCTGTGATGTACTGGTGGATCAATCGGATGCTGTACAAGTACCGATTGAAAGAGTCTGTGTAAGGCTCAGCCGCCCCGCTGTTCGCGTTGCACGCGGCCGGGGATTCGGGTGAGGATTTCATAAGGAATCGTTCCAGCATCGGCAGAGAAATCTTCGAGGCTTTGTTCGGACCCAAATACTTCCACCTCGTCTCCTTCTTGTGCAAGGGGAATGTCGGTGACGTCGACCATGACCATGTCCATGCAGACTTTTCCAACGACGGGTGCCTCTGTGTGATGAATCACGACTTTTCCTTGTCCATTGGAAAGATTGCGCGGAAAACCATCGGCGTAGCCGAGGGGCAAAGTCGCAACCCTTCGGGGGCGGCTGGAGGCGTCTTCCAATCCGTAACCCACCCCTTCGCCTGCTGGAATGTCATGCAGCGACGAAATCACAGTATGAAAGCGCACCGCAGATTGCAATTCGAGGGTTTCAGTGCCATCGGGCTGCACTCCAAAAAGGGAAATTCCGACACGCACATAATCACCGCTGTGCGCCGGAAACCTCATGAGTCCTGCTGAATTGAGTAAGTGCGTTTTGATTCGAGGTTGAATTTGTTGGAGTGCATGCGCAATTGTTTCGAATCGATTGATTTGCAAGCGTGTGGCATCGTCTTGTTCGGGTCGATCGGCACTGGCGAGATGACTGAAAATCGTCTTTACATCCGCTCGTGGATCTAACACCAGCGCAGAAAGAATGGATGTCTCATCGTATCCGAACCCCAATCGGTGCATGCCGGTGTCAACTTTGAGGTGAATCGGCCAAGGCTTTTGTGTGCCGCATTGTCCCAAGGCCTCGACGAATCCTTCATGCTGTTGCAAACTGTGAATGCACGGCTCCAACCGATGCTGAATGAGCGAAGCAAACGTCGATGGTTCAGGATTGAGAATCATGATTCGCGAAACGACTCCATGCTGACGCAATTCAACACCCTCTTCGGTACAGGCCACAGCAAGCATGCCGACGCCATGAAATTTCAACTGCCGGGCAATTGCGGGTCCATTGGTTCCGTAACCAGAAGCTTTGATCACGGCAATTAAATCCGTGGAAGGGTGCGCTCGCGCTCTTACAAATGTTCGGATTTGGCGAAGATTGTGGGCCAGGGCAGTCAGATTCAATTCTAATCGAGCCGCGTGACTGCGGTGCATAAGCGTTGGAATCAACCGTTCGAATTGCTCTGCCCTTGCGCCTTTAATCAGGGTGTTTTTGCCTTGAAAAATCAGAGGGTTTGATGCCAGTAATTCGAGGGCTTCTTCCACACTAGTGAGGGCCATTTCCCCCGGCAAAACGAGTGATTCAAAAGATGGCCCAATCATCCAAACGGGATTCATTCCATTGCTTCTGATGAATGAAACGACTTGCTGCGCACCCTCTAGATCCATGCCCGGGATTTCTCCAATGATGGCAGCGGTTTTGAATCCACCAGGCAGCCGATTCAAGTCTTGTACCGCCAATTGGAGAGCGTCCCAATCGTTGGTGTAAGCATCTGAAATCAACCAAGACCCGTCTGCTTTTTGCAGCCTTTGCATGCGGTGGTCCAGATCTTGAAAACGCATGAGGCTGTCGCGAATGTGCGCTTCATCGATTCCCCATTCTAAGGCAAAAAGAGCTGCCGTCATGGCGTTTCGGTACCCTACTTCACCGGTAAAGGGCAAGTGCCAGATGGATTCGAATCCGTTCCAAGCGACAGAAACACTTCGTCCATGAATGTTCACTTGACTGCTCACGCGCAGCGTGTCCGTCGTCGTTTCTCCCCATGTTTTGACAGGGACGCCCTGATCGGTGAGCAATTCTCTGGCTTGATTCAGTTGCCCTGGCATGACGACCCAATGACACCCTTCAAATAGTTGAATTTTCTCTCTCGCGAGCGTTTCAATGTCTTGGAAATTTTGCGCGTGTGCATTTCCAATGTGCGTCAGTATGCCATGCGTGGGTTGGATGGCGTGCCAATGACGCTTCATTTCATCTGGCTCAGATATTCCGGCTTCAACAAACGCAATGTCATGCTCAGGTAACAGATCGCCAAGCGCTAGTGGCACACCTACTTGGCTGTTATAGCTGCGTGGGTTGCCGCATGCATTGTGGTCTTTGGCAAAGAGCTGCATCAGCCATTCTTTCACCGTTGTTTTGCCATTGCTTCCTGTGATGCCAATGGTTGGAATGTCACATTTAATTCTCCAGTGGCGCGCAAAGTCTTGCCATGCATGCAGGGAGTTTGAAGCGAACAAAATGTCGGAATCGGGCAAATGTGGTAACTGAGTGTTTTTTTCCACGATGAAGTAACGAGCACCCATTCCGTGCGCAGATTCGAGATAATCATGCCCATCGTGCCAGTTGCCTCGGATGGCGATGAAGAGCGTTTCGTGGGCAGCCGCGAGTGGAAGTTGACGGGAGTCTTGGGTTGCGCGTAAGCTGTCGTTGCTTTTTGCTTCTTGGCGCGATTGATGCAGCTTGAAATTGTCAAGCTGAGACACACGGTTCAACCAATTTTTCCAGTCGCCGACGGTCATTGTTTGTTTTCCTCTTTGCGTGCGGCCACAAAAGCTTGGCGGGTCAATGGGATGTAACGGTCTTTCTCACCGACCTCAATGGTGTTTGCGCCTCCAGAAATCCGATGGGAAAAATGCGCTGGACGCCCCGTTTCCATGCAAACTGCATGCAGTTTGGTGACTTCTTCGGCCAAGCAGAGCAGTTCTGGCATGCATCCAAATGGCTTGGCGGTGAAATCCAAATCCAATCCCGCTGCAATCACGCGAATGCCCTGGTCAGCCAACTTCATACAGATCTCGGGCAAGGCGTCGTCAAAAAA
>MDSY01086837.1_pt1 | contig 12631 bp, 14 predicted proteins | sample 811131 | NCBI WGS metagenome assembly MDSY01 (sample SAMN05326643, study PRJNA326480) | marine metagenome | isolation source: seawater | place: Atlantic Ocean: South West | collected 2010
AAAACTCTAATTTTATTTTCAACAACAGACGGCCAACCAAAAATTATTTGTGAAAAAATACACGAATTACTTCAAAGTAAATTCCTAATCGAATTAACTTCAATAGATCACTATAAAGATATAAGTATTCAAGAATTTGATACTGTAGTTGTGGGGGCAAGTATTCGTTACGGAAAGCATAGTCATCAAGTTCAAAATTTCATAAAAATCAACAAAGATAGTTTAAATAACATAAAAACAGCTTTTTTTAGTGTCAATGTTGTTGCTAGAAAGCCAGAAAAAAATACACCTTCAACTAATCCTTATGTTATTAAATTTTTAAGTAAATTAGATTGGAAACCAAGTATTACTGCTGTTTTTGCGGGTAAGATCAATTATCCAAGTTATAATTTTATTGATAAGCAAATAATAAGATTAATTATGTATATTACTAAAGGACCAACGGACACCTCTAAAAGCTTTGAGTTTACAGATTGGAGTAAAGTGGCAGATTTTTCTAGGGATTTAGAAAAACTGATTAACTTAAATTAGTTATTTATTCCCATTTCGCTTCTGGTGGCATAGACATAAGAATAGCTTCAATATTACCTCCTGTTTTGAGTCCAAATAATGTTCCTCTATCATGTAAAAGATTGAACTCAACATACCTCGATCTTTTATGGGAGAGTTTTTTAAGATCTTCTTGATCATATGATAAATTCTTTTTATCGTTAGTATTTTTAATAATAAAGTTGGCAAAAAACTGACCTACATCCTTTATGAAATTTAAATCTTTTTCAAAATTATTAGTATTTAAATAATCAAAAAATATTCCACCAATACCTCTTGGTTCTTTTCGATGTTTTAAGTAAAAATATGCATCACATTCTTTTTTAAATTTAGAATAATATTCTTGATTATGTTGATCTAAGGTTCTTTTTAACCCTGAATGGAAATTTGCTGTTTCTCTTTCTTCTGGTATAGCAGGAGTTAAATCACAACCACCACCAAACCAACTCTTTGATGATGTTACGATATAGCGTGTATTAAAATGGGCAGCGGCAATTTTTGGATTCTTCATATGGGCTACAACTGATATACCGCTCGCCCAAAATGTAGGATCTTTTTCAGTACCTGGTATATTTTTTCTAAATTCTTCAGAGAATTCGCCATGGACAGTAGATATATTTACTCCAACCTTTTCAAATACATCCCCCTTTAAAATAGACATTAAACCTCCACCGCCCTGATCTCTATCCCATTGTTTTTCTTTAAAATTAGAGCTATCTATTTTTTCAATTGAACCAACCATTTGGTTTCTTAATTCTCTAAACCATTTGGAGCTAGATTGCTTCTTATCCTCGAAATTTACTTCCAAATTACCAGCCATGTATTTCTGATTTAATCAAACTTTCAATCATGTCAATGTGATCTTTACGATCATTTAAACAAGGGATGTAGCCAAATTTTTTGCCACCATTTTCCATAAAAATTTCTCTATTTTCACCGTTGAGTTCTTCTATTGTTTCTAAACAATCTGATGAAAAAGCAGGACTAATTATTTGGATATCATCTACTCCGTCTTTTGCAAACTTTTCAATTGTTTTGTCTGTATAGGGCTGAAGCCATTCAGCAGGGCCAAATCGTGATTGAAAAGTGGTTAAACAAAGATCTTCATCTAAATTCATTTTCTCTTTTACTAACCTCGTCGTTCTATGACAAAAGCAGTGATAAGGATCACCTTTTTCTAAATATTTTTTAGGAACACCATGATAGCTAAAAATTAATTTTTTTGGTTTAGAATTACTTTCCCAATACTCTTTGATGCTATTACATAACGCAGTTATATATTGATCATGGGTATGATAGTTAGATATGAATCTTAGTGAAGGCACCCATCTCCAATTTAAAAATTCTTTTGCAGCTGCATCAAAAGTAGAACCGGTAGTTGCAGCACAATACTGAGGATATAAGGGAAAGAGAATTATTTTATCACAATTTTGTTTTCTTAGATTGTTGAGGGCACTTTTAATACTGGGATTTCCATAACGCATTCCCAGATCAAAAATTAAATGGGGGTGACTGTCTTTAAATCTTTCTTGAGTGAGATGTAATTGTTTTTTGGCATTAACCATGAGAGGAGAGCCTCCATCTTCCCAAATTGATTTATAAAGTTTTGCTGATTTAGCTGGTCTTATATTTAAAATAATTCCATTTAAAATTAACCACCATACCCATTTAGGCGTTTCAATGACTCTTGTGTCCGATAAGAATTCTTTTAAGTAAATTTTTAATGATTTTGCAGTTGGTTCATCGGGTGTTCCTAGGTTTGTTAGGAGAATGCCTATTTTAGGTTTTGTCCCATGAACATAATCTTTGTTTCCTATAAATGATGCCATAATGAATTTACGTATCTTATACTAGTTTAGTTCTTATTTGTTCAATGAACATATGCACATTAGCTTCTGGTGTTGTTTTTTGAACTCCATGGTCAAGACTAGATATCCATCCCGTTCTTTCAGAACTATCAGAATCATTGATGTAATTTATATATTCCCCTAAAACACTCTTAAATTTACTTTTATCATCTATATTTAATAGTTCATTTGAAAAATTACCCTGAAGTGAGAGATGAGTATTATCTAGTTCATTTAAGATATCTAAATTAGATCCTAATACAGTTAATTTTAAATGATCAATCTCTTTAAGCATAGCATATTTACTCACAGTAATATTTTTTGTGAAGTAGCCAATTTTATTAGGATGTCTTTTAGTTTGCTTTTTTATAAATGGAATAACTCTAGATTGGAATTCATCATCACTTAGTTTATTTGCTTCCGTATCAAATATCATAAGTAAATCTAAATTAGTCTTAAACTGGATATCTATATTTGAAGTTAAAACTCTATCCATTATTTCAAGAAAAGGATTTATTAAAGAAGGATCATTCTCGTTATGCCTCGTAGCAAAATGATAAAGTGTGATGGGACCTCCCACAAAACCAATAAGGGATTTATCTTTTGGGAGGTTTGACCTTATTAGATCTAAAGAGTCAGCTTGGAATTTGATATAGTTTTCAAAATTACCTTCTTCAATATTTTGTAAATGACCAATATTTAAATGACTTTGAAATTGTGGTCCAGGATTAAAGGTTAGGCCCATTCCTAAAAAATCTAATGGAAATAAAATATCACTAAATAAAATAGCTGCGTCAAAATCAAAATCTTGAATTGGTCCAAGAGTTACTTCACAGGCCAGCTCAGGCTGCCTACATAACTGTTCAAAGGAATATTTTTCTTTGAGTTTTTGATAATGACTGTGATATCTGCCTGCTTGTCTCATAAGCCAAATCGGAGGTATGGGTTGCTCTATCTTGTTGAGAGCATTATGAAAAGATGGATTATAAATAATTGACAATATCTCGAGCCCCATAAGTAATAATAAAATCCGCCTTAGCTCTCTTGAACACAAGTAAGCTTTCATGAAGAAGATTAATATAATCTCCTAATTTTTCTTTATTCAATAAAACTAGTCCTGCGTATTCTCCACTAACTTGATACACGCCAGTTGGAAGGAGGGTATTGCTTTTAATATCTCCAATTAGATCAATAGAAGTCATGCCGGGCTTTACCATAAGATAATCAGCTCCTTGAGCAGCGTTATTGATAGAGCTTTTTATAGCTCCTTCCCGGTCATTAACTGGGAGTTGGTAAGAGGACCGATCAAATCCCTTAGGAGAAGATTTTGCAGCTTCACGAAAAGGACCATAAAAACTACTCTTAAATTTTGATGAATAGCTCATAATTGGTGCACTATGGAAACCATTCACTCCAAAAGTTTTTTTCAAGTATTTTGTTGTATTTTTCATCATATCACTTGGTGCTATGATGTCTGCTCCAGCTTCTAAATAAGTATTAGCGGCTACACCCAGTGAATAATGGGTTTGTTGAAGGTCAATTGCTTTATGATTGGTTACACCGCAATGCCCATCTGGTGTAATTGAGCATAAACAAGTATCGATTAGTAAAACAATATCATTTCCAAATTGTTTTTTAATCTTTTTTATAACTTCATAGTGAAAGCTGAAATCTTCAGGAATTTTTTGCTTTGAAACTGGAACTATGAAAAGTAAAAAATTTCTAATACCTTTTTTAAGGTCTTTTTCTATAGCTTTATTAATTTTTTTAGCAGACCAGCTATAATTGCTACCAAGTCCTTTAATGAGGTTTTTGTCTATGACATTCTGATCAATAAAATATGGCTGTATAAGCATATTTTTTGATAGTTTATTTGTTCTTATAATTGGGAAAAATTTCTTCATGCTTTTAGTTCGTTCTCTTTAAAATCCTCATAACTAAGATACACATTTAATTGTTCCTTAGGAATAATTTTTGAAATTTGATTAAAAGTGTTACCTGGACCACAAGCATTTCTATTATTTAGTATTTCTGGCCTTAATTTTATTGCTAATTCAAAAGCTGAAAAGCTCATCCAATAAAAACTCTCTGCGATAAATAAGGTATCAATAGTATTTCTACTAACTGAAGGAGAAAGAGAGTAATTATGAATCTTCTTAAATTTAGAGTCAATTTTATTTTCTTTATAGGTGATCTTATAAGGTTTTTGACGTGATTGAGAATAAATGTAGCTAGGCAGTCGGTATCCTTCACCAAAATTATCTAAACTCGAATTAACTAAAATTCCTAATTTATTTAACTTTCTCCAAGTCCCATTTCCTGAAGCAATAATATATGATGATTTCTTAAACATTTTTTTACTAATAAAATTTGCTCGAGAAACAATTATTATATCTTTATCAATTGGTTTTTTTAATGATAGAGGCTGTCTATAAAACATTTGATAATTCTTAAGGCTATTGGGAAAAATATTTTTTACTTTTTTTACCTTAATTTTATTTAAGTATTTCTTATTATGAAAATATGAATTTGTTTTATTATCTTTACCCCTTGAAAATAAAATTCTCTCTTTTACAGTTTGATCAATAGTGGCTCCAATGTCTAATGAGCAGCCACCTCCCCAATAAGCTAAAAATTTTCTTTCTTGTTGGCAGTTTTTAAAGCTCTCAGTATGATTTACTTTTTCTATAATATTTTTAAGATTTTTATCACTATTTCTATATTCCAAAGCAATACAGCCTTGCGCAGCGGCAGCAGGAAATTCAGAAAGAGGTAATATTATAGAGGTAAATTGCATAAAATCTTTTTTAAATTGATTAAATATTTTCTTATCTATCTTTGGACCTAATAAGAATACTCTATCAATGGCGGCTTTAGACATAAAAATCCCATCCTCAGAGTTACTACTAATAATTTTTGATAATCTTGTTTGAATATTTCCTCTTATTTTTTTTGATTTAAGAGAACTATAAGGAATATAATATTTTAAATTTTTTAAATAATAAGATCTTCTGGGTGATGATGTTCCGATAATAAGAGATTTTTTCTTTAGAGAAGTTTTTTTTATTAATAAAACATCCCTAGGGTCATCTCTTTCTAAGGTAACAAATGATGTTTTAAGTTGATTTTTAACTGGAAGATCTTTGAATGAATGAACAATAAGGTCAACATTTTTTTTGACTAATTGTTGAGACAAGGAATTTGTAAAAATTCCAAAACCATGCTTCTCCCAAGCATGAGGTGACATATCCTGATCTCCTATAGTATCTGAGTACACAACTTCTATTTTAGTATTCTTGATTTTAAGATTAATGGCATTAATAGCCATTTGAGTTTGAATTTTAGCTAAAAAACTAGAGCGAGATAGGATTTTAATTTTGAGCATGTTAAGTCATTATTGCAAAAAATTTAAAAAATACTTTATTTAAATTGTTATGTGACTATCTATCTTTTTTATATTTTTCTTAACAATTTTAATAATTTGATCATCTTTGCTCTTACTCCAATTATTAATTGATTTTAATACTGGAAGAGCAGACTTCCCAAATTCACTTAGAGAGTACTCAACGCTAGGGGGCATAACACTTAAAACTTTCCTAATAACAAGACCGTCTCTTTCCATCTCTTTCAATTGCTTTGATAGCATTTGCGTTGTTATCGTCGAAAGCTTATTTCTTAACATACCGAACCTATGGGGTTTTTTACTTAAGTTAAAAATTATTGGTATTTTCCACTTACCACCAATAATACTTAAAGCTCTTTCAACAGGACAGTCAATTTTAAATTTATACATGGTATGATTTTATATACTACTATGTTTATATTGTCTACTTGCAATATTCATATTAAAGTTTAAATCATTATTTATGAATAATGAAATGAACAAAATACTATTTTATAAAACGAGCCCTAAAAATGAGGGTTCAATTTCAACTGAACTAGGAGAATACTTAGTCAATTGTCTTTCAAAGGAAGGAAATACTAATGTATCAAAAAGACAGCTTGATCAAATTCCATTTATTAATCAACAAATTATTAATGGGCTATATATCAGCGATAATGAAAAAACTTTAGAACAACTGGAGGCTTTAAAAATATCAGATGCTATTGTTAAAGATGTTCATGAAAACGATACTATTATTATTAGTACTCCAATCTATAATTTTGCTGCACCGGCAGTTTTAAAAGCTTGGGCTGATTTGGTAGCAAGACTTAACAAAACTTTTCAATATACCGACAATGGACCAGTCGGGTTATTAAAAAACAAAAAAGCATATATAGTGGTGTCTTCTGGTGGAACAAAAATAGGAAGTGAAATAGATTTTTTTACTCCTTGGATGAAATTTTTCTTAAATTTTATTGGGATTAAGGATGTTACATTTATTTCTGCAGATCAATTAATGAGTGATGATGGATCAAAAATTATACAAGCAAAGAGTCAGATAAATGAACTATTCGTTAGTGGTAATCAAGCAGCCTGATGATTACTTTAAGAAAAAGTGAAGACAGAGGGCCTAGTAATTTTGGATGGCTTGACAGTAAGCATACTTTTTCTTTTGGGAGATATCACGATCCTAAAAATATGGGTTTTGGAAACTTACGTGTTATCAACGATGACCGTGTAAATGGAGGTAAAGGCTTTGATGCTCATCCTCATAATAATATGGAAATTATCACTTATGTAATTGAAGGAGCATTGGAACACAAAGATGATATGGGGACTGGATCAGTTATTAAAGCTGGTGATGTTCAACATATGAGCGCAGGAACAGGCATTGTTCATAGTGAATTTAATCATTCTCTAACCGACCAAGTTCATTTTTTACAGATATGGATTATGCCTAAAGAGCAAGATATTAAACCCCAATATAACCAAAAACATTTTGATGAAAATGAGAAGCTTAATAAATTAGTTAAAATTATTTCCTATGATGGCTCTAAAAATTCTATAAGAATAAATCAAGACATAAATATCTTTGCTTCAATTATCAATCAAGAAGTGGAAATAAAATACCCTCTATCAAAAGAGAAAGATTATTGGATACATGTTGTCAAAGGGAGTGTAAATTTTCAAGAATACAACTTAAAAGAAGGTGATGGACTAGCAATCACTAACGAAGATTTATCTGAGATATCTTTTCAATCTTCAAGCACAGGGGAATTTTTATTATTTGAATTATCAATAGGATAAAAATATGAAATCTAAAATTGCTCAAAAAAAATTCTTTTGCTGTAGATGTTGAAGAAGGAAAAAACTTATTACTGATGTTTACGTGTGAAAGTAAAAAACAACCATTTTGCGATGGAGCTCATAAAAATTCATTATTTAATAACTTAACGCTTTCAGACTCTAAAACAGAAATAACTTATTTATTTGCTTGCAAAGACAAGTTCTAAAAAGTCTTATTGTGATGTGTCATATATGGTCTTATAGTATAATTATGAGAAATTTATTTGAATATTTATAAAGGATCAGAAAATTCCTGGGGGCTAGTAGCTAAACTTTTTCATTGGGTAATTGCAATATTAGTTTTTTTTCAAGTTGCTGCTGGTATCAATTTGCATTTTATGGAATTTTCTATGCAAAAAGATTCTTTTATTGAAATTCATAAAATATTTGGATCATCATTGCTAATTTTAGTTTTTTTAAGGCTTATGTGGAGATTTTATAATTCGAAGCCTTCTAATAAAGATATTCCTGTTATGCATGTTGTCGTCTCAAAAATTGTGCACATAATTCTTTATACATTAATGATTTTGATACCAATTCAAGGAATGTTAATGACCTGGACTGGTGGATACGATGTTTCTATCTTGGGCTTATTTAACTTACCAAGATTAGTTGAAGAAAATTTAATGATTTATGATCAGTTCAAGAGTTTCCATTATTATTTTGCTTTGTTACTAACCTTTACTTTTATAATCCATTTATCAGCTGGGCTGTATCATCGTTTCTTTGCTGCTGATAAATATGGAATTTGGAAAAGAATGAGTTTTAAGAAGTAATAAATACATCTCAAAATTTATTTAACACGTACACAAAAGTTATGAACATTAAAAATAAAAATATTGTACTTATTTCTGGCAGTCTAAGAAAAGACTCTTTTAACACCAAGGTTTTAAGAAGCTTTGAAAAAAAAATTATCAGTTATGGCTATTCTACAACTTTCGTTGATTTAAACCACTTCCCAATACCTTTTTATAATGAAGATATTGAGGCACAAGGTATTCCATCAAAAGTATTTATGTTAAAAAATATCTTACAATCAGCATCTGGATTAATAGTATCAAGTCCAGAATATAATGGTGAAATTTCAGCTGTTCTTAAAAATACATTCGATTGGCTATCAAGAAAAAGTGTGAATGAAACCCCTAAACAAAATTTTTTAAATTTAAAAACAATTGTAATAGGTGCTTCCACAGGAAAAAATGGCGCGAATAGAGCAATTGAAAGACTTCAGTCTCTCCTTACAACCCTTGGTGTAGATAAGGAAATTTTAAATTATAGCCTTGCTAAAGCTTCAAAGGATATTTTTGATGCGCAAGGTAACCTCATCATAGTTGAGCAAAATGATATAGTTGAAGAGTTAGTTTCAAATTACCTAGAATCAATAAATCATTTAATTAATTTTGATAAAAAAGTTAGCTAAAATTTATGGAAATCGGAATAGATAGTTTTGCAGATAAAAGAGAAGGTGATGACAGTGCAAAAGCTATTAATAATGTCATAGATAGAATTGTTTATGCTGACGAAGTAGGCCTTCATGTTTTTGGAATTGGTGAGCACCATAGAAAAGAATTCTTAGACTCATCTCCTTTTATGATTTTATCTGCAGCTGCAGCTCGAACAAAAAATATCAGACTGACGAGTGCTGTCACAGTCTTAAGTGCTGCGGATCCTGTCAGAGTTTTTCAAAATTTAGCAACACTTGATTTAATTTCCGGTGGTCGAGCAGAGATGGTAGCAGGTAGAGGTTCGTTCTCAGAAGCTTTCCCTTTATTTGGTTTTAATTTTCAAGATTATGATGCTTTGTTTGCTGAAAAGTTAAAACTTCTTCTTCAAATTCGAGATAATGAAGTTGTGAACTGGAAAGGTCAATTTCGCGCTCCGTTAGAAAACCAAACCATATATCCAAGGCCAATTCAAAAACCTTTGCCTATAGCTCTTGGTGTCGGAGGCACTCCCGAGTCTTTTGCGAGAGCTGGTACTTTAGGCTTACCTTTAATGTTAGCCATAATTGGTGGACAGACTCATCGTTTTCGTCCACTTGTTGATCTTTACAGAGAATCTTGGGAACTTGCAGGTCATCCCAAAGATAAATGCTCCGTAGGCATACATTCTCTTGGTTATGTGGCTAATACCAAGGAAGAAGCAATTGAGCTTTATTATGAAGGTTACGCTAAAATGTTTAATAAAATAGGTAAAGAAAGAGGTTGGGCACCAGTTACAATGCAAGGTTTTCTTGACCAAATAGGGCCTAAAGGTGCAATTGTTTTAGGTGGTCCTGAAGATGTTGCTGAAAAAATTCTGCGTCATAGTGAGGCTTTGGGTGGTATTTCGCGCTTTCAGTTTCAAATGGATATCGCAGATATAACACATGAAAATCTATTAAAATCTATTGAATTAATTGGAAAAAAAGTAATTCCTCTAGTTAATAAATAAATTGAAAGTAATTACAAAAAACCCAAGAATGCGTCTAAAATACTATTTAAATTTTAGGATTGAGTATTAAGTTATAATCATGAAGGATCATAATTGGAAATCTAGCTATCTAAATAAGTTTCAAACTGAAATAGATAAAATCAAAGACGAAGGACATTATAGAACCTTTAACAGTATAGAGCGTAAAGCTGGAAATTATCCAAAAGCTACAAGACACCACGAAGGTCAAATGCACGAAATCGATGTTTGGTGCTCAAATGATTATCTTGGAATGAGTCAAAATCCTGAAGTAATTCAGGCAATGATTAAAGCAGCTGAAAAACTTGGCGCTGGAAGTGGTGGCACAAGAAACATATCTGGAACAACTCAAAATCATATTCTTTTAGAACAGGAAATAGCTAAGCTTCATCAAAAAGAAAGAGGTCTAGCTTTTAATTCTGGATATAGTGCAAATGAGTCGGCATTAAAGTCGATTATCTCAGCTTTTGATAATTGTTTAGTGCTTAGTGATGAACTAAATCACGCATCATTAATTGAGGGAATTAGATCTAGCAAAAAAGAAAAAGCTATTTTTAAACATAACGATGTTACTCATTTAAAAAATGTATTAAAAGGTGTTCCGTTTGAAAGGCCAAAAATAATAGTTTTAGAGTCTGTTTATTCTATGGAGTCTGATTTTGCACCTCTAGAGGATATTGTTGAAATTGCTCAAGAAAATGGAGCGCTTATTTATCTTGATGAAGTGCATGCTGTCGGACTCTATGGGCCAAATGGTGGTGGAGTTGCTGAGTCAAAAGGTATAGCCCAGCACATTGATGTTATTAATGGAACTTTAGCAAAAGCATTTGGTTTAGCTGGTGGTTATATAGCTTCAACTGAAATTATAATTGATTACGTTAGAAGTTTTTCTAAAGGTTTTATTTTTACCACTTCAATGTGTCCCGCAGTAGCTGCAGGCAGTTTAGAGAGTATGAAGCAAGTTCAAAAAAAACCTGAATTAAGAAATGAATTTTTCCAAAATGTGAACTTTGTAAAAAAAGAACTTACAAACGCAGGTATCCCTTTTTTAGACTCAGGCTCACACATAGTTCCTGTCATCGTTGGAGATAGTAAGCTTTGTAAGGAAATTAGTGATTACTTGCTAAATACACATAATGTTTATGTCCAACCAATCAATTATCCAACAGTCCCAAAAGGAACAGAAAGATTAAGAATTACTCCTACTCCCTGTCATTCTCGAGAGGTAACACAAAATTTTGTCGAAGCCCTTAAAGATGCTTGGTTTAAATTTATGCCAAGACTTTCAATGGTTTTAGAGCAAAAAAAATCTCAAAAAAATTTCTAGCATTAAAAAAAACAACAGTATTTGATAAGAATTTTATTTTAGTATAAAACTCAATTCTATGAGAGTTTTAGCTTTTTATAGCTTTTTTGAAATAACTCATCCTATTAAAATTAAGGAGTCTATTACAAATCATATATCTAAGCTTGGAATTGAAGGATCAATTCTTTTGAGTTCTGAAGGAATCAATGGGACTATTTTAGTACCAAATGAATATGAAATTTTTATTCAAGAATATTTATTAGGTTTAGGAGTCGACAAACAAAATATTAAAGTTTCAAACTTTGATAAAAAAAAAATATTTTCTAAATTTGGTGTAAAAATTAAAAAGGAAATTGTTACTTCAGATTTTGATTTAACAATGAAAGAAATTCATAATGGTCAATTTGTTGAGCCTGATCAATGGGATGATTTTATTAAAGGAGAAAATGTGACAATTTTAGATACTAGAAATGAATATGAATATCGAATTGGCCATTTTCAAAATGCTGTTGATCCCAATATTTCAACTTTCAAAGAATTCAAAAAGTATATTCAAAAAAATAAAGAAATTCTTAAGAAAAAAAAAATTGCAATATATTGTACTGGTGGAATTAGGTGTGAGAAAGCCGGCCCGCTTATGCAAAAATATGGAATTGATACTTATCAGTTAAAAGGAGGTATTTTAAAATACCTAGAGGTATCTTCAGCAAAAAGTTGGGACGGGGAATGCTTTGTCTTTGATAAAAGAGTGGCTTTAAATAAAAAACTTAAACCTGGTAGTACTTTGTTATGCCATGGTTGTAATATGCCCTTAAAATTAGAAGAGACAAAATCCCCTCATTATAAGCAAGGATTTAGCTGTCAAAGGTGTTATCATGAGTTAAATCAAAAAAAAATTAGATCACTAACGGAAAAAAGAAAGCATTGGAAGAGGGTTATGGCTGATTAATTTCTTTAAATCCACCTTGACCTGATAACAAATTAGTTTATTTTACGCCCATGGCAAAAAAGTCTACATATCAACTTAAACAATTACTTCCTGAGGAAAAGCCTGAAACAGGTACTAAATATATCGTAAGAAAGCCAACAAAAGGCCTAAAGGTATCTGACAAGTTAAGACAAAAAAAATATGATCCTGTTCTAAAGCAGCATGTTTGGTTTGTTGAAAAAAAAATGCCTCCTCATAGCAAATAATTTCATTATAATAATAAAATCGCACATAATACTTTATATTGGTTAAGAAGAGAC
>MDSY01120342.1_pt1 | contig 12631 bp, 6 predicted proteins | sample 811131 | NCBI WGS metagenome assembly MDSY01 (sample SAMN05326643, study PRJNA326480) | marine metagenome | isolation source: seawater | place: Atlantic Ocean: South West | collected 2010
GTATAAGCTAATAATAAATCATCTTCATTTTTAAAACATCTAGTATCACAATTATTCAATGGTTTACAATCTTTCAATGTTAACATATAATTTTTGTATGGTGTTTTATCACCATACTTTATAAAAACTAAAGATATTTGTATAGTATGATCTCCTTCTACTTCTGGAAAATTATTGGATAATATTGTAATCATCTTATTGATACTTTTTTCTCTATTATTTTTAATATCTATAGATGTGATGTTTACATCTGAGTCATTATTTGAAAAATCATTTATTATTATTTGACTAATTTCTTTCGAAATTTTAGTTATGTCTTTTTTGTTAGGTTTATAGTCACGTTTAGTATAAATTTTATTAATATCCAATAAATTATCTCCATCTAAAAAAGCAGATTCTATGCAATGTTCACAAAATTCAAAAGGATTATTAATATATTTCGTATAATTATCTCTGATATTTTTAGAATTTTTTGCATTATTTATTTTGGAATAAGTACTATATATTTCCCTAGCTAATTTAGTATAATCTTTTTTAGGTAATGGGAAATCCCCATGTGACGAGTCAGCTTCTATATCATAAGACATCACTTTAATCTTAGTATTATCTCGATCCTTAATACTCTTCACGTCTTTCCAATTTGCTGTAAATAAATGATCGGAACGGGTATTGTTATCATCCGTATAGTATTTATATTTAGGTACTCTTATCCAACCAACTGAATCTATATCTCTATGGTGTATAAATTTCAATAATGGATCAACCATATTTTCAAATAAGCTATATTCAAAAGGTTTATTATATATGCAGTCAATTGTTATTTTTTTAGGTTTTAACTTTGAACGTTTTGAAATAGTATCATATTTTTTGTCTTGAAAAATGGTTTGTGCATTTCGCATGCTATTAACATTACTAAATACTAATCTAGCAAAGTTCCAATTTCTTTGTTTATCGAAATTTCTAAATTTCTTTTTTTTATGAAATGTACATCTCAATAAATTATCTCTATACTTTGCCCACATTTTTGTTTTAACCCATCTTTCAAAGCTAGAAATAGTGTATTTATTTACTGTATCTGGTAATAAAACATAAAAATAAGGTGTAAAATCAGTTACTTTTAAGCAATAGGTATTTTCTTTGAAATCTTTACCAAATAAATACATAATAAACTTACTAGTATCCTTTTTAAATTTTGTATTATAATTACTATCATCGCTGTCGATACTATCGGTATTATCATCGCTATCTTCCTGTTCCTGATTATCTGAATGCCATGAAATGACTTGAAACTCTAAATCGGATTGATCCGTCATAATTACAAATTTATTATTTTAATATTATTGAACAAATTTTAAATGAATAATATATTTTTTTTTTCTTTAATCATAATAACTATGAATGAAGTTATAATTGTAATTATAATTATTATGTGCGTTTTAATTTTTTTTATGCATTATGAAAGTAAATATTCAGAATTAACATATGTTGTTTCCAGTATAGATAATAGAAAATATCTAGTTAGAAATAGGGATGATAAATTAGAGGCTGCTAAATTATTATCACAGGTTCGTATTAATTTGGATATTTTAGGTGATTATTTAAAAAGAGAACATAAAGATGATCCTAGAACACATCGTTTAATTCAAAATTATAATCCCGATAATATTTCAGAATCAATTTCAGGCGGTAATTACACATCTTATTCTGTAAATAAAGGTGAAAAAATTGTATTTTGTATCCGCTCTAAGGACAAAGAGGCTAAATTGACTGATTTAAATACTATCATGTTTGTAGCTATACATGAATTTGCACATGTAATTACTAAATCAATTGGACATAATGAAGAATTTTGGAATAATATGAAATTTTTACTTAAATTGGGTATTAAATTAAATATTTATAAACAGCATAATTATCGTAAAAAACCTGTACCTTATTGTGGTACTAAAATAACCGACAGTCCATTACGTGTTCAATTATAATTAAAATATTATATTATTAAATATTAGATATGTATAATATTAAAGAAATTTTTGATTTTCATTATAATAATCCAGATAAATCCGGAAACAAAGTAATTAAACCATTAAATACCTATCAAAATAAAAATAATTTAGATATAGTAACAATTGATGATTTTATACAAAAATACAATAATAAATCGCATGGACCTGCTGATACATATAATTATATCACGCTTAATTCTTTATGTATTAAATTACAAGAATGTTGCAGTATTATGAAGAACGGGAAATATGAATCTAATGTATCTGGTGGGTATATTAAAGAAAAAATAACCAAGCATTTTACCGAAAAAACATCTAAAAATAAACCTAAATATCAGATATATTTAGCTATTGACATATTAAAGGAGGACGAAGAGCTAGGAGACGACGATGTTCCCGTTATTGATCCATTAGATAGAATATATGGTCTTTTAATTACCGATGATGAACCATGTCATTGTTTAGATGATGATCAGGACGAGGATGTGGGCGCCGCAGAGGATACAGATGGGGATGATGATTATAGATATTTATCAATTGTAATTATATGTGCAAATAGTTTTAGAAATCCAGATAAAAAAGCTATTGGTAGCTATTTATTATTATTTGCTTTAATTAAAGGATACATATATAAATTTAAAAAAATAATTTTAGAAGTAAGTAATAGTGAATCAGCCGATATACCGGATGAATGTTATGAAGATGGTGATAATATTATAAATTCTTTATTTATTAAATTTGAGGAGGTAAAATCTTATTCCAAAGAAATTAGATATCTAAAGAATAATCCAGAAGAGGCTTTTTCAAATGATATATACTCTAAGTTTGTACTTGATATTAAAAATTCTATATCAAATGATACGTATACTGATTCAGATTACAAATATACGTGGGATTCTGAATGGTTAGAAGAATTAGATTTTAGTATAGATGATACATCTACAGAATTTACCTGGCCGAATGGTTATCATAATGAACCTATCGGTGATGTTACAAATGAACATTTTTTAAGACAATTAAATCGTATACCTATTCAAGAAGAACCAACGCCTTTAAATATATTAGAAATTGCTATAAATGTTGGATGCGCGGATCTGGATTATGATTTAAACGATTTTGTAAATTTTGAAATTATTAAAGAAGACAATGAAGATAGCGATGATTGTGACCATGAGAATGATTATGATGAAGAAGATAGTGATCAAGATCAGGATGAAAACAGCGAAGATGATGAAGATGACGAAAATGCATGTTGTGACATTGAAATAAAAGACAATATTTTATGTAATTTAGAAGACAGTGAACAAGAAGATGATGAATTATTTGAAAAAGAGGAAGTATCGGACGATGAATATACAAAAGTATACCGATCAGAATCTAGTGATTTAGAAAAAGTAGATTATGAAGACAATTCAGAGGTAGATTCTGAAGAAAATTCCTCTGAAGATTCTGAAGAAAATTCCTCTGAAGATTCTGATTTACAAGAGCCATATGACTATGATATGAGAATAATTCAATTAAAAAAAAAAAAAAAAAGAGGATTTATTAGAATTATGCAAATGTTATCAAATTAAGTTACCAAAAAAGAAAAAAATACTAAAAGATGATATTATATTAGAAATAATTTTATATGAATTTTGGCAATTTTTAGAAATTGAAAAAGAAAATATATCATGTAATCAACAACATAATTTTGGGATATGTCATAAAGACATATATGCATATGGTGGAATTAATTATCATTTGGGTAAAAAGTCTTCTAAAGATTTATATTGTAAATTCTATGAAAGATATGGATTTAGAGAAAACATGGATTTAAACACTAAATATAAATGTTTTGATATATCACCGTTACCTTCAATGGAACTTGATTTGTATAAAGAGGGTGAAACTAATTATTTTATAAATTTAATAAATACTTTGTTTATCAAAAACATAAAGGGGGATTATTCAGATTATTGTAGTTAATAATAGTAAAAATTCTGAAAGTATAAGAATTATTACAAATTAGTTATTAATATAAATAGTTATATTATCTATAAAACAATTATAAATAATATTTATATATATTATAAATGTATCATAAAATCAAAAATCCCGAAAATGGTAGAAATGTATCAATTCATGGAAAAGTAGGACAAAGAATCTTTAGAAATTATTTAAATATGCTACAACAAAAAGGTGGTTTCATTAGAGGTGGAGTCCGTATCCCGGTTGATAACTATTTGGATACCAATGTATCTTGTAATTCACAGTCTGGAGGAAGCGAGCTCCCTGCGAGTACCATCGCGTCTGATCCTAGGTCGAAGTTAATAAATGCGTTAAAAGAAGCACTAAATATCCTAAATGATAATCCAGATTTATTATCCGTCGCCGATACCTCCGCAGCCGACGCTCTTACCAACTCCCTCGCCGTCACCGAGCAGCAGCCCAACGCCGCTCCCGACTCCGAGCCCGACGAGCAAGCCGAGCCCCGAACCGACGCCGCAGCCCTCGCCGCAGCCCACGCCGCGCCAACCACCGACGGTGCTGCCAACCTCGAAGTACGTGCAGATGTTGACTCAGTTATCGCAGAGGCGGCGGCGAAGAAGAAGGAGGCGAAAATAAAATTAGATGCAGCTATAGATGAACATGATAAAGCTCTGGCAGCAGCACCGGCAGCAGTCGCAGCGGAAGCAGTCGCAGCGGAAGCAGAAGCGGAAGTAGCATCGGCGGCACCTAATTCGAATATGTCGAATCAAGAAGAATCCCAATTGGGACAGACAGACGGCGCCGATGAGGATTAGGTGTAGATGCAATTCATAAGAATATATTAATCTTGTTTTAACAATTTATTTTAACATGAATGATAAAATAAATTGTTAAAAATTATATATATTATATATAATGTTTTTAGATAATTATTATAAATTAGAATCCCAATCTGTTACATTTGATTGTTATCGTATAGTTATAAATTTATTATTACATGATACGGATTATTCAAAAGATACATATTTATCTATAGAAAATGATATAGCTACCAACATAGATAATGATAATAGTACAAAATTTAAACAAATGGAAAATTTAAACACTAATCCTTCGAATGTATCACAAATGTTATTTTTATTTATAGGATTTGTAGAAGATGCAGATATACTATCTATATTAGATTATATAGTACATAATAAACAAATAAAAAAAGAAGACATTGATATATTAAATTCTTATTTTAATTATAATGTATCTGCACAATGGAATATTAGTAATAAATATATAAGTATACATTTTATTTATAATAAAATATATCCAGATGATACTATAAATTATTTATATACATTAGTTTCATCGGAAATTACAAAAGCTACCAAAGATACAAGTCATAAAATTGTATTAGAAAATGATACTATTTGTATGTTTACTAACAATAGTATAAATTTAGATAGTGAAATAATTGATATAATTAATACAATTAAGATTGATTGTAAAAATAAAGGATACAATTATACATTAAATTCATTAAAAAATAGTCTTAAAATCTATGGAATATCAGATAATATTATTGATAGTATATTTTTAAAATATAAAAATAATATAATTAATATAAACGAAATTTTAGGTGATTCTAACTTATATAATCTTCTCAAAATATCACTACAATTCACACCAATAGAATTTTCTTATACATATAAAAATATTAAAATACCTACTTCTACATACATACCTCAATATTTTACAATAAATAATCATCTAAATATAGATCGTAATCAATACAAAGTAGTATACCATAACACAAATAATTTAATTCAAAATATTACTGATAGTAACACCTTTTATTTATATTCATTTTACAACATTTTTTCTCTACAAAAAGATATGAAAATTAACGATATTGATATTTCTACTTTATATGGAATCTTTTTAAAAAAAATGTTTCCCAAAATAGATAGAAGTAAATATAAAAGTAAATCTGCATATACTAATTCTGAAATTAAAGAAGTTATTAGTAGATTAGATACGTTAAGTTATTATATCAATACTACCAAATATTATAAAAAGTATACCCTTTTACCGGATTGCAATATAAATTTATCCATAAAATCTCCAATGTTGTTAAATTTAGGATATCATTTAATTTTACCACCTAATTATAACTTATTAAATATATTTAATAGTTTACCATTAAGTTATAGCATACCCTTTACAAAATACAAAGATTCATCCAATTATGAGATACTTTATAAAGTATATAAACCAATTACTCAACGTATACAGCCTGACTATATACCCGAAATAACTAAAGAAGAATTATATTCTTGGATAAAGTATAAAAATTATGAATTAGATTCATTTAAAATTAAAAAAATAAAAGCAAATACTCGAGGGTTATTTTACAAAGTAAAAATAGATGAAATTTCAGATAGTGTCGAATTATTAAATTCTAAAATAATATCTATTAAACAAATTGAAGATGTATATACATCTGATATTTTATATAATTCGGAAATATACACTAATATACCACATGATTATATTACTGGTGATATTTCAATTGGTAATATAGTATCTTTTAAAAATAAAAAAAATATATATGTAGATATAGAAATATTTAAAAATGGAAAAATAAATGTAAATGCTGATATATCTCATTATAATGATGATAAGTATAATAAAAATAATTATATATTTAATAATTTAGTTGAAAAAGTAAATGCTTTCATTATAAAAATTTATCAATCGGATAAAATATTGAATAGTTATCAGTCTTACATTAGCTTAATAAAAACTAACGCATTTATGAAAAAACATATATATAATCATTATAATTTATCATATAAACTAGATCTAATAAATCCATATCCCTTTACCTTTCAAAAGTTAACTAGTGTATTAAGTAATTTATATCCTTTAGTACATTTAAACGAATACATTTATACAGAGGGAGAAAAAATTGAATATTATGATGAAAAAAAAAATACATGGATTAATTCAACTATAGAATCTATGAATCATATAACAAAAGATGGTGAAGCTGAAAGTGAAATAATAGAAACCTTTTATAAAATAAATGCTAATTATGGTAATAACTTATTTCTTAAAATAGACAATGTTCATCCAAAATATATAAGAAAAATAAATGACGAAACTGATAGAAGCATCATAACATTTTATTTAAAAAAAATACCTAATTTTGATGAATCAGGATCTATTAAAAATTATATAATGAAACTTAATTCATTAGGATTTGATAATCAACAAATAGTAAATAAAGTAATGGAAAAATTTATAATTACCAAAGAAAAGGCTACGGCAGAAATAGGTAAATCTCTTCATTTAGAAGGAATTGATTCTATTGATAAATTAAATACTTCGTTGTACCCAACAATCAGTATAGATTATATGAATAAAAAGAGTGTTAGAGATGGTACTTCTTCCAGTGTGTATATTGAAAATATATCAAACGTATACGTATTAGAGTATGCAATAAAATTTCTATATTTTTGTATAGATATATATAATACCGGTTTATCAGATGGCCGAAGTTATAATTTAAATGATACTATAACTCAATATATAGATTTTCAGAAAAAGATAGGTGAAACTAATATAGAAAAATCTAAAAAAGATACATATACTACTTTAACAAATATAAATACTTCACCCGTGTCTGATGACAGTCAATCAGATGTTGACGATTTTTTTGAAGATATGGGTTTTGATGATTTAGATGAAGAAAATCAAGATATAGAAGATTCAGATGAAGAGACTGATATAACCGAGAATTTACTTAAAGAGATTAGAGAAGACAGTATACTAGTTGGTCAAAAAAAACAAAATAAAAATATTATTCTAGATAGATTAATAGATGCAGATACTGAATTATTTTTCTGGCGAACTCCTGGGTATAGATCATATACGCAAACTTGTCAGTCTATAGATAGACACCCTAAAGTATTTACAGAAGAAGAAAAAATAGAAATAGATAAAAGAGATTCTGTGTTTTTTGAAAAAAATTATTCAGATAGTAGTATTCGAAGTTATAACAATAAATCCAGTGATACAAATAATTGCAGTTATTCATCATCATTACCTGAAAATAATGAATGCAGTGCAATTAAGTATGGTAGTAGAAATAATAAAGGCCATTGGTATACTTGTCCTAAAATTTATGATGTAATTGATAACGTACCATTACATTGGAAAATGTTAACGTATGATACTTTAGAAGACGGAAGTACATTTGAACCTAAAGATTATGAAGATATTAAATATTGGCGTGTAGATAAAACAACAAATAAAGATATTTTACACTTTAATCCTAAATATAAAGGCAGAGAAGTTATTCCATTAAATACTGATAAATTAGATGCTACTAGTAAAAAAAGTTTATTTTTAATGGATGTTGGCAATTTCTACAATTATCCCGGTGTTCTTAAATCTAATAATCATCCGCTATCATTATATTCACCTTGTTGTTATCAAGGAAGTAGTAAAAATATAGATGAAGCATTTTCAAAAATAAACAAAACATCTAAAATAAATGGTTATATTCAAGGATGGGGTAAAGATTTAGGTTATCTACCACCAAGAATAGGATTACTACCAGATAAATTATCAAATATTTTAAACCATAATAACATAACTAATTGTACTACGGGAGAAATGGAGCCAAATAAAGCAGGGTTTTACCGGACGGGGATTAAACAAGGAAATGAATCCTTTTTAAATTTATTATCTAATATTTATTATAATTCAAATAATAATCAAACTATAAAGAATTTTATAATAGATTCTTTAAATGTAGAAGATTTTAAGAGTATTAATAAAGGTACTTTAGATATTAATTTTCGGAATTACGGCAAACAATCTTCCTATCAAAATTTTATGGAATACACATTATCCAGCGAATTTAAAGAGTATATGTTTTATTATGAAATATTATCTAGACCTTCACAAGATTTATTAACTACATATAAGCAAAAAGTTGAAATAAAGGATGTAGCTATAATTATTTTTAAAATAGATAATAATGAAGAGATAAACATATTATGTCCATATTTTTCGAATCTTTTAAAACAAAATTATAATAATATTACTCATATTGCACTTGCTATTAAAAATAATAATAGTTTTGAGCCAATATATTATTATCCGGGAAATTTATCAGCTATTAAGTTGTTTAGAATTGACCATCCTATATTAAAACAAATACTTGAAAGTTATAAAACATCCTGTAATAACAACAGTAATTTAAATGATATGAGATTAATATCTGCATATTCAAATAGATCAAAATTCACCCAAGTATATACATTAGAAGACGTATTAGATGTTTTTTTAATTATCAAAAAAAATAAAAATGAGTTATTATATCCTAAATTTTATTTATTTGATGATTATAATCGTATATACGGAATCTTTTTAAATAATCAAGTAGTTATACCAATATATCCAATTACCATAAACAAAACATACTATGATTTTATAAATAAACATTTGGGTATTATTATTAATAATGCCCGGCCTACTTTATCTTCTAGTACTCCACTATATAATCTTATAAATTTAAAAGATCACCTCGACACTTACAAAATTTTTAATAAATTATCTAACGGTAAAGTTGAAATTGTTCCCGTTTATTATTTTCATGAAAACGAACACATAACTGGTTTTATAACAAATACTGGGAGCAATATAAATGTAAAACATGAACTTAAATCAAATCAAAAAAATATTATTAATAGTAATTATTCAAATGTAGATAATAAAATCAAACAATATCAACAACAGTTATTTAGTAATGTATACGTAGATCCTATTAAATTTGAAATATTAGATAATATAATAAAAAATACAAATGATGATATGTATGAATTCAGACATTACTATATGAATGAAAAATCACTTATATATGCATTGAAAACTAAAAATAATATATTTATACCGATTACTGAAACTTCAATTGATGTAATTACTAAAGTTTATCCTAATATTATCAAAGGATTACATCAAGATATAGTAATAAACGATATTGATAGTTTTATTGATAAAACTATTACACTTAGTAAAAAAGTTAATTATAAAATACCGATTATTCCATCAGGCACATTAATGGAAACAGATACTAAAAAAATAACTACTATTATCTTGAATTGTGGATTTGAAATTCCAATTAATAAAAGTCAACATTTTTATATAGGGGAATATGTACCAGAACCTATAAATGATTACAAAATTAATTTATTTATGAATGAATATTTTCAAATCAATCTATATAATAATATTGATATTGATAGCATAATAAAAACAACTAGATATGAAATAGTAAATAATTTAGAGTATGAAAATAATGTATATCTGGCAATACAATATTTAATTTTTAGGTTTTTTCAAAATATAGAAAATGAATTTATAAAAGATTTTTGTATAAGAATAATAGATAATGAAAGTATTAAATATATTGAAAAGAGAATTATATTAACACCAATAATTATTTTTATTATTAATTATTTAATTCATATTATAGATATTCCAAATAAAAATAAAATCAATATTGAAAATATCTGTGATTTTGAAAAATGTATAGGAGATAATTGTATATTTATAGAAAATATTTCTACTTCTAAATTAGATATATCTGAATTTGTATGGAATATACTTATTTTATTAAATAATAAATTTACAGATAATGATTATTTAGATGAATTTATAAAAAAAAATAAATTGAAAAGAAATGTAAATAATAGAGAAACAATTATAAAACATTTTACGGGATTATTTAACAAATCAAGCAACTTATTAGATCAATGTTTAATTGTATACAATAAATTAATTTCAAGCAGAAGTCCATCAATATGTAAATTAAAAGTGAATATGACAATAAAAGATACGTATAAAATAAAATATAAATTAATAGATGAAATAATAAGAAATGACTTTATTAAAAGTCAATTATTTGAATCATTTAAATTATCAGATAAAGGTGAAAGATATAAATCTTTTCATAATGAAATTATAATATATGATAAAGAATTATCGAATAAACATTTGATAAACGATTTATACAAAACTATAAGAAAAACTTATTATCAAACATTGGTCCATTTTGATGATATAGAATATAAATTACAAATAGATCAACAAGATGTAACTCAAAAAGAGTCCAATGACCAATGTATATTAGGTAAACCATCTTCTGTAAAATTTGTTTTTACTAATACAAATAAAAGTTTACTAAATAATAGTAAAAAAAATAACATATATAAACCGTCAATTAAAGAATATAACGAGATGTTTAACCATATAATCAAAATAAATACTAATTTAACAACTAAAATATCGCATGGTCCTTATACATATAAATGCACTGTTTTTGAAACAAAAAAAATATTAAAATCTAAATTATATTAAATTTATAACATACTATATTTATTTAAAGAAAAGCGCGTTTAATTATTATATAATGAATAGCGAATCTATTACGCATAGTGAAAATGATAATAATTTAAATAATATATCTAATATTCAATGTGATGATATGCTAAACGAACAATTAGATAACTATAAATTCATGGTAAGAACTGTTCAATCCAGTGCAGTAAAAACATTAATAGAAGCATTGAAAGAAATATTAACTGATATAAATATGGAAATTGATAGTTCGGGTATTAAAATTATAGCAATGGATAGTTCACATGTAGCATTGATACATATGAAATTATTAGCTAAAAATTTTGAAAAATTTCATTGCCCTAAACCAGTATCATGTGGAATTTCAATGTTGAAATTATATAAACTATTAAAAATAATGTCTCCAAATGATACTTTAACCATGTATATTGAAAAGGATGAACCAAATGATTTTAAAATTCAGATTGAAACGGGTGAAAAGGGGTTGAAACATAATTTTTCACTTAAGTTAATGGATTTATTTTTTGATAAAGTAGATGTACCGCCTGCAGAATTTAGCTCTGTGTTAAGATTACCATCTTCCGACTTTCAAAAATTATGTAGAGATATGAGTAATTTAGCAGACGAATTAGATATTAAATCAAGTGGTAATCAATTAGAATTTACAATTAAAAATGATTGGGTAGAACAAACCACTATCATACAAGAATCAGGCAATAATGGAATGTCTTATATACAAAACTTATCCCCAGATGAAGTAATACAAGGATCTTTCTCAATAAAAAAATTAGTAATGTTTACTAAATGTACAAATTTATGTCAAAATATAGAAATTTATCTTAAAAACGATTATCCTATTATTATAAAATATGCAGTCGCCAATTTAGGAGAAGTTAAATTTTGCTTAGCTCCGAAAAATACTGATTAAATAAAAACGTGTTACATATATTTAAAGTTTAACAAATAGTCTCTATATTTGGCTATATAAAATATTTGTAGATATAGATGATACAATTTGTTATTACAAAACAGAAAATGTAGAAAATAATTACAGTTTAAATATAATTATCAACTTTATTTATAAAAATAAATAAATTTGATATTTTTTTTTTGATTTTTTTAATAAAAATGGCTTGTGTAAAAAGAATTCGAAATGAACTGTTAGATTTAACCAAAAATCCAATAGCAAATTGTTCTGCACAATCTATAGATGATAATATTTTCCATTGGAA
>MDSY01008995.1_pt1 | contig 12630 bp, 14 predicted proteins | sample 811131 | NCBI WGS metagenome assembly MDSY01 (sample SAMN05326643, study PRJNA326480) | marine metagenome | isolation source: seawater | place: Atlantic Ocean: South West | collected 2010
AAAAATACTACTACTAATTAATTAGGTTTCAAGAGTATTTGTTAAGGTAAGATGCAATAACCACTAAGAACCTGTTTTAATATAGTTCATGTATTCAACCAAATCTTCTTCAGGGTTTTTTTCTAGTGATAGTATCAACATTTCTATTCAAAGGTAACTTAATAATTTTATATATACCACAAATTGTTAATAATCCTTGGGAAAATCCCTCTGATTTCATAAGTACCTCTGGAGAAACTCCCACGCCTTTAAAAAGATAAGATAGGAGTCCTATTTTGTGCCACACTTGTGTGTTCACTGATTCTTGACGCATACAGATTATCTGAATGTGCCTAAGAATTTCCTTATGAAAGTCAATAGTATGACTTAACCCATGATGGAACATCATTGCTTGAAGTTTAGTTGTATAGTTTGACAGTATTCGATGAAGGCTCTTATTCCTTCAAATATGACGAAAGTTCTGTTTGATTAATTTGATCTTTAGATTGATTTTGTCGTTTCCTTTCATGGATTGGTTTCGATTAGATTAATCTTGCTTACGCTATGCAAAGAACACATAGGTGCACAAAGATTCCCCCTGAGAATCACTCAGGAAGGAAAACATCATATGTTGCCGAAAGGCAACAAATGTTTTTATTTGTTAAGGTAAGATGCAATAACCACTAAGAACCTGTTTTAATTCACTTAGCAATTTTACCTCACTTAGTACGAGAAATACCACCTCTAGTTTTACCACCATTAGGGTGATCATGAGGGTTTTGAGCACAACCTCTAGTAGTAGGTCTAATACCTCTTCATCTATTAGCACCTGCTTTACCTAATTTAGTAAGCTTATGCAATTGATTTGAATTTTTTCCTATTGAAGCGAAAGTGTCTGTATTACTAACTGAAATTACTTTACGCGAAGGTAAACGTAATTTTGTCTCATTATCTTGATGATTAACTACTGTTGCAAATGTACCCGCCGATCTACAAAAACCATTAATGTTGTAAACATTTGTACCCGGAATAATATCTTTTAAACGTTGAATTTCTCTATCTGTACCGTTTGAATCGTTAGACAATACATAAAATGGTTTAAAAGTCTTACTAAAAGTTCGCACTATAAAAGCACTACGATTAGGATCATATTCATAAGAAAGTGAATGATTCACTTTTGAATAACAATTTGTATAATTTAAATCAATGAAACGTAAACTACGTTTAACTCTACCACCCTTATGTCTACAAGTAATTCTACCTGTATAATTACGACCTGCGTGGTTTTTTGAATTTATACTTAAACTTTTCTCCCGAAAAACTTTACTTAAAAAGCTTTTATCTACAGCTACTTTATGCCGTAATGAAGGAGTTATTGGTTTAAATTTTTTTAGTTTAGGGCTAATGTCATACTTAAAATTCCTCATTTTGTTTTAATAGGTAATTGTTTTGAATGCTCCGGCTGTGCGAAACTATTTGGTCGGGTACCTCTAAAATGGACTTTCACTCTACGAGCTCTACGAACTCCTTTTAGACGCCCCTTGACTGAAATATTTAAAGCTCTAAAAGATATACGATCTAACAAGCCTTTACTTCTTTTTTCTTTATTAATATATTTTACAGATAAACTTCCTAGATCTCTTCTAACTAATCTAGATTTTTTAGAAGCTTTTTCTCTCGAAGATAAAAAAGTTCCTTGTAAAATTTTGTTGGTTAACATTTTATAAACCTTTTTTCTTTTTGCGATTAAGCTTGATTGGATTCGAACCAACAACCTCTGAATTATCAGTTCAGCGATCTAACCGGATTGAGCTACAAGCTTATACCTTCTCTTCTAAACTTCTGCCTTTGCGGAACTTCAAAAAATATAGCGTGTACTAAAAAAAAACTTGTGAATTGACGGATAAAAATATTTAAAGTTGGACCGTGAAGAAAAACTAATATTACCTCCACCTAAATTAGTACTATTATAGAATATCGAAGGTAGTAAAAAAAATGAATATAAATAATTAAAATCTCTCAACGGAAATCCTAATTGTAATGAATTTTTATTTAATACTGTAACTGTAGGATCATTTAAACCTTGCCTTTTAAATGAAGGTAAAAAAGCTAAATGTAAATTAAGATAATAAGACTCAAACACCAAACTTTTAAAATGTGAACTTGTAAAAGTACCTACAGGAGAACCTTCTCGAACATTAAAAGACGCAATTGAACGTTTACTTAATTTTATAATAGGTTTTTGACCCAAAACTTTAAGATGACTATAATAAAGAGGAGTTAATAACTTACTATTATGCGATAATTTATTTAATGACGTGTCAAATGTTGATTGGTGAAATACACATTTTTCAGAAGGATGTTGAAAATGAAATTTTGTAATTGAATCATAATGATTCAAAGAGGATTTTAATGCTGAAATATTGTTCATTTTTAATTGTGCGAGGCTATGCCTTTACTTAAATTGATCTTTTAGAAACCGAAACTACTTTATGCATGCCTTCCATAATTCTCAATTTAGTGCTTATAGGCCCTTTAAAACGAGAACCCACTGGAATTCATTCTATTTTTTTAGGCGCTTCTTTTACTAATACCATACAATTAATATCTCATTTAATACAATTAACGAGACTTTTTACTTTTTCTTTAGATCGCACTAAAACTCCTTTAAGCATATTACCTTTTCTAATTTTAGAACCTTTTAAATTACGTTGAATTGAAACTAAAAAAACTTGACCTAATGATGCTTTTTTTTTATTATATGTTTTAATAACTTTCGCTCGTACTGCCGAAGAGTTATCTATTATTTTAAGATTTGTTAATAATTGAACCATTTAACCTTTTTTACCGACGGCACTAAACCGTCTCTTTTTTCCTCTATAATTCACTGCTTTACGTAATGTACCTAAAACTCTTAAAGGATCTTTTTCTATTATGCTTTTTAATCAACTACTTAAAACTTTACCATCTACAAAAACATGTGGTAAACGCTTAATATTAATTACAACATTTGTGTTATATTTAAGTACTAAAACTGCTTTTATTAATTTCAACACTTTACTTAACCGTTTATTATGACTTTTAACTACTTCACGAGGTTTTTCATTCGAAGAACCTGGGATAAATAATAAAAAATTTAACTCAATTAAATTCGGAAAACTATTAATATAAATCTCAGAACATAAATAATTATAATTTGAAAATACCCCTTCTATGAATTTTCTAATTCAACTTTCTTCTTTTAAATTAGAATACATAGAACGAGAACATCATGGTTGACTAATACCTATTTTTTTTGAATTCATATTTAATTATTACTTTTTACTTTTTTTTCAAGTAGCTTTTACTTTAGTAGGAGCAAATTCTCCTAATCTGTGAGAAACATGATCTGCCGTAATTTTAATTACTTTAAAAGAATTACCTGTATCTACCCTAAACTCTTTATTAACCATAGATGGGTCTATAATCGTGTTTCTATGATAACATACCTCTTTACCAGCTGCCAAGTCCCTTGAACAACTTTTTGAACTATTTAATTTTGTAGATTTTCATTTTGATCTTTTCATTTAGATATGGAGAGGATCGAACCCTCGGCCAAAAGATTAAAAATCTTCTGCTCTACCACTGAGCTACATATCTACCTAGAATACTTTCTGGGCTAATCAAGCCAGCGAGACTCGAACTCACATCAATCGCTCCCAAAGCAATCATTTTACCAATTCAAACTATAGCCTGAAACTATACCAACTAAAGGCAAATTTACCTTTGGCATAGTCTTTCATAGAATTACATTCCGTATAAAATTAAGAACGCAAACATAAGAGCAAACAGTCCCATAGCCTCCGCTAAAGCGAATCCCATAATACAGTAAGTAAATAGTTGTTGTTTTAATGATGGATTTCTAGCGTAACCTTGAATTAGACCAGCAAATACTGCTCCAATCCCTGCTCCAGCACCTCCAACTCCTGCAGATGCTGCTCCAGCACCAATTAATTTAGCTGCTTCAAACATAGTATAAATTTAAATTGTTAGCTGTGGCCTAATAAAATGCCAGCTGTTAGCATTAAAAACCTTTAACCTTTTAATACCGAGAGTGACTCGATTCGAACGAGCAATCGCTTATGTGACAAACAAGTGCATTAACCATTATGCTACACCCCCAAAGTCTTGACTTAAAGAACTTCAATAAATATAGTCCTGAAAGGAGTTGAACCTTTCTCTATCGCTTATGAGACGACCGTCTTAACCACTGGACGACAGGACCATTTAGCTTCAAACACTAGGCTGGACTCGAACCAACAACCTTTCCATCCGAAGCGGAGAACTCTACCAATTGAGCTACTAGTGCTAGTCCCAGCTTGAATAGATCAGAATTAAACTGAACTAAACAAAAAAGCTTACAAAAAATTGCGGCGCTTTTTTTTTTAATTAACCCTTTAACAAGTTAATGAATTTAACAGAGATACTTCCTTTAACTCTATAATAAGCAACAAGAATTGAAAGTCCAATTGCGGACTCAGCTGCTGCTACCACTAATATATAAAATGCAAAAATCTGCCCATTTAGATCATCTATAAATGAAGAAATTGTTAATAATAAAAAATTAATACTTAATAACATTAATTCTACAGACATTAAAAGTATAATTATATTTTTTCTATTAACAATGATTCCTAACACCCCTAAAATGAATAAAATGAAAGCAACACTAAGATAATTGATAAGTAACATATTATCCCGTGACAGGTTCGAACTGTCATGGCATTTGTGAAAGAAATGATTCTTAACCATTAGAATAACGGGACCTTATGAATGAAGGACTCGAACCTCCACTTGACTCAATCAAAATGAGTTGTCTTGCCATTAGACGAATTCATAACTTGATACTAAGAAGCAAACGCCCTTAGAACCAAAACTAATTTGCGGGATTACCGCGAAACAAATGTTGTTTTAAAAGGTAATTTTTTACAAACTGACATTAATGCCGTTTTTGCTAATAGTGGAGATTCTGACCGTAATTCAAATAAAATAGAACCATTTTGAACACGCGTAACTCATTCATTAACACTACCTTTTCCTTTACCCATTCTTGTTTCATTAGGCTTCGCTGTAACAGGAATATGAGGGAAAACTCTAGTTAAAAGCGTACCTTTTCTTTTTAAAGATCTCTTGATAGTCATTATAGCTGCACTTAATTGAGTACTAGTAATAAGACATGATTGATTCGACATTAATCCATAGTTACCGTAAATTAAATGATTCTTATACTTCGGCGTCAATTTAATTTGATATCTATGATGTTTACTGAATTTTCTACTTCTTGGTTTCATTTTTATTAATTGGTTTGTTTTTTAGTATTCACCTCCAAACCCAAAGGGAAGCGGAGCCTTGCTCCTAGAACTAGAAGCAAAGCTTCTTTTAGTCCTTTTTACGACCGTATTTTGATCTACTAGTTTTACGATCATAAACACCTAAAAGATCAAACTGACCTCTAATACATTTATATTTCACTCCCGGAAGATCTCGACATCTACCCCCGCGTACTAATACAATACCATGAGCTTTAAGTGTATGACCTTCACCAGGAATTGCTGCCGTAATAGTCCTTTTTGTAGAAAATAATCTAATTTTTGCTACTTTACGTAAAGCCGAATTTGGCTTTTTTGGTTTACGCACCATAACTCTTAGACAAACACCTTTTGCGAAAGGCTGTCCTTTAAATGCAGGAACACTAGACTTTTTTTTAACTCTTCGTCTAGGTTTTTTCATAAGTTGATTTAATGTTGCCATATGGGTGATTAGAGAGATTTGAACTCTCGACCGTTCCTACCACAAAGGAATGCTCTACCAACTGAGCTATAAACACCCTACCAAAGACAGTGCCTTGTAAGCCTCTTGGTAAAGAACTTGGTTAAAAAAGCACATAAGCTAGAAGAGAATCGAACTCCCATTTTATCCCTTATGAGGGGACTGCATTAACCATTATGCTACTAGCTTTACTTAACATCTAAGTCTCTAATCTTTATTTTTATATAAAAGACTCAAACCTAATAGAAGCAACGCCTAGGCCTCTTGGTTGGGTAGAAAAATTAAAATCTCTCAAATTAAACTAGACCAACGCTCAGCACTGGCTTACCTTATATAGAATTTTGCCCAAAAATGAACTTGAATCATTGACCTCTTCATTTTCAGTGAAGCGCTCTACCAACTGAGCTATCTGGGCACGCGATAATCTTAAATCATTCGAAGTCCATTGGATTCGGGATTAATAAATATAATTAAAACTACCGCTGTTTTATACTCTTACGGGAGAGAATTGAACTCTCACGTCTTAAAAGACATTTGATTTTAAGTCAAACGCGTCTACCGATTCCGCCACCGTAAGATTCTGGGAGCAAGCTCCCCTTGGAAGCTAAAGTCCCTTAATGAATTGAATAAGGAATAATTACATCCTTTTTCTTGTAAAATTTTGTAACAAGTACTTTGTTTAAATCCACATAAAGTAATTGTTTACCTAACTTAGTCATAGGATAAGAAAAAGTAGCTTTTCTAATTGAAAGTCTACGTCTAAGTTTTTTAAATTTTCTAATTAAACGTCCTTTAACTGTTTTCTTTCTTAATCTAAAACGTAATTTAGTAAAAAGTGAACTTCTTAAGTTATTTAGACGCCTTCTTGCTTTTTTAGATAAATTTGGGTCTAAAGAGCGAGATGGTCGACTACTTCCTGGCAATAAAAAATTACCTTCGTTCTTGAAAAATTTAAGTTTACTAGAAGCAAGGCTTCGCCTTTGGACTGGCCGCGAAACTTCGCCTTTGTTTTTGGATTTTAAATTTCTTTTGCCTCTTTTACGTGATCGTAACCCACCTTTACCTCTACGTACATCGAACTTCATTCTAGGGAAATTTGTTAAATGATAACGAGATAAAAGATCAAAAAGAGTTTTTCCACCTACTACTTTAATAGTACTAATTGGATCAATTATTAACTTACCAGTATTAGCTACTCTACCGTCAATCCAAACACAACCTCTTTTAATTAAGCTTCTACTATCGTGAAGGTTTTTTGCAAAACCTAAACGTAAAAGTAATATGTCTAAACGTCTTTCTACTTTTTTTAAAGAATTGTCTGAAGATCCTCGACCTTCTCAATTATAATTTTTAATATTATAAAAAGATCGTACGTTTTTATCTAAATAAAAATTCTTTTGATAAAAGTTTACTCGACGCTTACCTTTTAAACTTAAATGATCACCTTCAACTTCTTTTAAAATTGGCTTTTTATAATAGTAACTTTTTCCTTTACTTCGCTCAGAAAAATCTAATAAAGCACCCTTTACAGGTAGACGTAAACTAGTTTTGAAAGGTGATTTACGCTGAGTAGATTTTAATAAATTAAATCTATCTGTACTTAAATTTGTTACTCCAGCCTTAAGTCTATAATTAAAATTCTCATCCGAGGGGTAAGACACCACACTTTTAGGATTTTTTAAAGACTTACGTTTATCTACCAGAACTACTCCATTACGGATATAAAACTCTGCTACTTTTTTAGTATATAAAGAAGGTACCAAACGCGAATTCTTTGATTTATTACGTCTAATACTTCCTCTTTGATCTAAAACCTTTTTTAGTTTTCTAAACTTTCCAAATACTACTCTTTTGTCACGGCATAAAATACTAGTTAACTTCTCTCTTTTAATTTTGAGATCTTTAAACTTTACTTTGCCGGATAATTTATTTACTTTCGATTGACTCATATTAATTAATTGGGCTGAACCCTTTTAGTTATCCTGAAATCTCGGATAACCCTTTTTCGTAAATCAAACTACCTGCTTTTACAGGTGTTTTTTTTAGAATAACCTGAACAAAATTATCTACTATAGTTTCATTCGGACCTCAAAAATAAACCATATTCTTACTTACAGAACCAAAAATTGATTCAGGTAATACATAATTTATAGGATTCTTTTTACCAATACGTAAAGAAAGAATGTTACTTGGCAAAATACTTGATTTAAAACCAACACCGTTTAAAACTAATCTACTGATAAATCCTATATTACTAGTTTTCAATCCTTTATCCAGCGTCTTAGTATAACGATGTTTACTTATTGAATCACTAACAAATCAATTAGTGATTCTAGTATCATTATTTTTTAAAATAACGTAATATCTCTCTTTGACTGACTTTTCTTCCGAACTTTTACTGCTTTGCTTTAAAGAAGTTTCTGAGTAATTATTTAATTTACTCCGAACTACTGTTATTTCCGTATTTAACATAAATCCTAAAAGGATATTTATTTAGTATCCATCACGGTTAGTACAACTGAGCTTAATAATTGCTTATCTTACACTTGTTGCCTATTATTCGACATATTCTATATCGCCGTAAAAAACTAATGAAAGTAAATTTCAAGCTTATCTGCTATCAGCTTTTAAATTAATAGTTCGTAGCTAAACAGCGGTGCCTTTTGGACAACTGTTACACCAGAGGAGCTGCCTTTCAAGTCCTTGCGTACAATGAAAAGCTCTTTCTAGTTTTAATATAATATTGTGGATAGAATCCAAGCTGTCTCACGACGCTTTAAACTCAAATCATGTACGATTTTAATGGACGAACAGTCCAACCCTTCCTAGCTGCTGCACCAGGAGGATATCGCAATTCAACATCGCATATATGTTATTAATAGCTTAATGACTGGGACTAGAAGCAAGGCTTCGCCTTTGGGCAAGGCTCCGCCTCTGGTTACCTAATTTATATCTCATTGAAATATAAACAAATTTTTCGATTAGATTATAAAACTTCTTAGACTCTCGTTTAGGAATATAGACTCTATAACTTAATCTTTGTTTATGAAAACTTATATCTATATCATATTTTTCTTTAAACACCTCTCTTAATACTTTTAAATCCTGTAACTCAAAGCAATCTGTACATAAATAATAACTTAGACAGTTACTTTTTAAAAACCCGTTATCCATAAATCAATATGCTAACGCAATTGGAGTTAAATATTTACTTAAAGTTTTTTTATTTGGCATAACTTTTTTATATTTTCCGCCAAACCTCAAATAAAAAAACTTACTAAACTTTAATCCAATTATTTGTACGGTCGTATTAAAAGTTCACCTACTTTCTTCTTTACCTAACTGAGAGCAAGGCTCCGCCTCTGGAAGCGGAGCTTTGCTTCCACTAGTAGACCAAGATTCTTTAGGTGCTGTTTTAACATATTTAATAAATACATTATATAAATGAAACAGATATTTCTTATTTTTATCTCCTTGGATAAAACGGATACGTCAAGTTTTTCCTCCAGTATATGTTTGTAAACTAGTATTACCCAACAATAATCCAAATAATATTTCTTTTTGCTGAAGCAATACTTCGCTAGAAGCAAGGCTTCGCTTCCCTTTGGGTTTGGTCAAGCTTTTCATTATTTTCTTTGGCATTTTTAATCATTCTATTAACCTCTAGCTGTAATATTATTACAAATCTAGTAGCTATTAGTTTCCTAATAGATCAGACTCTATCATATTCTCATTACTAAAAGCAAACGTTGCTTTTGACTTTTCTGAGAACCAAGCGTATTAGTCGTTGGAGGGTCATATATAATGAAACTATAGATACTTGAAAAGTGTAGTAAATATAATCTTATAAAGCGGACTTCCCTGCTGATTGTCCTTACTTGAAGGCCCTTAAAACCAGTTTGGCTTAAGGAACTAAAAACCACTGTTGTTAAAAAGAAGTAGCTCTTAAGTAATTTTACTAAAAAAGTGGAGATCCCAGCATATAGCTCGTGCTTTCTTTAATCCTCACGAATTAAAAGCCCCGTATGTTGAGGTGGCAAACAGCAAGGTCGATATGAACTCTAACCTGCTATTACACTGTTATCCCTTGCGTAACTTTTCTTATGATCGCGCGCAACTACTATAATAACGCGCGGGTCACTAAAGCCGTCTTTCGACCCTGTTCGATTTATCAATCTCACAGTCAAGCCAGTTTATGCTTTTACACTCAACGTATTATTTCTAATAATACTGAACTGACCTATTGCAAGCCTTTGTTACATTTTAAAAGGCTCCCGCCCCAGGAAAACTATCTCTGATACACATTTCACTTGTTAGAAAATTTAAAACTAATAAACCGGTATTCCAAGGTTGCCTACTCAAAAACCTAACGATTTGGAGTCAACGGCTTCCGGTTAGCCTATATAACTAGAAAAAAAATTCGGTGTAACATAATAGTAAAGCTGCAAGGGTCTTCTTGTCCTACAATATTTACGTAGTATCTTCACTACGATTCCAATTTCACTAGGTTCATCCATGAGACAGTGGAAGCATGATTAACCCTTTCATACTTTTCAGCAATTAACTGAATATTGATTGCGCTACCTTAGGACCCTCAGAGTTAGGGCCGCCATTGAGTTGACCTTATACAGAAACTGCGTTCGGTTACAACCATTGGGCAGGGTTCACTTCAAATACAACGACCGTAAGTCTTAGCTTAAAGCTGTGTTTTTAGTAAACAGTTCCGCTTCCCGATTTTATGCTCCCTATTTTTAAATAGGGCTTCCTTATTGCGAACGTACGGAAGCATTTTGCCGAGTTCCTTATGGACAATTCTCCTATCACCTTAGAATGCTCTTCCCACCCACTTGTGTTAGTCTTAGTACAGTTATTCTTTCTATTTTCTTTCTAGGCCCACCTCAGTAAGCGTCAAATTAGAAAGTATCTTATTTCTTCGGAAGAAGGATAAAAATTTTACCCATCGAGAGTCATTTTCACTTGTCTCTTAGGGACTGTATCGAAAACAGTATGATCATCATATACCTGTAAAACCTTGGGCTTTCGGTGAATCTTTTCGCAAGATTTTTTAGTTACTCATCATTACATTGTCGCTTTTGATATATACATTTTACAATTACTTAAAAATACAAAACGATCTTCTACCCTTGTCTAAAAAGACAAGTCTAAGTTTCAGTCAAAAAATTAGCCGCCTGGATCTTCGGTTTTCATCTACATTAATTAAGTGAACTGCTACGTTATCTTTAAAAGTGGCTGTTTCTAAGCCCACTTCCTAATTGGAATAGTATATGAAAAGCCTTAAACACTTATTTTTTGTTAACGACTTTAACTATAGATCTGGGTTGTTTCCCTCTCGACTTTTAACCTTATCGCCAAAAGTCTGTCTATCTTCTAATTATTATATGAATTATGAGTTTAAATAAGTTAAGTACAAGTCTCGCGACAAGCCAAAGACTTAATTAGAGCTTTACCGCATATAATATATAAAAAGACGCCGTACCTAAATACGTTTCGAAGATAACCAGCTATTTCCCGGTTCGATTGGCATTTCACCTCTAATCACAGTTCATCCTAGACTATTGCAACAGTCAAAGGTTCGATCCTCCATTAATTATATTTAACTTCAATCTGACCATAACTAGATCACGCGGGTTTCGGGTTCTTTAATCTTATACAAACGCCCTTGCAGACTCGTTTTCACTTTGACTTTAATCACGCATAAAATTAAAACTCGTAATGCCATTATACAAAAGGTAACCTTTATTAAAAGGTGCTTATAAATAATCTATTTCAACGTTTATTTCACTGTGCTTCGCACATTATTTCAACATTCACTTACGTTACTGATACACTATCGGTGTATTTACGTATTTAGCCTTAGAGGTAGTTCCCCTATATTCGAACCTAACTAAAGATTCTACTCTATAAATAATATCTGGTGAGAAAATTCTCTGCTCTACGGGACTGGCTACTCTCTTTGGTATTTATGATCAAAAATTTTAAGCTTTTTACAAATATTACTATGGGCTATGAAGCTTTCGCTCGCCGCTACTCACTCCATCTCGATTGATTTCTTTTCCACTCGCTACTAAGATGGTTCAGTTCGCGAGGTTCTATTTTATGGATTTTTCCTTAGGAGTCTTAAATATCAAAGTTGTTCTATTTAAATTATCGATTTATTCACGTCCTAAAAATTTCATAGAATACCCTAGTTATCCCTACATTATTTGTTAATATACTAATTATAAATTTATCCACCCCGTCTCTTGGAAACCCAAAGGGGAGATGGAAAAATTACGAAATGCGAGAATCGAACTCGCGTTGTCTCTTTGGAAGAGAGAAAGATTAGCCACTATCTTAAATTCGCACTAGGAGCAACTGGTACTAGAAGCAAGGCTTCGCCTTTGGGCAAGGCTATTCTTTAAGCCTTCGGAGCTCCGCTTTTACTAACCTTTGTTGGGGTCGAACCAACTACCTACTTCTTGTAAGGAAGTCGCTCTACCAAATGAGCTAAAAGGTTCTCTCCTCTTTGTAATTCCTTTACTAGAAGCAAGGCTTCGCTTCCCTTTGGGTTTGGCTAGAAGAGTTCGCCTCTCTTTTAAGGAAGTAAGTAGAAGAGAGATTCGAACTCCCATAAAGAATTTTGCAGATTCCGTAAAGACCAAACTTTTCTACCTCAGAGATCTCGGATCTAAATGTCCTCAATCCTGAATCCTAATTATGAATTATGAATTATGTGTAAATAAATACAATACTTGCAATTCAGATAACAAAAGCTAAACTGAATGGTAAGTATGATTTTCATAATAATTGCATTAATGCATCATAACGCATTCGCGGGAAAGT
>MDSY01122043.1_pt1 | contig 12630 bp, 16 predicted proteins | sample 811131 | NCBI WGS metagenome assembly MDSY01 (sample SAMN05326643, study PRJNA326480) | marine metagenome | isolation source: seawater | place: Atlantic Ocean: South West | collected 2010
ATGATAAGAAGAGAGAACAGATCCGTCGCTGAGTTCAATACCGATGCGTGAACGAGTGCCCATAGTTAAGGAAGAAAAAAAATACTGGGACTTACCGATGCAAGCTAACGTGCCCAGTTTGTGTGTGAGTGGAGTTTATCACCAGCAGTAGAGTTGCCAACTGACTCGCTAGGAGTGATGATCGGGTGTCCTGTTCCCCTCCACTTCCTTAATATACACGAAAAAGGGAGGTGCGAAACCTCCCTTGTGCCACTTGTTAGACTGACCCTGGTTTATCCAATGCAAACATCATATCAGTTACACTCTCTCGGAAATCCATAGCAACTTGACTTAACTCAGATGCTGGAAGATTGGTTTGAACCATATTACCATCGACCATAATGTTAAATGTTCCATCTCTATTCAAAATGACAGTAAATTGATCAAGCATGTTAGTTATCGTGTATTTTACATTCGGGTGCGCTAGGTTCTACTTCGCAAAATAGTTCTAATGGACTTGGATCGTGATGATCTCCAGCAGCAATTTCTTCTGCATGATTCTCAATATAAACTTCAAGTTCATGAAGTTCCTCTTCGATGTGACGACGTTGTTGAGGAGATGTTGTTGGATTATTAAGAATCCCGCGATCAACCTCAATATGCTGTTCTACGCTATTCATTGGGTTGTTTGTAACTTAGTGTACTTATTTATTTTAGTCAGTCATCCAAATTATTGCAAGTGCGCCAATGCTTACCAGCACCCTTAAGTTTGGAAACCATCATATCAGCAAGTGCTTCCATCTTTTCTGGATGAACTGCCCTAATTCCACTCTCTTTTACAGCGTTTTCAATACTCTCTGCCTCATTTTGGGTTAATTTTTTACCGTTTTTAGGAAGAGTCATAGACTTTTACTCGAACTATAAATTAGTTATAGATTTAATGTTTTCTTTGGGATCGATTAACAATTCTTAATCATCTTCATTAAAGAAAGTTCCCCATGTGCCAGAAGAACCATCTTGTCGATTCTCAAGTTGCTCTAAGATTGAATCTGTATCAATAACATTATCAATGGAAGAGATCATCTTTGCAATGGCAGTACATACCATTGGACGTTCAGTTCTAGCAGCAAATGACAATGCATTTCTGAGTGATTGTTGTGATTCTTTAAGAGAATCTTCTACGGATTTAGATAATGCCATTTTTTTCAGAGTTCTGTGTAGTCGGGCCAAGTTCCCTGTGCTTCGGGAGAATAAAAATAACCATAATCTGAATCGTAACCACTAGCACCAGAAGTTACTGTAAATGTTGTGAATGGATCAGGACGATTAGGATCATTGCGATCATAGTCATACCAATACTTAGAGTGCTCTAATGCTTTATCATTACATCGAACAACATCAACTTTACTGAGTAGATATTTTGCTTTACTCACTTCTTCTTGATGTGTTTTCATGTGATCTTTAATCACTTTCTCAACTTTCTCATAGAGATCCATACCGTTCTTCATCCTCCTTGACATATTTTTCAATCATAGCAACTATTTCTTTAGATGTCAACCCATTCAAATGTTTCCACCTAGGATCAGCTTCATCCCATTCTAATGAGAATGTATTATCATCATTCATATGAATTTTAAGACCATCATCAGCATCCATCTTTTTTATACTCCTTACGACATTTTTTTAGTTCCTTAAGTTCCTCTTTAATCTGCTGATAAGCATCCTCTGTTTTAATTTTGTTTGCCATTTCCATGGCTGTGATTATCTCAACTCTAGTACCAAAGTGTTGCAGTGCTCTCTCAAAACAATCTAATTCTTCATACATCAGAATTCTCCTTTAGTTTGTTAAGTTTATCTAGTACGCTTATCATCTCTAATTGAAGTTTACCAATTTTATCATCATGACTCTTCAACCATTCAAAATGTAAGCGATCTTGATACTCATCATCAATATTTTCATGATGTAAATTATATCTATCGATTGCCCATTGTGGTGGATCATATCCTTTCCATGGATAGAGTTGATACTCTAACTCAGCAAAGATTCCCCATAACCATATTCTAATCTGCTTTAACTTTGTTCTCATTTATCTGCTTCAATAATTCTTTTGCTGTTTTCATTGATCTTCTCCAAACAATATATTTTACAATAGGATTGTTTGGATTATTTGTGATCCACCACCACTTTCTCCTAATTTTAACTGATACTAATTCTAGCACATATGTAAAAGCGGCAGCAACATTTTCATCAGTCGCGATGAAGTATGCTACTACCGCAAAGAGAGCAAATATAATATAATATGAACTCATTAACCAAATTCCTCATTACGCCTACGATCAAGATATTCAATAATTTCAGAACGCCACTCCATCAATTCATGGTAACATTCTTGATTGTGAGCACATTGACGAAGTTGATGATCTGGTTTTAGAACACTCTCATAAAAGAGTCCCAGAGCATCACGTCGTTTTTCGTGTTTGTTTGTTTCTGACATTAGTCTTGCGTTTCTTGAGAATAAATTGCACTGCTGATTTATAGTTAGGACACACCTTCACTTGCCCACCATTATGTATAACAGCAAATTTTTTAGTATTACCTAAAGGAATTGCTGCCCACATTCCATCCTTAGTGCAGTATCCTAGTGGGTTACCTGGCACTGGATCTAATACACCAGGACGAGGAATGAAGGGTTTGAGGAATGTTCCACTCATACAGCAGTAACACTAACTACTTGAGCGTTTGGGTTGCGAGCAAGAGCAACTGCTTTTGCCTCCTGATAGTCACGGGCATGAACAGTTTCATAGAAAACTTTGCCAGCAACGTAGAGTTCAACTTTGCACTTCATGATGATCCTTTGGGGATAGATGTATTATACAATGAAAAGTGGGTGAGGCAAGGAAATTTTATCATTTCCTTACAATCGAAACTGCAGGTTCTCCCTTGTTGAATACAGTGTCGACCACTGCTTGCACACTGCGAGAGGTGCTGATGCCCACCTTGTCAAAGACAGGTACGCAAACCATGCCGAACGTCTTCTCAGCACCACCCAGGCGAATTACACGCCCGATTGATTGTGAAATACCAATGTAATCCATATTACGCATGAACAGAACTGCCTCCAATCCCTTGACATTCATGCCCTCAGATAGGATAGAGTGGTGCAGAACAACAAACTTTTTGTTATCACGACCCCAGGCGTTCAGTGTGTTGAAGAATTGATCACGGGAAACTTTCTGCCCATTGATAATAGCACCAGTCTTGCTGGTGATATACATCCAGTTGTAACCACGCTGCTCAAGAAGATCAGTGAAGTCAGATTGAGAGATAAGACGAACAATCTGCTTTGTAGAACGAGCAGCAATCAGGATCTTGTTCAGAGAATTAGCATCGATAGTATCAATGAGATTCTTACAATCAGATTGGCGCTGATCACCTGTAGGCAGTTCAGTGATTACAACTTTAGGAGGGAGAATATATCCCTCTTTAACAAGTTTAGGTGCAGGAACATTGCAGATTACCTGTCCATAAACCTCACCATTGTTCATCCCTGGTTTCTGAGCAGTAAGAGAGTGCTTCGGAGTCGCAGTAAAGAAATAGCAACGATCAGCATACTTGCTGAAATACAAAGTAGGAAGATAAAAGTTTCTCTGAACAGAATTGTGTGCCTCATCAAAATAGATGCAATCAACATTGATGTCAGACTCAACAACACGCATCAAAGAATGATACGTTGTAAAGATAATACGATTACGCTTCCAAGTTTGTACTGCCCAGTCATAAATGTGTGCTGGTTTGGTGGTAGATTCGTGCTCAGTTTCACCGCTGTGAACATGAAGAACACGAACCATGGGATCAGTGATAACATCCAGAAACTCCTTACAGAGTTGTTCTGACAGCAGAATACGAGGAGCAACCACAACAATAGTGGTAGATCCCTCACGATCAAACTGTTGCTTTGCATCTTGAATCATGCACATTGTCTTACCACCACCAGTCGGGATGATAACTTGACCCTTGTCATGCTGCTGCATTGCATCACATGCCTGACGCTGATGAGGGCGAAGAGTGATGGTCAAGCGTCTGTCCCGTTCAGTATGGAATAATTATAGCACAAAAGGGCACCCGAAGGTACCCCCTGTGCCACTAGAAGAACTGTTCCAATCCTACTGGTTCTCCAAAAGAATAATCGTAAATAAGTGCATCATGACACACATAATGTGGATGATTAGTAGGTACACCAACTCTTTCACACATTTCTTTGTAGTTATCTTCCATCAATTCTACAGCATATAACATATTATCTAACACATGCTTTTCTGGATGATATTTGATAAGTTCATTCTTAAGTGCAAGAATAAAATTACCAGAACCAGCAGAACTATCTAGAAATTTTGATTCTGGATTCATTCTCTTCTCAATATCAATCATCTGAACCATTTCTTCACACATTTTCATTGGTGTGAATACTTCTTGTGTTTGAGCAATTCTATCATTAGAACGTTCAATGTTAGATCCAGTTTCTCTATTATGCTGATTCTTATCAGTGTCCATTTCCAAACCTCTCAGTATATGCTTTGATGAGTTTTCCTTTACCAAGATGAGGAGTTCCATTTGTAGTTCCTCTTGCAATTCTTCTCAAAGAACTATCACCCTTTTGTCCCATAGAAACTAATCGTTGAATGATTCCTTCCTTTGATGTTGTTTCATCGGGTTTAATCTTAATATAATGGTGCTTGGAAGATTTTTCATAATCCAACCATGGCATTCCTTTAGGGTTTTTCTCTCCTGGCAAGAATACCTTTCCTCCTGCACCCTCACCATCATTTCCAACAAAGATATCAGCATCATGCCTGTTCTCGTACTTCAAAAATTCAATATGAGGATGTTTTTTGAATACAGGATCTAGTTCTCTTTGTTTGTCACCAATCTTCCATTCTTGCACACAAGCATCAATACTTGCAGCAAAATCTTTATCGGCACAATCGTTAGTGCTCACAAGTTCTAGGTCTCGATCAATCTTATTGAAATTATCTGATCCTTTCTTGATAGACTTAGGCAGCACAAGAATAATCTGCCCATCTTTTTCACGGACACGATCAGCACTATTATTCAAAAATTTAAGTGCTAATCCACCACGTTTTCCATAGGGTGGATTTCCAATAACAGCATCAAAATCCATGTTGTGGTACTCAGTCTCTGTTATATATTTAATTCCATCAGGAATACTTGCCATTCCAGAAGGATTCATATCATAATCCTTATCTGTGTATATGTTTGTATAACCTCTCCTACACAATGTGAGAGAAAAATGTCCAAAAGCATCTTGTGGAACATAAATCATAGCATCTTTTGATAGATTTGTCAACATATCGACAAGTTCTACTACAAGATGTAGTTTAGGAGCACGAACTGCTTCAGGATTTTTCTCTTTAATTAGTTTATTATGAGATTCTGGTGTAAATCCATAAATTCTTTCTTGCTCATAAAATCTATCATTCACTTCCTTAACTTTTTGCTTAAGGAAAGAAATAAACTCTGAGTAAGATGTAATCCACAAGGGTGCTTCAACAACTTCAGAAGATCCACCTAGAGTTGTTTTTCTGCATCCAGCAGCAAATAAATCAGATCGAACATAATGATCTGTTAAGTCAATATGACAATCAAGGTAATCATCAGCAATAACTTCTTCAGGAAGATGAGAGTAATCTCTATCATCAAACCTTTTGAATCCTCTCTCTGCCTTTGTCATACCAACAAAAGCACACACAGGACGTTCACCAAGTTCTATCAATCTCTTGATCGATGCTTGTTGATGAAAATAAATCCTGGTATGCTTGGTATCTACTGGATCGGCATAGAAAGGATCTTCTACCTTAATCGCTTCCATTAGACCATTCATAGTGTAGCTAGAGCTCCCTCTTGAACCTTAACAAAGGCACTCTAGCAAAATTCAGAGGGGTTGTCAAGCGTTGGTACGCATAATATATGCTAATGCGTATGCGTTTGTACCAACAGAAGTTGTGATGCCAGCAGTGCTGTCTACGGCGTAGTTATTTCCAGCACCAACAATAAATCTATCTCGTAAATCTGGTGTGCCATCATTTCCATCACATAGTTTGTATCCAGAAGGAACACTACCAACTGAACCAGACCACATAATAATTCCACCAATAGGTACACCAAGAGGAGCAAATTCTTTTGGTTTGATACCAACTTCTAACTGATTAGAAGTTTCGTTGTAAAGAATTGCTCCAGGAACAATTCCATCTGGTGTTGTTTTCCTTGCAGATACGTGACCAGCAGAAGCAGTTTGTCCTCCAGCAGGATCCCACAAATCTGTGATAATATCAATCGTAGATTGTGGTGCAGATGGTGGAATAAAGTAACTATTGATTGAAGAAGATGCGGCACCAGCATCAAGAATAGATCTTGGGAATACCGTGTTGATGCCTATGACAGAAAGATAACCTGTTCCTCCATCTTCAAACCCTAAACCATAGTCTGTTTGACCATAACCAGGAACTGCCTTAAGCTTAAATGGTAGAATAGATACTGAACCACCTATTATCGTAGATGCTCCAGATTCAACCTGGAAGTCACCGAGATCTAAGAATGGAACAGTATTGGTTTGAGAAGTTTCATCAATAGCTGGTCTTGGATCTGTAAATGACTTACCATCGACAGTTCTGTAGATAGGTCCTGTAACACCGGACGAACCATATGTGAAGGAATCTCCAAATACTGATAGAATGTAATCAGATCCTTCATATTCCGATGTAGTAGTTCCAATTCCTACAGAACCTTCTTCAACGAATAAATCACCAAGAGTGACAGTCGCAGTGTTAGCAATGCTTATATTATCAGTGACGTTTAGATCATTAAATGTACTAATTCCAGTGGATGTATTAAAATTCTGTGTATCTGGAATTGGAAGAGAACTACCATCACCCAGTACAAATTGGTTTGCTCCTTGTCCTATGGTGACAACTCCAACAAATGTTGCATTATTGCTTACATAAAAATCACCACTAACATCTAATTCTGATTCAGGAATCTCTTTGTTAATACCAATCTTTCTACTACCACTAACAGAAAGAATCTCTTGATTATCTAAAGCAACAGCAAAGTTTTCTTGAGTGGTACTATTAGTACCTTCATTCATATTGATACGAATACCACCAGTATCATAGTTATTGATACTTAATCCGCTATTAGAGTATTGTACTGTTGCTCTCTCATTACCACTAACAGCAGTACCAATAGAAACTATTGCTGGGAAATCTGGATCTGTAGTAACAACATCTAATCTCGCATTATTTACTGCTTCAACTTGCAAAGTGCTTTGTGGAAGAGTGGTTCCGATTCCAACACTGGTATTAACAGTTAAACTGGATGTACTGGTGACTCCAGCAACATGTAATCTACCACCTACATTTACATCACTGTTAAGATCTGTGGTACCAGATACTGTAACCGAAGATAAAGTACCAAGTGAAGTAACATTTGCTTGTGCAGCAGTCAATAGTGTGCCATCAAGATTGCCAGTGAATGTGGTGGCAGTAATAGCACCACCAACAGTTACGTTATCAAGATCAGTATGTCCATCTACATCTAAGTTACCGTTAGCATCAATATCACCAGAGAATGTTGCCAACTCAGCAACATTTAGAACATCTAGATCAGTTTGTCCGTCTACATCAAGATTGCCATCCGCATCAATATTGCCTGTAAATGTAGAAAGTCCAGTTACTCTTAGTACGTTAAGAGTAGTAATTCCAGATACATCTAAGTTGTCATTAGCATCAATAGGACCAGTTACTGCTAAAATTCCACCAACCGTTGTATTATCTGTAATGGTAACATCTGCGATTGTTGAAGAACCAGCAAGGATACCATTGGTTATTGTAACAATACCAGAGAATCTAGCATTTCCATCTGAAGCAATACCAACACCTGGAAGGTTATTTCCATCAGATGGATCAGATCCTACCTGGAAAACATAGTTTCCTGTTGGATCATCCGTTCCCACACCAACATTACCCTGAGCATATATTGATGTGAACCCTAATCCAGGATCAATATCTAACCACTGTGATGTTGGTAAGTTGGATAGCGTAGCACCGTCACCATAAAATGCAGTAGCAGTAATGATGCCACTATTTCCACTGATGGTGATTGCACTACCAACTTTTATTTGATCAAAAGTACCAATACCTGTAACTTCAACAGATCCAATGTTGATATTATCTTCAAACTTTGCGTTCCCAATAACATGAAAGAACTCTGTTGGTATAGTTGTTCCAATTCCAACCAGACCAGCAGTTGTAACTACAAAATTATCAGTATCAACTTGGACGCCATTTCTAAAACTGAACGCCTTCTTGAAATTAGACATATACCTTTTTTGAGTTATTTATTATGATTATTGTTCAAGTTCAGATATTGATGTAAAATATTCTGGCAATTCACCTTCTTTTTCTGTAATCCATCTCATGATGAAATAAATATCTGCTCTCATTTGTTCAATGTGCTTCAAGTTAGAGAATCTTCGGGACTGGGATTCCACTGAACCAACTACATCAGAAAGTCTGGATAGTTCTACATCCATCTCTTTGATGGTTTGAATTAAAACAGGAACAAGTTTCTGATAATTAACTGCAAGATAACCATCATCTCTAGTTGTTGTAATACCAGGTAATCCCAATCCTTCAACTTCTTGTGCAAGAACACCAATATCATGTTGACCATCTTTATCAGAAAGTTCATTCCAAGTATAATGGTAACCAGTTATTTTCCTGATTGCTTCGCGCATCCTTTCAAGACGAACAGGATGATGCTTCATTCTGCTATCTGATGTATGGAATGCAGTAATATCACCAGTTACATTTAATTCACCAGTAATATCTGTATTAGCATTGAGTTTAATTCTTCCAGTACCAGTAGTATTAAGATTTAGATCACCAGTAGTGGTGTTAATTGTATTGTCGTTAACAGTTCCAATTCCAAGATTTCCAGTTTGGAACTCCCCAGCAATAATAGCACCCTCAACTTGAAGATTTCCAGAACCAATTCCACCAACGGTCAATGCACCTTGGATATTGAAATCTCCTTCAACATCTACAGCACCGCCAACATTCAGATTTTTCTCAATTCCTACTCCACCCTCAATAATCAAAGAACCAGTATCTTTATTTGTAGATTGTGTAGTTCCCTTAATAACAACATCATCACCAAATCTACCAGTACCAGTAACAACAAGATTTGATTCACTCTTAATTTCTCCAGCAACATTGATAGTACCACCAATACCAACACCACCTTCAACTACAATAGCACCAGTTTCTGAAGTTGTGGATTCAGTTTCGGAAGTAATTGTAAGATCGCCGCCAACTAAATCAAATCTCGAACCTACAATTTTAACGTCATTGTTAAATGAAACTGGACCATCAAACTGGGAAAGAATTTGTTTAGACTGACCACCTTCAACCTTCAGTCTTTCTTTAATAATAACTTCATCAAAGATTACACTGAGTCTTGATGCATCTTCACCAGTAATAGTTGGAATTGGTGCATCAAATGTTTTCTCTTCACCAGTGGAAGGAGAAACTCTCTTATTACCAATGTAGAAGTCACCATTGTTATTCATACCAGTATAAACAACGATACCACATGCTCTCTCTTGTGATTGTGAGAGCAGATCTTCTACTTCAGTTAGAGTTCTAGTTTGTACCTGTGGAAGACCTGTAGAATAGTTACCAGGACCGAAACCAAGATACTCAAATGTGTGACCAGAAGCACGTTGGATAGATGGTCTTCTAAATTCAACTGGCAAAATATTAAGTTTCTTAATAAGAGATCCTTCTTGGTGATCCTTACTTAAAGTTCCAAAATATCCACGAATAACTGATAGTTCATTAGTAGATTTTGCAAGAGGAGAAGAAATTCTCATAATCTCTTCATCAACTTGAATATAATCACCAATCTTAAATCTATTCTCGGTTGCAATACCAGCACTAGAGATTCTAAAAGTATTAACACCAACCAGAGACTCACTTAGTATTGCAGTCTCATTGCCATACATGGAGAATGATCTAACCGAAAGATTCTCACCATTAGAACCAGATAAACCATTGTTTGCAGATAAACCATGCTTCAATATCTTATTACCAGAAATTGAAACCGATGATTTGAATGTAAATGTATTAACACCCACACGCTCATTCACAAAATAATCACCTAGATTATTATTACTATTATCAACAATTCTAAATTGATTACCTGCAACAAGACCATGAGCAGAAGTTGAGGTAATAGTTACGACTCCACTATCAAACGCGGATGTCGAAACAGCAACTCCTGGTCCAACCTGTAGCATGTATTGACCTGGAGCAATCATAGGATCTCCAGCAGTTACAGCAACAGAAACTACATTGGTAGATCCAACACCAACTACACTGAAATAACCATCGGAAATTGATCCAATACCAGTGGTTTGGACAACATTACCGACAGGACTTTGAAGTCTATCAGTTTGTGCATTTATAGTTGCTTGAGTTCCAGTTCCACCAAGTATAGCATCATCTAGGTAGTAGAATCCTCCAAGATAGTAAGAACCACCCGATTGAATATCTACACCAACAACAGATCCATCTGTAATTTTAACTTCTGCTGTTGCACCATTCCAAATAGTTAAATCACTGTCATCAAAAACTTTAACGTTGTAATATGTTTTAGTTCCAGATGCTGGTGTATATCCAGTTCCTTGAACGGAAAGTATGCAAGATACAATTCCTGCTAAAGCATGTTGCCTATCAAATGAGACTGTTGCAATACCAGCAACATCATCTCTAATAACATTAGTGATTCCAAGTCCTACTGAGAAATCTTGAACAAAAGTATCAATAGATTCCTTTGTAATGCTTCTAGATAAATCATTTGTTACAACTTCACCAATAGGATCTCTCTTAGCAAAAGATCTCGCAGAAGGTGGATTATCTATTGGATTATCTCTATCTAATTCTGGGAAGAGATTGACAACATTCTGACTATACTTAAGATAAGTATATTCGGAATCAATTGCTTTATCTGCTTTGATTACATATAAGTGATAAATGCCATCCTGGATATCCTTAATGAACTCACTAATAATTTCTTTTCTGTAAATATAATAATTTGTTTTAAGATTATTCTTAGTTAATCTTGGCAGGAAAACTGTTCTCTGAGATGTATCATTACTAAATGTAGTTGGAGTATGGAAAACACCAAAATTATCAGTCTTTGGAATTGTAAAAGTCTTATCATCAATAACAGATGTTACATCAAATACACCGTTAAAACCAAGGTTATCCTCACCATCTGAGTTGTCACTACTCGTAACACCTTCGATGATGACTGTATCATTATCTTTTAATCCATGAGGTTGTTCACTAGAAACAGTTATTGCTGTTGCTGTTGCAGAACATGTACTGATAAATCTTGGATTTCTATTCCAGTGAACATCTGTCGAATCAATATTTGAAATAGTGAAGTCAGAGTTTACAGGAAGTTTGGATGTGTTTGTAGAACTAGATTCTTGAATCGCAAAAGTATCTTCTGGATTCTTAGCATTAGTAGATTCTCTTGGAATAACAACTCTTACCTTATAGATCTTATCTTCTAAACTTCTAGTATCCTCAAATCTCTTAACGAAAGAGCTCTTAGATCTCGCAGTTCCAATACCAGCAACTCCCAGTGTATCTAATGAAGTGTAAATCTCATTATCTACATTTACATGAATATACCATCTATTAACTACTGGATCAAACTGAACAGGAGCACCTGCTTCCCCAGCAACCTTATCAGATATTCTGCTTTCAACATACATATCTGTGCCGAGATAACATCTAATAAAGATATTATTAATAGCATTTGATGGAGATGATGCAACTTTGAATTGAGTATCAGAAATCTTAATCACATAGTATTTTGTATGTTCTGTTAAGTTTTCTGGAACATCACCAGATTCACTTAAAATTCTAACAGATTCTCCAGTTACAAAGTTATGATTAAATGGTGTTGTAAATGTGTGACCATTCAATCCAGTTGGAGCACCTGAAATATCTAATTTCTTCTTAGATGCTGTTGTACCTAATCCAACCGTAGCAACGGTAGAACTTATTTCATTATCTACCATGTAAATTGATGCTTCACTTATTCCATATCCAGTTTGACTGGTGAAATTTACATAAAGTTTATCATCTTTCTTTGCACCAATTCTAAATCCTTGAGATATAATAGGTGGAATATCCTCACTACTATTAAATCCAAATAGATACAAATGACTTGAAATACCAACTGAAGTTGTAATTCCAACGTCTAATGGGAACCAATCAATATTCTGTCTGTCGGTAATATGTGAAACTGATTTTGGTGGAATGATTGATGTGATATAAGCAGAATCATCCTTATCAAATGCTGCTTTCTTAAATCCATCAGATACGAGTGAAATCTGACCAAAATTAGAGTTGGAGTTAGTGATTGAGTTATCACCACCTGCTCCAGCAAAGAAGTGAATATTAAATCCAATCGCAAAGACAGAAACAACTTGAACGAAACCATCATTATCTGCAGATATATGTCTAGTATCCCATCCTGGTCTATAAATTGCACTA
>MDSY01011738.1_pt1 | contig 12627 bp, 11 predicted proteins | sample 811131 | NCBI WGS metagenome assembly MDSY01 (sample SAMN05326643, study PRJNA326480) | marine metagenome | isolation source: seawater | place: Atlantic Ocean: South West | collected 2010
ACAATGGAGAACTCTATGAATAAAACTCAAAGCGAGATAGGTAATATATTTACTCTTAAATTTTTGGATTTTAAGCGTGAGTATATGGATGATATGAAGATGATATTATCAAATGGAGTTTCAGATAAGGTAGCACCAATCATTCGTGAATGCAATGATTCTTTGTTAGATAAGACAAAACTTATGGTTAGTGAAATTATTCCAAAAAATCAAGAAAATTTGCATAAAAGTATAGATTCATCTTTGACACAATTACAAAATAGTATAAATAACGATACAAATTTATTAATGAAATCTTCTCTTACAAAAGATGTTCTCGAGAACTTTACAAATTCGATAGACGAAAAATTTGCAAATACCTTATTAAATTCTCAAAATTTGTTGAATTCTATTATTTCATCTACTGAACAAAGATTAGACGGTAGATTGAGCGAAATAAAAAATATATCCTCAACTAACAATTCTACACAAGATATATTATGTAGTAATATTAATGATTTATTAAAAAAGATGGAGAACTCTTCTTCAAAAGGAAAAATTTCCGAGAACCTATTGTTTAATGTTCTTCATTCATTATACCCAACGGCTCAAATTGAATTTGTTGGTACGACAAAAGAAACAGGAGATATTATTTTAAAACGAAGAGATAAACCAGTTATCTTGTTTGAAAACAAGAATTATGATAGAAATGTTGGTCAAGAAGAAGTTAAAAAATTCCTGCGTGATATTGAAAATAAGAACTGTTCGGGTATTATGTTAGCTCAACATTATGGTATTGCCAATAAAAATAACTATGAAATAGAATTGCATAATAATAATGTTCTCACATATTTACATAATGTTGAATATGATGCCGATAAAATTAAGTCTGCCGTAGATATTATAGATTATTTTAAATCTTGTTTGAATGAATTAGAAGTAGGTAGTGGAGAACATATAAATATTAGTAAAGAATTTTTGGGAGATATTAATAAAGAATATCAAAACTTTATCAATAATAAATTAACTCATATAAAAACCATTAAAGACTATCAACAAAAACTTATTTCGCAAATTGATGATATAAAATTACCTAGTTTAGAGCATTATTTATCACGCATGTTTGCTTCTTCTGCTTCAAAAGAAAATACTTGTGAATTTTGTAATTATGTTGCAAAAAATGTTAGAGCACTTACTGCACATCATCGAGGTTGTGCATTGAAAAAACAACATGAAGCAAAGAAAAAAGAACAATTAATGCAAAAATTACATGGTGAAAACACTATGCAATACAACCCTAATATTTAATTTCAAAGAATAAACAAGTATAAGTATTATTATATTAATAATATTAAATGATAAATTGTGGATTGATTGGTGTTGGTAAATTTGGAAAAAACATTTTGAAAAATTTAAAAAAACATGAGGCTATTAAAGATATTTATTTATGCGATACTAATTTACAGGCTATTTCACAATTTCAAAATTTACCTATCTCAAATAATTATAAGTTATTATTAAAAAATAATGATATCCAGTCAATATTTATTGCTACACCTAGTAATTTTCACTATAATATGGTAATGGATTCAATAAATGCAGGAAAACATGTTTTCTGTGAGAAACCATTATGTAGTACAAATAATGAATTGTTAAGAATATATGAAAACAATAAAAAATGCAATAAAATTATTTTCTGTGATTATACGTTTTGTCATTCGAACATGATAACGCAAATAAAAAATATTATACAATTATATAATTTTTATAATCATTGTAATATTAATATTTCATGGAAAAATACAAACTTTGATACACTACAGACTGAAACATATATTGATGTTGTTCGTGATTTGGGAGTTCATTGCTTATCTGTTCTTATGTTTTTATTTGATAGCAATGATATTACAATTACACATGTAGATAAAAAATACGATAATCTTATCATAATTGAAGCAACAATATATGCTAAAATTTTAAATAATAATTGTATTATAAATATCTCCTGGGATAATAGTAATAAAGAAAGAAGTATACAATTTTTCAATGACAAACAGCATTTAGAAGTTGACTTTTTTAAAGAAAAAATTATTTTAACAAACAAACAAGTTAATCAAGTAAACCAAGTAAACATAATTGAAAAAGAAGAACCTTTGTTTAATTCTATATCATGTTTTATAAATTCTATACAGCAAGATAAAAATAATTTTAATTTAACACATACGATATTAAATAAGCGAATTATGTATACAGTTAAAAAAATATTAGATTATTGAAAATTTGTAAAAAGGTATTTTTTATAGAAATTCTGTAATTCGAACTATTAATTAATTAACTATTTATAAATATAAATTTTAAAATATATATATAATATATAATTTAAAGAATATTAATTACTGAAAATATGGTAAAAAATGGACCGTTTAATGATTATATTGCATTCAAAGTGATTACAAGTTATTTATCTATTGATAAAAATACCAATGAAAATAAAGATTTTGAAATATTCAAAATATGCTTTGATACATATTTCAAATTAAAAGATAATTATAATACTAATTCTTTATCACATATTTATGATAATATTTCTATCGATAAAGATTTAATTTATGATAGTTCTCAATTAAGCCCAAAAATTAATAAATTAATATATAGATCTAATGACATGACTTACAAACATTGGATAATTGATAATTTTGATTGTAATGCACAATTAGCATATATTTTTGAAATCATAAATGAATATTCTATGCATTTATACATTTTAAAGCATAATACTTTATGCTATATGCCTAATTTGCATGATATAGTACTATATATTGATAAAAATAACAAAATTAATATAATTATTCAAATGGAATATTTAAATAACATTCATAATATCATTAATATTAGTGATGAAAAAATAAAGTTAATTCTTAATAAACACGAATATGCTTTTAATAAAAATGAAAACAATTTGCGTAAAATTTTTATTGAATATATTGCCTATATATTTGAAGAGCTTAATAAAAAATATAAGTTTGCATACTATGACCGTAATGACAGTAATATATACTATAATGATAATAATGATATAGTTGTTTTAGACTTTGGCTTTAGTGAATATAAGGCAATAAATTATCTACACGATAATTCTGGATTATGTAAACATATTGATTTCAATAATATAGGAGGACAAATTAATTGTGAAATATGTCATTATCATGAATTTATGCATAAGTATGCAAATACTGCTAATATTAAACGAAGAAATAGTATATAAAGTAATACTTTTAAACTGGTTGATATGATCTTATAGTATCAGTAACATATTTTATTTCTGTTTCATCCATATATGGATGAAACGGTAAACTTAAAATTTCATTGCATACTTTTTCTGTTTGAGGTAAAGATATTGATAAATCTTTGGTAAATATAGGTTGCATATGTATTGGTATTGCGTAATGTATTCTACATTCTATACCTTTATCATTTAAATATTTATACAGTTTATCTCTATTGTTTTGTAAAACTTTTACTACAAATAAATGCCATACACTAGTTACATCTTCATTTATTTTGGGTAAATCTATAAATTCTATATTTTTTAAATTATCAATATACATTTTTGCCTTTTTTTGTCTTAGACTATTATTTGCATCTAAAACTTTTAATTTTTCTGATAAAATGCATGCTTGTATAGAATCTAAACGTGCATTATCTCCAATTATATCAAAATCTATATTATTAAGTGAACCTAGATTTCGTAAATACAATATTCTTTGGTAAAGTTCTTCATTGTTTGTGCATATTGCTCCTCCATCACCATAACAACCTAAGTTTTTACTAGGATAAAAAGAAAAACATGCAATATCACCAAATGAACCAGTGCGTTTTCCTTTATAATAGGAACCATGACTTTGTGCACAATCTTCTATCAAATATAAATTATGTTTTCGTTTTATCTCTAATATTTTATCTATATCTGGTGAATTCCCATATAAATGCACTATACATAATGCTCGTGTATTTTTGTCTATACAATCTTCTATTTTTGATTCATCTATCATATATGTTTTTTCATTTATATCGGCAAAACGGATTTCATGACTGTTCTTTATAATACCTAAGGCTGTAGAAATGTAAGAATTTGATTGTGTTACAATATTTCCAGAATCTATCTGTAAACTTTTTATTCCAATTTCAAGTGCTGATGTTCCACTACTTACTCCTATACAATACTTTGTACCTATATAATCGGCAAAATGTTTTTCAAATAATTTCAATTGCTTTCCGTTTATAAAATCACATTGTTTTATTTGAGTAAATACCGAACTTTGAATATTTTTTAATATATTTTTATCTGTTTTATGCAAATTATTAAATAGTATACGTTTCATTATAATAAAAATACAAATATTTTTATTATATTTTATATAATTTCATTTTTTCTTTACAAATCATTAAAATATTTTATAGCTGTCAAAATTTTCTGCTTCATATCTTCAGATAATTCATGTAATTTACATATATCAGCCCCTTGTTCAATAAATTGGTTTACTAACTCCATATGTGTAAGATCTGCTCCGCTATTCGATTTAATATTTAATGAGACTAATTTTTCTGTTGTAATAATCATAAGATTTGGTATTTCTTTCCTACAACTATCTTCAAAATCACACTCACTAGCATTAACATTATCAACATATTTTGTATATTTATCATTTAAAAATCGATTAAACCCTATTATTCCTCCTAAGTATATACTATTACGATTATATTCATGATCATGTATATTATTATATCCATTCCACATAGGTGTATCGTTTGATATAGTCAAATCTTCATCATATGAATAAGGTAATACACAACAAATATTATTACCATTTTTAGCGTTACTAACTCCATATATTTGTGGAATGTCTATTTTATATTTTGATAACAAATTCCGAAAAAATAAAGGATCTATGTAATCATTAGAACCTGCAACTAATAAAATATCATAATCATTTTTTCTCGCTAAATTAATACCGTATTTTATTTTGGCTGTTAATACCTTAAAAATATTAATATCTGCTCTAGGGCATAATGCATCTACCCTTGTTTTTCCTTTCTTGTCTATTAATTCTCCAATATTTTCCTGTTTAAACTCATGATAACTATTAGTAAAATATTTTTCTACTAATTCTTTTGATAATTTATTTTCAGAGCCTATAAATACAAAACTAATGTCTATTGTATCTTTGTATGTTATTTGTAAATTCTTATAATGTTTAAATATTTTCTCTGTAATTTTTGTCCTATCTTTATCACCATTCCATGTATAAAATGGTATACATATAGTCACTTTTAATTTCTTTTTATGAATGTTCATTGATAGAATCTATATAATTAGACAAATCTGCTTTTATATTGTTATCTAATTGATAATTATTTAAATTATAGTCTTTATTTTGTATGTTATTGTTTATTTCTAAAAAAATATCATGTTGTACTTTATCTACATAATTGGGAGTTTTCATTTTATTTATCCTATGCATTTTATTATTGATATAAATATAGTAAGGAAATATATTTTTTGCAGCAGTTGAATTACTTCCGATCATGCTATATTGACCTAATACCAATTTTTGATTTACTACTGCACACATTCCAATAGTTGCTGAATTTTTTAATATTGTACTACCGCCTATCATACTACCTGGATATACTATAACATTATCCTCTATTTTTACATTATGACCTACTGAAACTTCACCTAACAGTTTATTATTATTATTTACAATTGTTGGTGTTTTTATACCAGCCTGTAATACAGTTTTACAATGAAATAAATTATTATTTTCTATAACTACACCTTCATACAAACTTAAATCAAACAAATAATTTGTATTCTTTGAACATGATGGTATATATCCAATTCTAGAATCAGGGTAAAAATAATTATTGTCACCTATTACACAATTTTCATATATAATCGTATTATCATAAATATAATTATTACTGCCGATTTTAACATTATTTTTAATTGATACATTTGGTGAAATATAATTATTATCACCTATTTCTATATACTTATCTAATTTTGCATAAGGAGAAATATGATTATTTTTACCTAATTTAATGTTACCTTTCGCAATATTTATCCATCTTTGTAACATCATATATTATATTATACATTTGAGTTTATTTAATATCTTTCAAGTAACTATTTATTTTATTATAGACAAATAAACCAGATATTGTATTGAACGCAGAACGTATTAATGGATATTGTATTCCTCTATATAAATTATAATAATTATTAATACCAATTAAATATCTATGGAATATAGTATCTAATGGATATGTAATAGTCCATATACCTATACTAGTAATAAAACTAATAACGTATTCATTTAATTTATTCCTAATAGCATAATCAAAATTATGCATGAATATAACTGAACCGCCCATTGACTTTATTAGAATATATGAAGCATAATTTAACAGACGATATCTATTTATATTTGAGTTAACAAAAAAATTTGATTTGATTATCTTACAAATATATGGTATATTAGTCATTGTTACTCCAATTGAACTATAAATTATCGCTTCATATGGTTTATTTTTTTTTTTATTATATATTCCAAATTGAATTGTTCTTTCTGCGGTACTTTTTAATATCGATATATACAAATTTTTATATGATACACCACCTAATAGTAATTGGCTATCTATTTTTTTTATTTCAAAATAATGGCTAATTACTCCTCTTGTTATTCCCATTCCTAATCCAGGTAAATATAAGGAAACATTTTTTATATCTTCCATTTATTAGATATTAAAAAATATATTTTATTTTATTATACTATTAAATTATTATGTGGGAAAAAGTTAACTTAATTACTGAATTTACTTCAAAAAATCTAGGTAAAGCCTTTTATTACGACGAGTCATTTATTGAAAAAGACAAACTTTATTGTTTTTATAACCGCTATGATAATTCTAATTATGATTTCTGTATACCAGAGATGATTGTATATAACATACCAAATCTTAATTGTCAAGATAATATTAGTTTTACAGAATATAAAAATAAATTTATATCTTGTTCTGATTCTATCAAAATAACAATTAACAAAGCTTGTTGGTTTGGCACAAAATTTATGTATAATTCTCAACATTATTCTTATTCATTAAAAAATCTTTACGAATATGCAAATTTACACTCAAACATGATTTCTGTTAATAATATTGTATCTGAAATAAATTGCCAAAATGATATATCAGTGTTTGACTTTTCTATTCAAAAAATGTTATCTAATAAATATTTTATTTATCTACATGGTGATATACCCTCTGGTATTCTTAAATGGCTGTTATTTTCAAAACGAGTAGTATTTATTGTGGAACCAACAAACGTTGAATATTTATACAAAAATTTAATTCCATATAAACATTTTATACCTATTAAAAACGATCTATCTAATCTTATAGACGAAATTACTTTTTTAGAAAAACAACCTGATAAATATAAAGATATATCAAATTCAGCCTTTGATTATATTTCAAAAATGTACTCAGAAGAAAATATAATATCAATATTTAAAAAAAAAATTATCTATAATAAACATTCTATTTACAAAAATTATTTAACGTTTGATGATGGTCCTCATCCTATATATACTACACAATTACTTGACATTTTAAAGAAGAATAAAGCCAAAAGCACTTTTTTTATTTTGGGAGAAAATGCTGTCAATTATCCAAATATAATAAAAAGACTTCATGATGAAGGTCATACTATTGGTATTCATGGTTGGAATCACGATAATATTATTACCAAAAATAACAATGAATTTATTGAAGAAATAAATAAATCTATAAACGTTATTCGAGATATTACTGGTTTTTCACCTATATTATATCGACCTCCTTATGGTGAAATAGATCATATTAAAAGTAAAATTATAAATAGTCACTTTAATATGAAAATTATAATGGGAAATATAGATTCATCTGATTATAATCCTGATTCAACTTCAACTTCTATTACAAAGTACGTTCTTTCGCAGATAAACAGCAACGATATAATTGTGTTTCATGATATATTTGATAAGACAATAAAATCAATTGATATGTTACTATCTCAAGGAAAAAATATTTATTACGATAAATTATAAATATTCCAACATATTAAACATGGTATAAAAATAACTCAAACATAAGTTTCATAATTTACATAAGTAAAATCTTAAAACAATGAAATTTGCAATTATGATGATGGGTGAACTTAGATGTATTCATAAAAATCATACAGTTATTAAAAAACAATTAATAGATTATTACAATGCTGATGTAATTATCGTTTGTCAAAATACCTTTCATGATGATAAAAAACGGATTGATTACTTTAAAGAAAATACTGTATATTGTCAAATCTATGATAAACCTGACCCATTAATATACTTTGATAACGATTGTTGTTTAAAAAATGTTTCGAATGTTGGTGGAGAATGGAATACTTTTGGTTGCTTACAAATATATATCAATATGATGGAAATGCATAAAGTAATATCTACATACAACTGGGACTATGATTATTATCTGATGTTTAGAACTGACTCTAATATATTATTTGATCTACCTGATATATCCATATTTAACAATTTACCACATTCAGTATATGGATTTTATACAGATTATTGGAAAGAATGGGGAAATTTAGGTGGTCATTATATTCATAAAAAATATATAAATAAATATCTTAGTGCACCATATCAATATATTAAAAATATAAAACATGTCGATATATTAAACGAGAAACAAGTTTTTACAAAATTAAATACTCTGTATTACAAAAATATTGATATAGACTATGATTTTTTTCCAGAAATTATATACCAAGAAATACTCTTCGTGCTGGCTTTTGAAAGCGTTGATATACATATAAAAAAGATACATAATTTACCTTTTTACTACTGTGAAGATATTAATGAAACATATACAATCAACAATGATCACGAGCGTATTACTAATAATGGCATATGTTACAAATATTCCTGTCAATATGAAGAATGTCAAAAAAATTTTCTATTATGGTCAGATGGTTATAGGTGGATTACAAATAACAACGAAATCTTGCTTTCAAAGTAATTTTTACTAATAAATAATATTAAAAACTATTTTATGTTTAATATTAATGAAAATCCCTTTATTTGTTATCAACTTGAAAAAAGATGTAGAACGTAAAAAATATATGATTGACCAATTTAGACAGTTTAATATTCTAAACTATATATTTTTTGATGGAGTTGAAGGGTCTAGATATAAAGAATATAAATTTAATATAGAAATAATGAAAAATTGGTCAGATCCAACATTTAAACGCAAGATTAATTATGGCGAAATTGGGTGTTTTTTATCTCATTATCTTATTTGGTCAAAAGTTGTTTCTGATAATATTAAAGCTGCTATCATTTTAGAGGATGATAATGAATTACATGACAACTTTATGGTTTCAATGCAATATATTCTTGAATTAGATTTTCGTTTATATGATATATTCTATCTTTCCAGATATAAATTTTATCCAAACGCCGTAGAAATTAACATTACTAATGATATTGTTATTCCTTCCTATTGTTATAATGCGAATGCATATATTATCACAAATGCAGGAGCAAAAAAATTATTAAATACAAATATACTTAAAAATTTAATACCTGTGGATGAATACTTACCAATAATGTATAATTGTGAGTATCCAAATAAATCATATTCAGATGTATTTGCTAATTATGATAAACTTACCGCACTTGCACTCTTTGAAGATATAACTACACAACTACCCAGAAATGAATGTCAATCCAATATATTTGATAGTTCCGAAATTACTTGTTAAAACTATCAACAATACATAATGCTGATTTTATTTTTATAAAATATCTTATTAATTGTATTATCATAATAATTATTCAATATATCTTTTATATATTTTGGTCCATTTGCATGTATTATACATGGCTTTGTATTAGTATTTATATTTATTAATCGTCGTTGACATTTATTGAATAATATTTCTTTATAAGAATTATTTAATGTTTGAAATATTAAACAATTTGAATCTAATAAAGGGGTAATATCTGAATTTGTTTTTTTTAAGTTTAAAAATAGTTTTGTATAATATTCTTGATCATCTTCATTATTTTTTATATTCTCTAAAAGTTTTTTTAAGTTTGATGCCTTACATATTATTCCTCCTGAATTTAAATAATTATAACCATATGTTGTATTTTCAAAACAACTTTGATAATTCTTATTTGGCCAACAAGTCTTTTCACTAGAAAAAATTATTACATTATCTATATGTTTATTATATTTATTCAATAAACTCTTAATTTTTTCATGTATTTCGTCGATACCACATTCAAATATTACATCATAACTATCTGTAAAGATTATTATTTTTTCTAACTCTTTTTCGCCTTCATTGTTTAAATATTCCTTCAATAAATTTACTTTTTGTCCTCCTCCAATACCATTATTCATATCACCTCCTTCCCAGTTACAATCTAAACCCAAAATCTTTATATTCAAATTATATTTATATGCAGTATCTATAAATCTTTTGAAACCGACGTCGTTTGTATCTGTTGATACACATACAACCTCATAATATAATGACTCCATTATATTATATTATATTTTTACTCTAATATATTTTTAAAACAATCATTACCATAATGATTAATAATATATAAACATCTTATTTACGTATCAACCCTTTTACAGATATCTAAAAATAATACTAAAACATACCTTGTTCCTGTAGTAAGTGGATGAACAAAATGTTTATGATTGTTAGTGTGAATTATCATATCACCTTGTTCAACATTTTCGTAGCATATTCCATCCTCATATTCAATATGACAACCTGAAAAATCTAACCTATTAGATAATAATATACTAGCAGTAATCATACAATTATCTTTATGTGACTCTAAAGAACGTTGATTTTCTAAATCATATTTTACTATAAACATATCATTTATATTAATTGTTGTATCAGATATATAATATGTATTGTTAATATGTTTATGTATTTGTGGCATCGCTGACATTAGCATAAACTTGAATAGTGGTTCTATATTTTGTACTTCTATATCTGTTGTTGGATATGATGTATGTCTATCAGTCTGCCAGTTATTACTTTTTGCATATTCTTCAATTTCTGCAATAAACCATTTACATATATCAGGTGTGAATAAATTTTGAACTATCATTCTTTGCATATATCGTGGTTCATCCAAGTTTATTTTTGTATCATCCTTTTCAATACAATCGATTGTTACATCTTCGTTAATATCGTCTTCTTGATTTTCTATCAAAAAAATAGAGATATTTTTACTATCTTTCAACCTTTTTATAGAGTCATATAAATTATTATTCAGACATTTCAATGTATTATTATTATTATCAACATATTGCCGTAAAAAGTTTGTTTTTATATTTATTCCATTATCCAAAATTAGCTTCGCCACATTACCGTGGGGTTTTATTGACAAAACCTCTTTTTTGTTTTGTAAATTCCGTGTCAATATTTCTAACTTATCAAAAGATTTATAAAATGTATTTTGGAATAATTGTGATTTTATTGTATCATAATTAAATATGATTGGAACTAATGGTGGTTCATTCTCCCAAATATTCATGACTAAAACTAATCTGTTGTCATTATTCTCTTTTTGCATAAAGTAACTATTTCCATGTCTACTATGTCCTCCGTCAAATACAAATAAATTCTGTTTTCTGGGAAAACTATATAAAACCTTTTTTTGATTCAAATCATCCAATCCACTAATAATAGTTGTTGGTATATTATTGCAATCAGATAAATATAATAATCCACTTTGTATAGGTCTTCGATAATTTGGATTTTTATTTATAACACGGTCATATTCATCACAATCGTAATGTAAATCTATATTTGGGTTCACGCCTTTTTTTATCCAAAATTCTGTATAATACGTTTTTGTATTATCTAATTTATTTATTAAAGCCAATATATAATTTGTCATCTCGGTAACTATCTTTGTAATTATATCTACATTTACTATATCATTTGTTATTTTTATATTATATTGATAACCTACTATCGAATTTAATACATATATCAAATCATCAAATTCACAATTACTTTCTTGAAATGTAACAATATTATTATATATTTGCATTATAAATTATATAAATCTATAAATATGTAATTTTTATATAGATTATGGATATTAATGATTTCACAGTGAATGACTATTGCAAATTTAAAAATTTCACTGTTGTTTGTGAAAATTTTTACAAACATCCGTTTTTAATATTCAAACAATCTAATGAAACTGGATACCATTCTATCTGGCCATATGGCGCAAGAACAGAGAATATTACAAATGATGTTAAATATGTATTATCTAATATTGTCAAACATTTACCTAACTCTTTTAATCCAAACTTACAAAATAATCCATTAGGTGCAAATGGTTCTTTTCTTAAACAGATGAACGGTGAATGTGCAAATTGGAATCATACTGATTGTGAAACTAATGATAATAGTATACCAGAACGATGGGCAGCAGTCATTTATATACACCCATTTCCATTGATAAACTCAGGAACCAGTATAAACTC
>MDSY01145512.1_pt1 | contig 12627 bp, 12 predicted proteins | sample 811131 | NCBI WGS metagenome assembly MDSY01 (sample SAMN05326643, study PRJNA326480) | marine metagenome | isolation source: seawater | place: Atlantic Ocean: South West | collected 2010
AGAGAAGCTCCATTGAGATCCTTTTTCTCTTTTAACTTCTATAAAATAATTAAAGAAATCTTTAGAAGGGCCTTTAAACTGAAACATAGTCCCATAATTTTCGGGTTTCTTTATATAAGGGGAATCAACGTTTCCTCTTGTTACCCAAAAATCCTTACTGGATGGCCTATAGAAATTTGTGAATTCTATGAAAGATGTATTCTTAAAAGTACTCTTAAAGGTCAAATATGTAGAGTGGGAAGACTTATTTAGATCAGCATTTGCCTCATAAGCCAACCCCACCTCATACTCTTGAGATAAGAATATAGAGGATTCATCAAAATCAGAGAACTTAAGGCCATTCTGATTTCCAGCAAATAACCAATTGTTAGTTATTTGGTAACCCATATCATTTATATCAGTATCTTCATCAAAAAAGAAGATTCCAACATCATGCCACCTGCCTTTGCGAGGAGAAGCTACTAATCTGAACCTAAAAGCATCGCCTGATTTATTTATATCACCTATTCCTTGATCTATTTTTGACGTAATAAATATAGTATCAATTCTCAATTTATCAGATGGTCTATATACCAAATCCAATGAATGCACATCTGCATTACGATCAAGAACCGGTCTATCAGTGTAAGTCCCTAAATATCCAATAGAATAATTATCACTATTTTTTCTAGCTCTTACAGAGTAAAAATCTTTTCCTTGACTAAATTGTTCGTCAGCTTCAGATGCTCCCAAGAAACCAAAATCAAATGACTTATTTTGTTGGGTATATCTAACAGCATAATCTATATCTGTTATCCCCGTTTGATTGGATTCACATAGAGTTTTTAAAGAATCAGAAAATTTTGAACAATTGTAATCAGGTGCTGCTCCAACCCTTCGCGTGTTGATTACAGAGAAGAATCTATAGCCCTTTACATCAAATAAAGCATGATTTTCTGAAAAGAATGGTCTTTTATCTGCATAAAAGGTTTCAGAAGAAGTAAAATTTACCACTAATTCATCACTTTCAACTTGACCAAAATCTGGATTTAGAGCCATATTAAGTTGTTTACCAGAATCAATTTTCCAAAATATTTCTGCACCTGTCTTTGTTTCAATTTCCTCTAAAACTCTATCTTCAGTTACATTTATAAATGGGAAAAAATCAATCTTTGAAATGCTGTAGTTATTAAAATTCATCTCATGAAAAAGTGACATGAATTTCTCTTGTCTAGGGTTTCCTTTTATAGAGGTATTAACTCTCCATTCGTTTGCTACCATTCTCCAAAAGGATAGTTTTACTTTTCTTATATCTCCTTCTTGGGCTTTCATCGGCGCTACACTCCAAGGAATAAAGATCTCTGCATACCAGCCTTCATCAGAAATACTAGTTGCAGAGTCCCAATCAGCATCCCAATCATAATTTACATCATTCTCATTTCTGTATATGCCATCACTGATAGAGCCACCAGCAGAAACAGTGAAGCCATAAGCAGTAAGACCATCTCCATCAAAGTCTATAGCCAATCCAGCTTTATCAGCATTGGCCATTTCATCATCTCTTTCATGTTTATTAGCACGTATAGATTCTCTTGGTTGTTCATTTATAAAACCAAAATACATACCTTTTTCATCTTGTTAAATCAAAACTTTTTGATAGTGTTTTGGGTCTGCCAAGGAGAATGGCATAGATTCATAATATTTGGTCCATTCTCTTGCAGAAGACCAATCTGCATCATCTAAAACACCATCAATATTGATATCAATTGAATAGACTGGCAATGAAATTAATGGATAGACCATTAAGACGAAGTAGGAAAAAAAGCTTAGCTTCCAATGCAAGATAGTTGCTCCTAAAAATGAAACGCTATTCTAAGCTTCGTAAATAGAAACACAAGCTAAGGTTTTATCTAGAATCCTATTAAATATACTTTAAATAAGAGTTTTTTTAGAACCTATATCTCAATTTTATAGTAAAAGTATCAGACTGAGGGTCTTCCCAAGGACGTTTATAAATCTTTCTTAAACTGTCCTCTTCATCTGTTTCGACCACTCTTCCCCCTTTAGTATAGACAAAATAAAGATAAGAAAGAGGCATTAATTCATACCTGTACCTTATTTGAAAGGCTAAGTCACTTAAAGTTATAGGAGGTACAGAAATCTTCTTTGGAGAGTTATTAAGATTTCCGAATTGATCCGCTAAGAAAGGTATTGGACTTCTTGCAGTGAAGGCAACCATTTGTGCTTTAACCCTTAACTCATGTTTGTCGCCCTTAAACCAGTTTAGACCTGCTACTGTAACCCTTTGTTTCATGTCATAAGTAGCCAACAAGTTATCTTGAATCCAATTAAGCCAGTCTTTCTCTTCATGCTCTTGGTAAAACATTGATAAAGATAAATAATCTGAAGGAGATATTTCTAAAAAGAAATCATAAATAGTGCTCCAACCTAATCCAGGCATATATTCTTGGCCTTTTCTACGATTAATATTGAACATATATTGATAGAATTCTCTTGAAGGCCCCATGTATTGAAACTCATATCCATAACCTTTTGGAATATTTACAAATGGAGCAAATTCATTTTTCCTAGTTATCATAGTGTCTCTTCCGCTTGCTCTATAGAAAGTTTTTAAGATAGCTTGTGAAGAGTTTTTAAAACCATTGGTTAAAGTTAAAGAAATTGGTGGAGTCTCTTTATTTCCCTGACTATCTGTTTCATAAGTAAAGTCTAATTGATACCTTCTTTCTCTTGTAAATGAAGTATCTGGGAACTCAGGTTGTTTCCATTCAAACCTGCCCGAAAAAAAAGCCTGGTCATTCCTATACAAATATCCCATGTCACTTAAATCTATTTCTTCATCAAAGTACCAAACCCCTAAACCTCCTGAAAAAGTCTTTGAAGGTGTATATCCGTATCCAACCCTAAATCCATAGCCGTCTTCACCGTTTACTTTAGAGTTCATTAAGGCGCCACTCACCCTGAGATCTTCAGAAGCCCAATACTCGAAATCTGCAGTATGCACTGTTGCTTCGCGATCTAAAACCGGTCTTTCAACATAGGTGCCCAAATAACCAAATGATAATTTATCATTTGTTTTCCTTAATTTAGTTGCATAAAAATCTCTTCCCTGGCTAAAGTTTTCATCCTTTTCAGATGCGCCTAAAAATCCAAAGTCTAAATTTTCATTCTGTTGAATATACCTAATAGCAAAATCTATATCGGATGTACCTTTTTTATTAGCATTACATAAAGAAACTAGATTAGAAGAGAGAGAAGAACACCTGTAATCTGGTGCTGCTCCAATCCGCCTTGTATTAATAACATAAAACATTTCATATCCCTGAACTTCAAACATTGACTGGTTTTCAGCAAAAAAGGGTCTCTTGTCAGAATAATAGGTCTCTGTAGCTGAGAAGTTGACCACAAGCTCATCACTTTCTACTTGCCCAAAGTCGGGGTTGATAGTTGCATTTAATTGCTTACTAGAATCTATTTTCCAGAATATCTCTGCACCTACTTTGGTATCTTGTTTGTTACTTACAGAATCATCTGAAAAGGTAGCATATGGAAAGAAATCTAGTTGAGAGACTTCATACTGCTTAAAGTTAATTTCATCAAAAACAGAGAGAAATTTATTTACATAGGGACTTCCTTTACATGTGGCCTGTACCTTGTATTCAGATATAAGCATTCTATAAAAACACAAACCTATAGTTCTTTCCTCTCCTTGCTGGGATTTCATAGCAGTAATTGTCCATGGAATAAATATCTCTGCATACCACCCTTCATCGGTAATAGAAGTAGCTGACAACCAGTCTCCATCCCAATCCAGATTCTGTTCATTTTCATTGATAACAGTCCCGTCATTTATAGAGTTTCCTGCATTAACTGAGAACCTATAAGCAGTTTTTCCATCATTATCAAAATCTATAGTCACGCCCACTTGATCTCCAATTGGAGGGCGAGCACCTTGATCCCTTTGGTGTTGATTTGACCTTATAGTTTCTTTAGGTTGAATATTTATGAATCCGAAATAAATGCCTTTCTCGTCTTCTTGAATAAGTATCCTTGAAATTCCCGAAACATCGTTTAAGGAAAATGGAAAAACTTCATAAAATTTACTTATTTCTCTTGAATTATCCCATTCTTCTTCTGATAACTCACCATCAACAATAATCTCAGAATAAGAAACTGGTGAAATTCCAGAAACTAGAAAAAAGAAAAAGAAAAATTTAAACGTAAGCTTCCTTGCATTCACTTTTAAGCCTTTAAATTTATTATAGATAGTTACCATCCTTATAAATTAAGGGATCTTTGGACTCATTGTTTATTATTTTAACTACCTTTCCTATAAATAATGTATGAGTATTATGATTTATCAGTTTCTCGCAGACACAAAATATATTTGATTGTGAGTCTTTGTTAAATGGAACTCCTTCAATTTCTTCCCAATTACCTAAATCAAACCTTTGCTCTTCTTTCCCTTTGATACTGCAAATCTCAGCAATCTTTTTTTGATCTCTATTCAATACATTAATACAGAAGCTTGAGCCCTGTTTCATAATTTTATGTATAGAAGATTCTTTATTTACACAAACTAACATTGAAGGGGGTTCAAGAGATAATGAAACTACTGATGTAGCAGTCATAGCCTGCTTATCAAGATTATCTCTACTAGAAATAACAGAAACAGTCGCAGCTATACCTCGCATAGCTTGAATAAAAGAAGTCTGGATAGGATCAAAGTCCATAGAAGTTGAAATTATAGGCTAATTATCCCTTATTGTGTCTAAGCTGATATTATTTAATTATTCTTAAGAGAATAATATGAGGCAAAGAGTTTCAAATGTCAGGGTTGTTGCAGGTAAGTTCAAAGGTTTAAAAATTCCTTTTCGAGCATCTAAATATATAAGGCCTACTACCAATAAAACTAAAGAGACAATTTTCAATTGGCTAATGGGAAATGTACAGGGGTCGGTATGTTTAGATATGTTTGCTGGAACGGGAAGCTTAGGGCTTGAAGCCTTATCTAGAGGGGCTTCCTACGTCTATTTTGCTGAAAAAAATAGAAGATTAAGTGAAGAACTCTACAAAACAACTATAAAATTAAAAGTAAAAAGAAACTGTGAAATTATGACAATTGATTCTCTTAGATTCCCTTTTGAAAAAAAAATCAAAAAAAATCTTGATATAATTTTCATAGATCCTCCATTTAGAAAGGATTATTTAGAAAGGGCATTCAATTTAATTTTAGATAAAGACTTTATTGATGATAAAACTTTAATTTCTTGTGAAATAGAAAAAGAAAAAGAAATAGAAAGTATTTTATTGCACTGGAATTTAATAAAATCGAAAGTTTCCGGACAGTCCAGATATTGCCTTTTTAAGAGAAAATAGTGCCAAGAATATATTTAACCCTAATAATCTTATCTGTTTTGATAGCAATTTTTTTCTCTGAAAGCGATTTCTTTTTTGTTGAAAAGAACTTAGTTTTTTTAGAAAAAGAAATTATTTTATCTGAACCTATAATCTTGACAGGCTTGAGTGTAACTATTTTGTCTATCCTGCTTATGCTAAATCTTGCAGAAAAGACTTATGATCTGTTTATAAGAAATAAAAAGTCTAAAAAGAAGGAAATGGCTGTAAAGAAATAAAGTTATTACTATTTACGTTTCATTGACTCAAAAAACTCAGCATTAGTTTTAAAGTCCTTTAACTTATCCAGGATCCACTCCATCGCTGCTGTGTCTTCCATTTCATTCAATAATTTTCTCAAAATAGTTATATGACGCAATTCAGAGTCTGAAGTTAAAAGATCTTCTCTTCTTGTTCCTGTCTTTCTAATATTTATTGCTGGAAAAACTCTTTTTTCAGCTATTTTTCTATCTAAGTTAATTTCTGAATTACCTGTACCTTTGAATTCTTCAAAAATAACCTCATCCATCCTTGACCCAGTATCAATCAATGCAGTAGCAATAATAGAAAGACTTCCACCGCCTTCTATATTTCTTGCAGCACCAAAAAATCTTTTAGGTTTTTCCAAAGCATTTGCATCTACACCGCCAGTAAGTATTTTTCCTGAAGCTGCCTGAGTTGAATTATATGCTCTTGCTAATCTGGTTATGGAGTCAAGTAGAATAACAACATCTTGTTTATGTTCTACAAGCCTCCTAGCTTTATTAATAACCATTTCAGCCACTTGAACATGCCTTGAGGGTGGTTCATCAAAAGTACTGGCTATTACCTCACCCTTAACAGAACGCACCATTTCAGTTACTTCTTCAGGTCTTTCATCTACTAGTAAGACCATAATTTTGCACTCGGGGCTATTTCTTTCAATTGCATGAGCAATACTTTGTAGAAGTAAAGTTTTTCCTGCCTTTGGAGGCGAAACTATTAGAGACCTTTGCCCTTTTCCTGTCGGCGCGGTTAAGTCTATAACTCTAGCTGAAAGATCTTCAGTGCTGCCATTTCCAGATTCAAAAACCATTCTCTGATCTGGAAAAAGTGGGGTCAAATTTTCAAAGGAAACTTTATTTTTTGTTTTATCTGGTTTTTCAAAATTTATTTCTTCTATCTTTAATATTGCGAAATATCTTTCGCCTTCCTTCGGTGGCCTGATCTTGCCAGCTATAGTATCTCCAGTTCTTAACCCAAATCTCCTTATCTGACTAGGAGAAACATAAATGTCATCAGGTCCAGCTAAGTAAGAAGAATCAGGTGATCTTAAAAATCCAAATCCATCTTGTAATATCTCTAAAACACCTCCCCCATCGATATCTTCACCTTCTTTTGCCTTGTTTTTTAATATTCCGAAGACAATATCTTGCCTTTTCATTCTAGATGCATTCTCTAAGCCACTACTCTCCCCTAAACTAATAAGTTCTCCAACGGGCAAAGCTTTTAAATCTGTTATTTTCATTTTTAAAAAATATGGATGTCCGTAGATCAGAAGATATGAACTTGATCTACTGGTTCAATCTAACATCCCCAAGTTAAGACGTCTAGTAATTTAAACTTTAAAGATAAGGCTCTATAAATTCAATAAGTTGAGTTTTACTTAGTGCACCTACCTGTTGAGCAACTACCTCGCCATCTTTAAAAATTAATAATGTAGGAATACTCATAACATTTTGTTGAGCGGCAGAAGCTTGATTATTATCAACATCTAACTTACCTACTTTCAATTTCTCTTGATACTCAGAAGCAATTTCTTCGACAATAGGGCCAACCATTTTGCAAGGTCCGCACCAAGTAGCCCAATAATCAACGAGTACAGGTTTCTCAGATGAAATAACTTCTTCCTGAAAATTCTCATCCGTGACAGTTACAGTCGTCATAATTCCTCCTGATAAGAAATAATTGGATTGTTCAAAGGGGTTGTCTCAAAGGACTCTGATTGTGCATCTAAATATATTATGGGGAGTAAGAATTTTTTTTCAAGTAATTTACTATTAATTTTAACTGGTAAAGGCTCCTTTAGATGCTGAAGATACCATTTTTGAGTATTTAGCTAAGACTCCAACATTCTGATTTTTTGGAGCTTGCCACTTTTTTTCTCTTTGAAGAAGGGTTTTATCATCCACCATTAAATTTATTTCATTTTTATTTGCATCAATAGATATTACATCTCCATCTTCGATCAATGCCAAAGGGCCACCCAAATGTGCTTCTGGAGATACATGTCCAACTACAAAACCATGGGTTCCACCAGAGAATCTTCCGTCAGTTAGAAAAGCGACCTTACCTCCTAAACCTTTACCCATAATCGCCGCAGTAGGACTAAGCATCTCCCTCATTCCAGGTCCGCCTACTGGCCCTTCATAGCGAATAATTACTACGTCTCCCTCTTTGATTTCTCCTCCCATAATTGCTTTCATGGCTTCCTCTTCAGAATTATATGGTTTAGCTCTTCCTTCGAAAAAAGTGCCTTCTTTTCCTGAAATTTTTGCTACTGAACCTTCAGGAGCAAGATTCCCATAAAGAATCCTTATATGGCTATCTGATTTAATTGGATTCGAAAAACCCTTAATAATTTTTTGATTATCTTTATAAGTTTTTATAGAAGACAGGTTCTCTGCAAGAGTGTTTCCTGTTACTGTCATGACATCACCATGTAAAAGCTTTTCTTCTAAAAGAATTTTCATTAAAGGAGTAACTCCCCCTATCTCAATAAGTTCTGACATTAAATAATTACCACTGGGTTTCAAGTCCGCAAGTACAGGGACTTTTTTTCCTATTCTAGTAAAATCATCAATACTAAGTTTAACTTTAGCTTCATGAGCTATAGCCAATAAATGTAAAACAGCATTTGTTGATCCTCCTAAAGCTATAACTGTGGTTATAGCATTCTCAAAAGCTCTTTTAGATAAGATCTTATTTGGAGTAATATCCTCATTTATAAGTTTTGTAAGGGCCTTTCCTGCCTCAACAGAATCTTGTTTTTTAGAAACTGAAATTGCTTCCTTTGCAGAACTGTTTGGTAAGCTCAAGCCTAAAGCCTCTATAGCACAAGCCATAGTATTGGCGGTGTACATTCCACCACAAGCTCCTGGACCAGGTATAGCAGTTGATTCAACTTCTAAAAGCTCCTTAGAAGAAATCTTTCCTTCCGAAAAAGACCCAACAGCTTCGAATACAGATATAACGTCTGTTCTATTCTTTCCTGGTTGAATGCTTCCCCCATAAACGAAAATAGAAGGTCTATTTAATCTTGCCATAGCCATAACGCATCCTGGCATATTCTTATCACAGCCTCCTATGGCTAAAAGACCATCAAATCCTTGAGCTGCAACCACTGTTTCAATTGAATCAGCTATCACTTCTCTAGATACTAAAGAGTACCTCATTCCTTTAGTTCCCATAGAAATTCCATCTGAAACACTAATAGTATTAAATATAATTGGCTTACTACCAGCTTTAATAGCTCCCTGACTGGCAGCTTCAGCTAGTTCATTTATGTGCATATTACAAGGCGTCACCATACTCCAAGTAGAAGCAATTCCTACTTGTGACTTAAAAAAATCCTTATCTTCAAAACCTACTGCTCTTAACATAGCCCTAGAAGGAGCTTGTTCTAAGCCATCTACTATTTTTGAAGAATGCTTTCTTCCTTTTTTTACCATAAAGTTAAGTTTAACAACTATATTGAAGCAGTGATAAGTTCTTTTGTGTATTCATTCTGTGGATTACTAAAAAGTTTATCTGCCATTCCTTTTTCTACTATTTTTCCTTCCTTCATTACATAAACTAAATCAGAAAGGGCTCTTATAACTTTGAGATCATGACTAATACACAAATAGGAAAGATTATTTTTATTCTGTAATTCTGTTAATAATTTTATAACTTGCATTTGTATAGACACATCAAGTGCAGAGGTTGGTTCATCTAATAGAATTAATTTAGGCTTTAGAATAATTGCCCTAGCAATGGCAACTCTTTGTCTCTGTCCACCAGATAACTCGTGGGGGAAGCGTAGAAAAAATGATTTATCAAGTTCCACCTCTTTTAAGGCCTGAAAGATCTTTAATTCTCTTTCTTGACTAGTAAGTTGTGGTTCATGAACTCTTAACCCTTCACCTACTATCTCTCCAACAGTTTGGCGGGGTGACAAAGATCCGAAAGGATCTTGAAAAACAATTTGGAAGTCTTTTTTTATAAATCTCCTTGAGTTAGCAGTCAATGAGTTTAAATCTTCGCCATTAAATTCAATAAACCCTTCAGAAATTTCTAATCCCAATAGAGCTCTAGCTAAAGAAGACTTGCCAGAACCTGACTCCCCTACAAGACCTGTGGTTTTTCCTTCAAGTACTTTAATAGATGCTCCATCTACTGCAGTTAAATAATGATCTTCCTTAAAAAAACTCTTTTTTGTTAAATAATTTACCGTCAATTCTTGAGATACAAGAATAGACTTACCTTCATCCCTAACATTACTTTTTGGAGGAGGTATAGAATCTAAAAGCTTCCTGGTGTAAGAGTGATTAGGAAGAGAAAATACTTTTTTAACCTCTCCAGTCTCGACTATTTCACCATTTTTCATAACTGCAACTTCATCTGCAAACTTTTTAACGATATTAAGATCATGTGTTATGAAGAGTATGGACATTCCCATCTGAACTTGTAGGTCTTTAAGTAACTCAAGTAAAGACTTTTCGACCGTTACATCTAGGGCTGTTGTGGGCTCGTCAGCTATAAGTAAATCAGGGTCATTAGACAAAGCCATTGCAATCATTACTCTCTGTCTCTGTCCTCCTGATAACTGATGAGGATATGACTCTGCTTTGTTTTCTGGATCAGGAATTTGTACTTTTCTAAATAGATCTATAACTCTATCTTTTGCTTCACTCCTTCCCATCCCTTTATGCACCATAAGAACTTCTTCTATTTGTCTTCCTACTCTCTGATAAGGGTTTAGAGAAGTCATAGGTTCTTGAAAAATCATGGAGATTGAATCGCCTCTTATTTTTCTAATCTCATTTAAGCTCATTGTCAGAAGTTCTTTTTCTCGTAACTTGATTGAAGATTGTCGTGAATGAGAAGCTATCTGATAAGGAAGTAATTTTAAAATTGATAATGCAGTCACAGATTTTCCTGAACCTGACTCTCCTACTAGAGCAAAAGTCCTTCCTCTTTTAATAGAAAAAGAAATAGATCTCACTGCATCAAAAGAAAAATCTTTACTTGAGAAATTAACAGTTAAATCTTTAACTTCTAATAAGTTATCTGCTTTATCTCTCATTAATTAAATCTCTAATCTCAAAAAAAACTGGCACCCTTTTAGAATAAGGTAGTGAATTTATACTCTCAAATATCAGGTCACAGTTTATTCCTTTAATTTCATTTGATAATTCTTTCCCCATAATCATTACATGTGTCTTCCCAGGTTCTAAACTTATTTCTGAGTTTGGTCTTAAGGCTAAAACTTCCTTCCTTTTCATACTCACCCTGCCGGAATCGTCAATCACAGTTTCATGCATTTGTGCTGTGAAATTATTACAACTTAATCCCTTAACTAACATTTCCTTGTCACTATTATTCTTTATATTCATATAAGCTGCTGCTGTATTGATTCCTGCTAAGGGTTTTTTTAAATATGAATCCAACACTATTAGCGAATTTTCACTTTCTAAGTTTGAACAAGAAAAGAAGCAAAATAATGAGATAATAAATAAAAGATTATGCTTTCTATAAATTTTAAAATACATATTTTTGTTGTTGTTTTTTTTATTTCTTTTCTTACCCATCAAACTATAGCAGCTCAAGAAACTGAAAATAAGACCTTAGAAAACCTATTATTTGAGAAGGAAAAGATTCTTAATCCAGAAGATGCCTTCATTATGGAAGGAAGATTAGAAAAAAATAAGCTTATATTAACTTGGGTAATCAAAGAGAATTGCTACCTATATAAAAATAAATTTTTTATTTTTAATAAAGATTCAAAAAAATACTTAGACTTCGCTCTTCCTAACTCAAATACAATTACAGATGAATTCTTTGGAGAAGTAGAGGTGTTTTATAATTTTGTTGAAACATTTATAAATATAGATTTATTAAGCACGAGTATTGCAGTTTCTTACCAAGGTTGTAATGCACAAGGTTACTGTTATAGCCCAATCCAGAAAAACATTGAAATAAAAAACAATAAAATAAAAAAGATCAATAAAATATAAAAAATAAAGATATTATTTTCTCTTAATTTCGTCTAAATTCTTATAAAATCCCCCTTTACATATTATGGCAAACTTTCTTTTATTAAATGGAGCAAATTTAAATCTTCTGGGATCAAGAGAACCAGAGATATATGGGGAGACAACATTAGAGTCTTTAATTGAAAATCTATCTAGGCAAGCTGAAAAGGAAGGACATAAACTTCTTAATTTTCAAAGCAATGCTGAGCATGAGCTTGTTGAAAGAATACATAAATCTCAAGAAGAAAATGTAAAGTGTATAGTTTTTAACCCTGGCGCTTTTACTCATAGCAGCATTTCAATAAGAGATGCACTTTCAGGAATAAAAGTACCTTTTATAGAAATTCATATTTCGAATATATACAGCAGAGAAGATTTCAGACACAAATCATTTCTTTCTGAGATTGCTTTAGGTGTTATATCAGGTTTAGGAGTAGAAGGTTATGAATTGGCTCTCAGAGTAGCCATGGAAAAATTTAATGATTAAGGTGATGAGATGGATATAAGAAAAGTTAAAAAGTTAATTGAAATGCTAGAAAACTCAGAGTTAGAAGAGATAGAGATACAAGAAGGAGAGGAATCTGTAAGATTGGTCAAAAAGCAATCTCAAAGTATTCAGTCTGAAATTACACAAACTTCTGAGCTAGATTCTCCAAAAAGTTCATTAGAGAAACCTAAAAAAGAAGTAACTGAAGAAAAGGTAAGTGAAAAGGGTGAAGCAATAACATCCCCTATGGTAGGAACGTTTTATTCTGCCGCTTCGCCTGGTGCTAAACCCTTTGTATCAGTTGGAGATGAAGTTAAAGAAGGTGATGTTGTTTGTATAGTGGAAGCTATGAAAATGATGAATGAAATAAAGTCTGATTTCTCAGGAAAAATAACTTCTATTCTTGTAGAAAACTCTCAACCTGTTGAATTTGGACAATCTTTATTTATTGTCGAATAATAAATGCTA
>MDSY01003144.1_pt1 | contig 12624 bp, 12 predicted proteins | sample 811131 | NCBI WGS metagenome assembly MDSY01 (sample SAMN05326643, study PRJNA326480) | marine metagenome | isolation source: seawater | place: Atlantic Ocean: South West | collected 2010
CGCCAATCACTCCCGCGGCGGCGAGGCTGCCGACGGTGGCCCCGGCCACGACCGCGGTCGCGAACGCCGCCCCGAGCGCGATCTGCAGCTTGGTGGCGCCCGCGATCGCGCTGGAAATGCTCGCGGCCGCCGCGCCGCCCGTCTGCGCGGCGCCCCGCAAGCTCCGCGTCTGCGCGGCGCCCCGCAAGGGCGCGCGCGGATCATCGTCGGTGCGCAGGCTGTGAAACGTCCACATTGTGTCACACTTGCAGTGTTGTGTGGTGAGCTTATCCTGGGAGCATAGCCATCACTTACTGCGAGAGTCGGCACGCCGGAAGTTCCCCTCTCCAGTCCCCGCCACGCGCGTCCACCGCGCAAGCGCGGCGCACGACGCCGCGCAGGCGCAGAGCGTGCACCCGCCGCGCGAGAGCAGCACCGCCGCCAGCTGCGCGAGCACCACGGGGACGTCGGCGACGTTCAGCAGCGTGAGCGCCGCGCAGAGCGCCGTGGGCTCGGTGCGGCCCCGGCCGAGGGCAGCCGCCGCGCAGGCGGCGGCCGCGGCCGCGGCGGCCATGCGGGCCACGCCCGCGTTGGCGTAGAGCCCGGGCCTGCGCAGTATTCGCGCCGTGATGCGGAGCCCGCATGCCGCCGCTGCGAGGCACGCCCCCGCGCTCAGGGCCGCGTCGGCCAGCGCCAGGGAGGCGAGCACGGGCTCCATAGACCCTCCCGAGACAGGGGGCCCATTTAACTCTAGCTGGCGCTAAATCAGCTGGATGGCACGGTCGTGGTGGTTTAAAAGGATGCACAATTGCGTACGTGGCGCGCGTGGTGCCGGGAGGGACTAGCTCAACAGCTTGCCGTTGGCGTGGGTGCGAGCGTAGCAATGTTGAATCCAGTGTCCGGGTCGTCCGCACCGAAAGCAGTAATCGTCCCCCTCTTCCAAACTTTCGTCGTCGCTCATCTGCGCCGCCTCTTCGCGGCTTTCGTCGTCGCTCATCTGCGCCGCCTCCTCGCTGCTCTCGTCGTTGCTCATCGGCTCGACGGTGTGCTTTTGCGAGCGTCCGTCCGGCGGCGCGTCTTCGATGAGGTTTCCCGCCACGTCTCTTGTTGCAAAGCAACTGCGCGCCCAGTGATTCCGGCGTCCGCACCTCAAGCAAGCATTCGTTGCGTGAAACAGCTCGCGGCACAGCGCCTGAACGTCGTCCCGGGAAAGCACCTCCCGCGAGTACGAACCGCCGCGCACGGCGTTGATGCCTTCGTCGAGCATCACGCGCTTTACGTGGGCGTCTTCCTGCAAGCGCGCTTCGTCGGCAGAACAGTCCAGTCGTTTAAGTTTGTACTTTGCCGACATGCGCAGCGGTGGGTGCAGGCGGGGCCAGGCCGAGCCGGCACCGCTTCGGTGTTCCCTCAAGCGCGCGGCCGGACTGCTGGTCGTTCCAACGTAGAAGTTGCCTCCCTCAAGCTCAAGCGTGTACACAAACATGGCTGCCTGCACCGCGACGCGCGGGCGGCTCTTCTGCTGCCTCGGTCAAGGAGGGGGGGGATGGGGGGGGGACGTTTAGCGATGTTGCGGTTGCGTCGACTAGAAGTACGTCCAGCTGGCGCTAAATCAGCTGGAGGGCTTCCAAATGCCAGATCATATCGCAACCGCCATGCAAGCCGGTCCTTACCTGCACATGGTTGAAGACGTGGAGAACAAAGGCGGGGATGCAACCGAGGAACCTGTGCACGCGCTGTCGGTGGAACTTTCCCCGCCGGCCAAGTTGCGTCCCGCCGCACTGTGCATCAGCGCGCGCGACCGCGCAATCGTGTGGTGCATGTCTTGCACAGTCGGCGTGTTTGTGCTGGCGGTGCTGCTGATGGCGTTCCTGAGCGCTCCCGAAGCACTGGTTCTCCAGCGCCCCGTCGACCAGGGGTGCTACGACCATGTGCGCAAGACCGTGCACCGCGGCGTAGTGGTTACCAGCATGTTGGGCATGGAGCACACCGGCCACACTTTCTGGGGGCCTTTCGTGTTTGCGTTCGCTCTCGAGACGGACATTGCTCACGCCGCTGTGGAGCAGGCCACGCACGCTGACCCCGACGCGTGCCAGGACGCAAACACGCTTCCCGCCGCGCGCCTGGCGTTTGCGCTTCGACAAGACGTGGCTGCCATGGCCAACGAATCGCACCTGCACCTGCAACTGTGCTCCTGGCCCTGCGGTGGGTCTGGGACTCCCGACGTGCATCTGGTTGCCAAGGCGGCCGAAGCTGCGGGCCTTGATTACCGAGCCCTTCTCCTGCTGCGCAATCCGGCGCAGACCATGCACTGGTGGAACGTGGGGCGCGCGGCGCAGCTCGCCACCGAGTGCTTCCGGCTGCGCGAACAGCTCTTTGCGCTGGACCCTGCGTTCTACACGTGCCTTCCGTACGCCAACGACCAGGCGCTGGTGGACCGCGCGCAGCGCTTCCTGGGCGTCAACACGAGCTTCACCGCACACGACCACTGGCGCGGGTCCACAAATCACGTGCACGATCAAGAACACTACGGCGCAATGACTTCCGAGGCAAAGATAGTGTTCGGGTGGTACCAGGACTGCATGCACGACATCGTCGACTTGTGTGCGGACCAAGAGCACCTCGAATGGCAGGAAGACTGGCGCGCGTCGCGCATCCAGGCCTCCGAGGTCCAGAGCGCAATCCTGGAGAGCCAGGTTGCGGAGGAAAAGAAGCGCGCAAGCGCAACCAGCGCCATTGCCGCGGTTGCGGCGACGGCGATCACCATCTGCGTGTGGGCGGTGATTAAACTGCTGGCGGCGAGCGGCGCGGTCTCGCTTTGAAGCTCTTGTTCACGCTTTGGGAAAGGCCGCGCAACAAAGGGACCATTTGCCTGCGCGTAAGAGGTACAGTAGAGCGCGCGCGGTAGTCTTCAAACCCCATTTTTACTCTGAGAAACACCAGTACAGCTAATCTAGGAGAGCAGTCGCCTCTGCAGCGCGATGGAAGTAGGCAAACAGCAGGCTCAGGAGGAGCGAGTTGCTCACGCATGCCGCCCCTAGCGCGCAGAAGGCCGTGACAAGCTCTGTGAGCTCGGCGTTGTTCGTGGCGTGGTTGGTGTACAGGTAGAACCCCCCAAAACAGGCCAGGCTGAACGTGATGAACGACCCCATTCCCTGGATGCACGTCTGCAGCAGGTAGGAGGCGCCGGCGAAGGCCAGTGCGTCTACCAGCACGAGCGCTCCCACGACACCGTGGAGCACGATGTCGATGGTCAGAAGCGCGCCGAGCGGACCGTGGCCCAGGTTTTGCGCCTGGATACGCATTGTAATGTAGAAGGCCAGGCATCCAAAGTAGCCCAGGAATCCAAAGACGATTGCGGGAACAAGGCCGCCGGGGTCCTGGTCGCCAACGCCAGCTTTCCGGAGGCGCTCGTAGAAGCGGAGGCTGTACTTGGACGTCATCGCTCACTGGCTTGCTTTCTGGAGGATGCTAAGTAAAATATTACAAACTCGCGCTCCTTTAGCGCGCTAGGGTGCGAGGAGAGGTAAGTTAGACGGAGACGCTGGCGGAGCGGTGTTTCACGTGATCGGACCCCGGTTCAGTGGCGCTCTCAGCCCACCGTCTGCACCCTCATGGACATGCCGTCGCTGGCAGCGGTGGCCGTGGTGGGGCGCCACTGGGGGTTCTCCAGAAGCTTGCCAACTTTCGAAATCCAGTGAAGGTTGGGAGCGCGGTCGTCTCCGTCTGCAGGCGGCCACCAGAGGTTATCCTTGCCCTCGCTGTGCACGTGATGATAGTCAAAGACGCCCGCGGGTGGGCAGCTGGGATACGCGGCCACCGAGAAAAGCCGACTGCACTGGCACAGCTTGAGCAGCTCGTTGGAATTCCGGCCGTCCTTTAGCTGGGCCGCTGCCGTTCGGACGCTGTCTCTCTTACAGTCGGACTTGGATTCGCTGTGGATCGCCACCGTTGCGTCATCGAGACGCTTTGCGTCCATGAAAATCATGTCGACATCCCAGGGGCCCAGGCAGTCGCTGAGGGTCAGCTCTCCGCTCGCCCCCTTGACGAACGTGTACATCGCGTTCCCGAACTGCCCCGTCATGAAGTCAAGAAAGGGCGTCGTAGACACTCGGAGTTCCTTGTCGCAATCGACGTCGCACGCTTTGCGGTGCACGATACGGGGCTCGCTGGTCCTCCCCGCGACGTTTCGAGCTGCATCCTCAAGGGGCTCGGCCCGTGGCCGCTTGGCGGGCGGCGTGGAGCTGTCGATGCTCGTCGGCGACGGGGGCAACAGACACGGAGAGGCACGGCCCGAGTCGACGAGCTGTCGTTGCGTTTCCCTCTGCTCTTTGGCCAGAGCGGCCACCTGGTTGGCCAGATCGGCCACCTGGTCGGCCAGGGCGGAGATCTTCTTGGCATCTTTGGCCGCTCGGGCCCGGCGCTCTCTGCCCTCCTGGGCCAGAGCGGCTTTCGTCTCGGCCAGAGCGGCTTTCGTCTCGGCCAGAGCGGCGCTTGCCGACGCACCGGGGAAGTGGAAAGGCTCCTCTAGCTCCTCCTCCAGCTCCGACTCCTTCCCTCCGGCCGACTCGGTCTCGGCCGACTCGGCCTGCTCGGCCTCGGCTTGCTCGGCTTCGGCCTGCTCGGTGCGCGCGGGCAGCAGCAACTCGCCGTCGAACGACGGCGAGGTTGGGTCCGGCGACTCTTCGCGCGGCGGAGATGAGTGCTGCGTCTTTGGGAAGAACCGCTCCTCCGGCTCGCCCTCGGGCGTGATCTCGCCCTTCACCACCATGATCCGGAAGAGCTCGTCGGAACGCTTTTGCCGCTGTTCCCTTGCGTCGTCGCTGTGGCTTGATCGTTTGCCGGGGTGGTGCACGAGCGACAGCTTTTTGACGCACCAAATGGCTCGCGACGACGGACACGCGTGCACACAAAGCACTCGATGCAGAAGGCGAAAGAGGTGCCGCATCCAGCCGTTGGGACCGGTGGTGCCCAGATGCTGCATGCGGTACGACGTGTCTGCCTGCTCGCCCCACATGGTGACCAGCTGCCACAGCGTGTGCGTGTGCAGCGACATGCGCAGGCCCTCGCCGTCCACCAGTCCCATGTCGTCGAGCGAGAGCCTTGGCTGGCCGGGCGCCGGCGCGTAGCCGTCGGGGTAGTAGTAGGCAAACCAGACCTCAAACTTGCGGAGGCGCTCTCGGACGTCCGGCGTCAGCTCTCGCCCGGTCGTCTCGATCAGCTTGGAAGGCCACCACACGCGGCCCTCCTCGAACACCCGCACGACGTCCCGGTTGTTGAGGTTCCTGTAATCACTTTGCTTCACGATCTCGGGTGCCAGCCTTTTTGCTGTTGCGAACGCAAACGCCCTGCTCAGCTTCCTCCGGTTGTTCGCATAGAACTGAACACAGAACGTCTGCTCCTTTAGCTGCTGCTTGTACTGCTTGGTATCCGGGTCTGCACTCCACTTCGTCGTTTGGTACAGTTCGTCGGGCTCCCGCAGCCAGCTGGGCGCCATCTCTATATGCGAGCCATTTTCAACCGGGCGTGGCTTAGCGCGGCAGTTCCCCCTCGGCGTGTCACCCTCTTGCGCGGCGGCCCTGTTTCGCTACCGTTTACCACCTTCCTAAACGAGAAGCGTCCGACACGCGGCCCAAGGCTCTCGCGCTCTCGCGAAAGCGCTGTTTCGCTACCTATACGCTAGTCATCGCGGCCGCGCTTCTTGCCGGAGGCGCCCTCGAGGAGCACGCGCTCCTTACTCTCGAGGTTGATGGTCTTCAGAAGCATGTCCGCCGTCGCGCGGTCGACCTCGCGGTCGCCGCCTTCGACGCGCACGAGCCGCGTCTCCAGCTGGAGGCGCGTCTTCTGCAGCGAGCGGATCATCAGGTGGCGCCCCACGAAGTTGCTCGTGACGCACATCTCGTAGTGCTCCCGCAGCTTCTTCCACGGCCACGCGGGCGCGACCGCGCCTTCGCGCTCGATGGGACCGGCCACCTCGATCTTGTAGGTCAGCGCCGCCTGCCGCCAGAGCGCGTCGTCCGACATGCGCGAGATGTTGTTGCGGACAAAGCGCTCCACCGGGCCGAGGCGGTTGAGGAGCGCGCAGCCCACGCAGTCCACGCCGCGCACGGGGAAGGCCGCGCACTGGGCCTCGCGCCGCACGCGCGAGGAGCTCTCCGAAGCGACCGACCCTCCGCCGACCGAGCGGCCGTAGGCCGCTCCGCCGCCCCCGAAGGCCGCGGCGCCCATGAGGCCCTGCATGCGCTGCTCGTGCGAGGGCCCGTCCGCCTCCGAGGCCTCGTCCTCGACCGAGTCCTCCTCGTCGCGCTCGGCGGCCGCTTGCGTGCGCACGCGCGAGAAGTGGTCTTCGTCCTCGTCGTCGATGTGGCTGTCGGCGCCGTCCGCGTTCTGGTACAGGTCCTGGCCGAGCGCGGCCATGGAGATGCGCTGGAAACAGGGCTTGTCGCCCGGGGGGTCGGCATCGCCTCGGCCGCGGCCCCTTCCGCGCGGGGGCGGCGGTGGCGGTGCCCCGTCGGGCCGGGAGGCGCGCCAGAGGGGGTGTTCCCGCAGCCGGTCGGCGTTCAGCGCCTGCCCGGCGGCCTCGGGGGGTGCGCTGCTCGCGGCGGAGGGGGAACTGGGGTTGCTCATACTCTTGTTAACTCTGGACTGCTTACCTTCTACGGGCTAGCGGCGGAGTGGGCTCACTCGGGGGGCACGTAGGCCTCCTCGTCGGCCTTGGCGCGGGCCTCGGCCCGCTTCTTCTTGAGAAACTTGGCCTTCTCCTTGGAGGACATGCCCTTGACCTCCGCCTTCTCCTCCTCCGTCAGCTTGATCTCGGGGGGCTTGCGGGGCGCCAACCACAGGATCTTCTGCGGCACGGCGGTGGTGGAGGCGAAGATGCTGTCGTCGGCCGCCTCGTACCCGAGCTTCATCAGCTTGCCGTTGAGGCGCTTTCCGGTCGAGGTCACCTTGCGAATGATGGCCGCGTTGCGCGTCGCCTCCTGCGCGTAGGCAGAGAGGAATTGCTCGAGCATCGCAGCCGCGCCGTCGCTGACCTGCGGGTACCAGGGGCCGATGTGGCTTTCCTTGCGCACGCCGATGCGGTAGACACTCGCCTCCTGCTTCATCACTTCGCGCACGTAGGCGGCCGCCCCGGCCGCCGCCACGTTGTACGCGTGCTTGCCGACGAGGCGGTTCGTGCGCGTGATCTTCAGGTGGCGCTCCTTCTTCTTGGCCAGGAAGTCATCCCTCTCCTTCTGCGACTTGCCCTCCAGCTTCTTCTCGTCGGCCTTGGTGATCTTGATCTCGTTGACGCTCACCTTCTTGCGGGTGAACATCGGCGCCTTGCGCGCAAGCGTCCACGTGCCGTTGACCTTGTTCCGCACATCGCGCGCCCCCAGGCTCGCGTTGATGCACGCCTGCTTGGAAACGCCGGGCTTCTTTTTTGCCGCCATGGTTACCTGAGGGACTCTGACTCTTCTCGCTCTGTCTAAATAGCGGAGGCGCTAAGCTACCCGTTCGGGCCCAGGCGGCCGTTTGGGCTCTCAAGTTCCCGGGCGAGCTCGGCCACCGCCAGCGCCAGGTCGCGCACCGCCGCGTCCAGCGCGAGGCTCTCTCCTCTAACCCAATCGGGAAACACCCTGCGCAAGCTTTCGGGGTCCGCGCCGTGCCCCGGGAGCTCCGCGCGCTGCACGAGCGCAAAGCGCTGCAGAACGGCCGGCGTCTGCGGCGCTTTTGCGCCGCGCCAGGGCAGGCGCGCCCCCGACGCGAGCACGAGCGACCCGGTGCCCATCAGCGCCGACAGCACCACGAAGCAGCACAGGCAGGTGAGGAAGCAGCTGCAGCGCGAGGGCTGCAGACGCGGCGGCTCGCCGCGCGGCTCTTCGCACCTGATCGGCAGAGGGGGCGAATGCCGGCCCGCGTGCGCTCTCTGGGGGGGCAGCTGGTCCATCGCGTTGGACCACAGCCCGGTCAAAGACCGCTCCGCGCGACGAATCGACATGGCATCTCCAGTGGTGCCAGAGCCGCTGCACACAAAGCTAGCGGCGATATGCCTCCGCGCGCCGCGTACAACCAAGCTCGATGTTTCCGCTCGTCCAGTGGAGGCCTCGGGCGGCGCCGGCGGCGGCCAGGTCGGACGGGCTGCAGGGCATGGAGGCAGCGGTCCCCCTCGAGCGCGTCGTCGACGCGTGGCGCGACCTGGCGCAGTCGAGGGGCGGCGCCGGCGTGCCCATGTTCGCCAAAAAGCCAGACCCGCACGAGATGCGCGAGCGCAGCGACCTCCGGCGGCGCTGGTTCGGGACCAGCACCATGGCGATTGCCCTCGTTTGCGTCACCTGCGTCTGCGCGTCCATGCTTTACACGCTGGTGCGCCTAAACCGTGACCTGGACACCATCTCGGCCCAGCTCGAACCGCACAGCAGCGGCATCGTCAACGCGTCCGTGTCGATGCTCTACGACGTCAGCTCCATGACGAGCACAAGCAACTCAATGCTGGAAGACAACGTTCCATACATGAACAATATGATGAACAACACCGATGCGATCATAAACCGCTTCGAAGAGCTGCTGCGCCACCCTACCATCACGCTCTCGCTGGAACCGCCCACCCCCACCCCCACGCCCACTCCCTCCTGGCATCACCCTCGGTGAACAGCGGCACCTCGCCAGCTAGTCGCTTGAGCACGGAGACGGCGGGGAGACAGCAGCTTAGAAATGGTGTTTTCTGAGAGCAGAAAAGCGCGGTGCATGGCAGCGATGTCCGGAGTGGAGAGCGCGTGCTTTTTGAGCGTAGTTGTCTGGGACCGACTTTTTAATCACGACTTCCGCGTGGCTTGTTTCCACAACGTTTAGTTTCTGCGCGCGCAGTCGCAGCAGCTGCAGGCGCTGACTCGGATTTCGCGGCAGAGCCCCGAGGCGGCGGCCGAGGTGGCGGCGGTCGTCTAGCAGATGGCGTCGACAGCGGCGACGAGCTGCGCGGCCACCTCCGCCGCCTCCGTGGTGGCGTCGATGACGGTGGTAGACTTTGCGTCCGTGCTGCGCCGCAACACGCCGTGCAGCGCCTCGATCCGCTTCATGTAGGCGTCGCTGATGCCCGCCTCCGCCTGGCGGCCGCGCACCGCCATGCGCGTCTGGAGCACTTTGACCGGCGCGGTGAGGTGCACCTGGTGCCACACGAACCCTGCCGGCATGGCCTTCATCAAGGCCTCGTGCGCCAGCTCGTAGGCCGCCAGCTCGTGGCCCTCGAGGTTGGCCTTTGCGAACACGAGGGCGTCGGACCACGGCGACCGCTCCGCCACGACCACGCGGTTGTCGCGCAGCGCGGCCAGCAGCCCCCCCGCGCGACTCATGAGCGCCGCAAGCTGGAAGGCGCCGGCGGTGAGGCGGCCGTCGTACACGGCCGCCAGCAGCCCCGCCTCCTCCCACGCTGCGACTGGCTCGTCGAGAAAGTACAGGTCAGGCCGGGCGGCCTTGAGCGCGGCGAGGGCGGTGGACTTGCCGACGCCAATGCCGCCCTCCAAACTGATGATAGTAGGCATGACTGCGTTACAGAGTTTCAAACCTCTTCCTTCATCTCTAGCGGGTCGACGCGCTCCCTACAGTCTAGCAAAACAGAGTTTCCGACAGAGTCTACCATCACGACCACGCTCCCCACTGTCACGCGCAGCGCCCTTCCCTCGGGCGGGCTCGAAAAGCGCGTCTTCCCCTCGCTCGGGTCCCAATCCGTTTCGTTCCAGTCCACGAGGCGCACGCTAACAGAGCTGATGCGCTGCTCTGGGTCGACCAGGTCCGCCTGGACCCCTGCGAGGGGCTCCAGGTGGTCCACGCGCCCCCTGCTCCACGCGGTGCCCATTCTTGATCTTCGACGCGAGCTGGCCGCGACGCGGCTTAGCGGAGTCACTCGGAGTCCGAGGACTCCAAGAAGTCCTCAAGCACCGAGGGGCCCGAGTGGGTCGACGAAGGCGCTCGCGAGGTGCCCCCGACGCCGAGGCCGTTGACGCGCAGCCGCACGATGCGCTTCCACCCCTGCTTCTTCGGGTGCATGCGGAGCACGCGGCCCACGAGCTGCCGCTGCGTCGACTCCGCGCCCTGGGCGGCGATCACGGCCACGTCGGTGGCGTAGAGGTCGAGTCCTTGAATGGTGGTCATCTTGCCGGACGCGCTGAGAAGCAGGATGTGTGGCTCGGGGCAGCCCACCGGGTCGGAGAAGTCGCGCACTGCGGCGTGCGAGGCCGTCCCGGACTTTGCGATCTGCTCCAGGTCGACCACCTTGGCCCCCGGGATGCGCCCCACGATGCCGTCCGTCATCGAGCACTCGGCGCGCATGCCTTCGTCCGAGAGGGCCAGGAGGCCGCGGAAGCTGGGGTTGGCGGCGCAGCAGTGCTCGAAGAGCTGCAGCACCGCCTCGTCGGGCCCCAGGCGCTTCTGGGAGATCTCCTCGACGACGGCCTCGAGCTCCGGGAACTCCTCGCGCTTGCGCTTGACCCCGGCCACTGCGGGCGCGGGCGCGGCGCGCCCGAGCTCGATTTCCGCGACGTCGCCGAGCGGCGCGCGGCAGCAGGGGCAGCAGTTCGACCGGGTGCGCCACTCGGCCAGCCAGTCGGCGTCGAGGGCCCCGGTGCAGCAGCGCATGACGCGCACGCGGCCGGGCGGGATGGTCTCGCGGCTGATCGCGCACTCGAGCGTGCCGCCGAGGCACTCCTCCAGCTTTTCGCAGAGGCGCTCGACGGCGGCCTTGCTGCGGTTCTGGCTGAACGTGAGCGTCGGCAGGTCCGCGACGATCCGCTTCAGGCGGTCGATCATCTCCGGCGCGGCGACGGACTCGGCCGCGGCGATGGCCTCGCACACCTTCGCGGCGACCTCCGGCGTGACGTTGGCCCCCATCAGGCGCTTGGCCAGCTCGACCAGCGTCACGCGGTGCAGCCCGTCGAGCGCCACCTCGGCCAGGTTGGAGCCCCGCGCGCGCAGCTCCGTCACCTTGATGCCTTTTGGCATCTTGGCGCGGCAGCTAGTGCTCACGGCGTCGCGGATCCACTGCGCCGCGAGGCACTCGAGGAGCTTGGCGTAGTGCTTGAGGTGGTCCGACACGCTGTCCTTGCCCGTGTAGTTGCGAAGCCGCATCGCGGCGTAGACGCCGGGGATGAAGAGGGGCGGGCCCTTGAAGAAGCGGCGCAGCGGGTGGTTGGGCGCCCCCTGGGTGGCCTTCCGCATGCGCTCGATGGTCGCGTTGGCGATGGCCCAGTGCAGCACCGGCGACCGGTCGGCGCGCAGGCGGTCGCCCTCGCGCTCGGAGAGCTCGTCGTAGACGCCGAACGCCACGGCGATCATGGGGTCCCGGCGCAGAAAGTTCGACACCTTCTCCGTCGTCATGATGCAGAGGGTGGGCTTGCCGCTGTCGCGCGCCTTCTTGACCGAGTGGTAGGCGGTGTCCACCCAGAGCTCCACCTCGAGGTCCGGGTAGATGTCCTTGAAGCCCTCGATGACCCACTCGGCGTGCTGCTTCCAGTGGGTGACGAGGTTGGCGGGAACGATCGCGACCGCGAGACGCGCGAGCGTGTAGCAGCCGAGGTCGGCGCCCTCGATCAGCCCCGAGTCGGGCTCGTTCAGGATGCTCGCCAGAGAGGCCTGGAACGTCGACTTGGTCTGCCGCCACACCTCCGGGTCGACGAGCCGGAAGAGCGCGGCCTTGATCATCATCGCCGTCTTGCCGGAGCCGGTGCTGAAGTCGGCGAACTGGATCCGCGGGAGCTCGCCGCCCGCGAGCGAGTACTGCGCGCTGATGGTGGCCTTGCGCGTGCGCGGGGGGGTGATCTCGCGCATGGTGGACTCCGGGATCGACACCGTCGTCGACGTGCTCTTGTCCAGCGGGAGCGCCACCGAGAGCGCGCCGAGGATCTGGCCGGGCTCGAAAAAGCAGGACGTCTCGGTGCCGTCCTGCTGCTTGCGCACAAAGCGGAAGGGCATGCGCTTCACGAGGTCGACGGCGTTGCTCAGGAAGAAGGACGCCAGGCGCTTCTCGCGGTTGGTGGCGATGCTCACAAACCACGGCTTGAGGAAGAGGAAGGCGCGCTCCTCGTCGGCCGTGCGCTGGATCTCGGAGAGGGGGATCACGCAGGACGTCGAGAGGATGGACTCGAGTCCGTCTGGAGAGGGAACGGGCTCTTCGAACCACGTGCGCATGGGGCGCTGGCCTTTGGGCTCGGCGGACAAGTAGCCCGCCGCCCCGCGCAGCGCCTCTTCGGCGAAGCGCGCGATGGCGGCGGCGTTGCGCGCGTTCGCTTCGTCGCGGAGTTGCGCCACGTTGGCGGTTGTGCTCATTTCGATTTTGAAGGGTACCGGTGCCGGAGGGTGTCTGGGAGGGGTGCCCGAAACCGCCTCTGGGAGGGGGGTCCGGGAGGCTCTCTCGGTTACACATTCCTAATTTAGACACGATAGCTAGCGCGCTCAGCCGTACACCTCGATGGCGCCCTGGATGGGCGTGCGACACACGGGGCACATGTCGTCCCTTGCACGGACGTCGCCGAGGCACGTCGCGCACATGCAGAGGTGTGCGCAAGGCAGGCACACCCACTTCTTGGAGCTGTCCATGCAGACGACGCACTCGCTGTCGCGCGGGTCCTCTCTGGGGAACGAGGCGGCGGGCGTAGAGGCCGCGACTCCGCGGCCGCC
>MDSY01057050.1_pt1 | contig 12624 bp, 14 predicted proteins | sample 811131 | NCBI WGS metagenome assembly MDSY01 (sample SAMN05326643, study PRJNA326480) | marine metagenome | isolation source: seawater | place: Atlantic Ocean: South West | collected 2010
CTTGATGCCGATGTCGCTGTTGATATGACGTCATTTGGTTCAAGAATATCGGGGTTTGTCGTCGCGTTTCCAACACAGTTGGTTGGAGGTGATGTACCGTTGCCCCCAGTTCCGTTGCCAGTTGAGGTGCTGAACATCCAGAAATCGAGGGTGTAGAAACCATAGCCTGCATACCGAACGATCTTGAAGTACACCGTTCCTCCATGTGGCCCTGTTGAAGCATTTGTTGAAACAACCTCAGGATTGTTATTGATTGAAAACTCAATGAGATTCATCGATGAATCATACATCCACAATTCGAAGTCATTGAAGTACGTCGAACCGTTTGAGGAAGTGTAACTCGTGTTGTATGCTATTTGGAGCGTCACGCCTTCGTTGGCATTGAGGGTCATCGCAAACCAATCTTGGTCGTCACCAACATCCAATTCGCCGTAGAGTGAACCAGAGGCCGTAGGAGCGTACCCGTTCATGTTTATCACGGCTTGAGAGCTGTTGATTGAAGACGAGTTATCAGGAAGATCCATTGCCGAACCGAGATCGTTTTGATTTGCGCCGACAGCAGAAACTGTCGGAGCAGCCAGTGTGACTGACATGAGTGCGACCAACACAGCAAGAAAAACCGCTGAAAATTTCTTGTGAGCGGAATTCAAATTATTGTTCATAAGTGAGGCATTCAGTCCTCGTTTAAGAGGATATCATCGAAAAAGCCTTCAAATTGCGGTGGGAGCCACGTGCCCGTCCTGTTTGTCATCGGGCTTTCGAACACGAGACCAAACACCGCTCATGAGTTCATCATGGTGCTTTGAGCAATAGTGAAAACGGCGGTATGCTTCTCTAAAGGAGTAGGCCTTTTTGCCAGTCGCCACGAGGTAGCCTTCGGGGGAGAGTCGAGATACAATGATTCCTTCTTCCCCACAGCCTGGAAAATCACACACTGCGGGTCCGCCCATGCATGTACTAGGCGCTGACACCTCTTTAATGGTCGTACAGCAGTCCACATTTGGTGGTGTTTGGAAGAGGGTGAACGGAACTCATTCCGCTTCAGGTTCGGCAACAGGTTCAATGATCACAAGTGGGATGTTTGCTTCGATTGCTTGGCCTTCCTCACATTGAACGGAAACGACGGTTCCCGATACAGGCGCTTGGATTTCATTTTGCATCTTCATTGCTTCAAGGATCAAAATGACCTGACCTTCAACCACCTCATCGCCTTCATTCACTTCAACGGTGACCACTTTACCAGGAATGTTAGCCGAGACGGTGCCCGACTTCTTTTTCTTGCCACCACCTGAGCGTTTCTTCTTTGATGCTGGAGCGGCATCTGGAACCTCGATTGAGAAGGATTGACCTTCAACCGTTGCGGTCCATGCGGTCCCTTCGACTTCAAGTTCGACTTCGAATTCAACACCGTCAACGATGACTTTTCTGGTTTCGGACATAACTTCACTTCCATGGTGAGCGGCTTGCTCGTTGATGCATGAGGCTGGATTGCCCTGTGTTCATGCGGCGATGATCTTGAGACCATGCCAGCCCTGGTTTTCGAGCGACCTCTGAAGGGTCCTCGCCCTGCTGCATGGCTTCAGCGAGGACAGCAGCAATCGCTGCCATGCGAAGGGTTGCGGGGTCGGTTTTTGCCATAAGAACACCTCAGAGTGGTATGTTTCCGTGCTTGCGAGCAGGTCGAAGTTCTTCCTTGTCCAAAAGCATAGCAAGGGCCCTGCAAAGCCTACGACGAGTTTCGTTCGGCTCGATGACATCATCAAGGTAGCCAAGCGCTGCTGCTTTGTACGGATTGGCGAATTTTTCATTGAAGTCTTCTGTGAGTCGTGCTCGTTCTTGTTCAGCGTTACGAGCGTGGGCGATGCGACGTTTGTGAATGATTTCGACCGCACCATCTGCGCCCATCACAGCAAGCTCGCCGGTTGGCCATGCCACGTTATAATCGCCACGAATGTGCTTCGAAGACATGACGTCGTAGGCACCACCGTATGCTTTACGAAGGATAACGGTTAACTTCGGCACTGTGGCTTCAGCATAAGCATACAGAAGTTTAGCACCGTGTCGAATGATACCACCCCATTCTTGATTGGTACCCGGCAAAAACCCTGGTACATCTTCAAGGGTGATGAGTGGGATGTTGAAGGCGTCACAAAATCGAACAAATCGTGCGGCTTTATCGCTTGCATCAATATCAAGGCATCCAGCGAGCACTTTCGGTTGGTTGGCAACAACACCAACGGTGTTTCCGCCGAGGTGACCAAACCCAACAACGATGTTTTGAGCCCAATCTGCCTGAACTTCCAAAAACCCACCATCATCAAGGATTTCTGCAATGACATCAAGCACATCATAGGGCTTTGTTGCCACATCGGGGATGATTGAATCAAGTGCATCGCACACACGATCGATTGGATCTGAGGTTTTCTTCGTCGGAGGTCGCTCAAGGTTGTTTTGTGGAAAAAGGTCGGTGAGTTCACGTGCCAGAGCGATGGCTCCCTCGTCATCTGATGCTGTGAAGTGGGAAACCCCTGATTTGCTGCCGTGCGTCATTGCACCTCCAAGGTCTTCAAACGAAACGACTTCATTGGTCACGGTCTTGATGACTTCAGGACCAGTAATGAACATGTGAGCTGTTTGATCGACCATGATCACGAAGTCTGTAATCGCTGGGGAGTACACCGCGCCACCAGCACATGGACCCATAATAACTGATATTTGTGGGACGACACCGGATGCACGAACGTTGCGGAAAAATATCTCAGCATAACTGCCCAGTGACGCAACGCCTTCTTGGATTCGGGCTCCACCTGAATCATTCATTCCAATCACTGGACGACCTGTTTTCAAAGCCATATCAAGGACCTTACAGATTTTCAGCCCGTGCATTTCGCCGAGTGAACCGCCATAGACGGTAAAGTCTTGAGCGAAAGCAAACACTTCACGACCATTGATTGTGCCGTGGCCAGTGACAACACCATCACCTGGAATGACGTTCGTATCCATGTTGAAGTCACGGCATCGGTGTTCAACCAAAGCATCGATCTCTTGGAACGAACCATCGTCGAGCAACATTTCCATGCGCTCTCGTGCGGTCATTTTACCGCGATTGTGTTGGGCATCCACCCTTGCTTGTCCTCCTCCTGCCTCACTGCGAGCCTTTCGATTGCGCAAGTCTTGGAGTCGTTGCTCTGTCGATGACATAGGCTTCCCATCTAAGGGGACGGAAAACCCGCCCTTATGCGTTGTCACTCATTAGCCAACAAACAAACGGTTCCTAAACCCGTGTTGAGAACATCAAAAACGGGCATCCCTGACGACTCAGCGTCACCTGGAGGGGTGTGTTGATAGGGAAGCGTTCCATCGACGAATCATGGGCGAACCACTTCGAGTCGTTGTAGCGAAACCCGGATTGGACGGGCACGACCGTGGGGCGAAAGTTGTCGCAAGAGCCCTTCGAGACGCTGGCCATGAAGTGATTTACACCGGCTTGCGCAGAAGCGCACAGCAAATTGTTGACACGGTTCGGGATGAGGATGCACGATTCCTTGGGCTTTCCTCACTTTCAGGAGCGCATGGACACCTGTTCCCAAAAGTATGCGAACTCTTGCGCACTGAAGGCCTCAATGATGTGATTGTGTTTGGTGGAGGCATTATTCCAGAAGATGACCGTCAAGCACTCTTCGATTGCAAAATCCGAGCGATTTTCGGCCCGGGAACACCAACCTCTGAGATTTTGGATTTCATTCAGATATCAAACGCCAAGGATGACGCAGGTGTCGGCCAACCAAGCGATTGGCATTGGATTCCAGGCCAGTGAGGTGAACCTTCCATGCGAAATTTGGTCCAAGATGCTGCACGGGGTGACCGTCGCTCACTTGCCAGAACCTTGAGTGCCTTGGAGAATCGCAGCATTGACCTCGCTGAGGTGTTTGAAATTATTGATCCCATTCAAACCCAAACCGACACCTGGCAATCCCTTGCCATCACCGGAGCACCCGGTGTTGGAAAATCATGCCTCTTGGATGGCTTGCTCACCCATTGGGCACGAGCAGGGTTGCGCGTTGCCCTGTTGGCAGTTGACCCATCTTCACCTCGTTCGGGAGGAGCCCTCTTAGGCGACCGTGTTCGAATGACCGTCGTCGATGATAAGGCCCTCAAAGACAACATTTACCTTCGATCGATAGCCACCAGGAAAGCATCTGGAAGCGTACCTCTTATCGTGGCCGATATGACTCAGTTTTTGCTCGCCATCGGCTGGGACCGCGTCGTCATTGAAACAGTAGGTGCTGGGCAAGCTGAAGTCAGATGTGCTGCGATTGCAGATCGGATTTTGGTTGTCGAGGGACCCGCCCGAGGCGACGGTGTCCAAGCCGAAAAGGCAGGTCTTTTGGAATTGGCAGATGCTGTGATCGTCAACAAATGTGACCTACCTGGTGCGGAGCGGCACGCCGGAGAATTACGAGAATCGTATGGGTTAGGCGACGGCACACCACCCCCAGTCATGCTCACATCCGCCCTCCATGGGACTGGAATCGAACAAGCAGCAAGCATGCTGCTCGGCCTCGAGGCCTCGGGGCGTTCTGAACGAGCACGATGGAGAGAGCGTCTTCTTGCCCATCATGAACGGAAAATTCTCGAGGCTCCGCAACTCGACGCCATGCTCGAAGAATTAGCGGCAGGTTCAATGACGCTTGATGATGTGATTCATTCCATTGGAGCGAACAAACATGTCTGACCAAGTTGAATTGACCAACCCCGTCGACCTATCAGTTGGAGGAATGAGCGGACATATTTTCCGCCGTGCGATTCACATCGCCATGAGCGCAGTACCCTTGATTTATTTCGAATGGGGCGAAAACATTGCCGACGCCATGGGCACAACAATTGCCCAAATGGTTTCCATCATCATTCTCTTCGCATTGGGCGTGGAAGCATTACGACTGAAACTAGGATTCACAATCTTTGGCCAACGGGAGTATGAGGCCCACCAAGTGTCAGCCCTCGCGTGGGGTTCGTTCGGCGTGGGCATGATTTTCTTGTTGGCTCCAACCGAGGCCTATGCGTGGCCGTTGGTCCTCTCTCTTTCGCTTGGTGATCCTTTCATGGGTGAGTTGCGCCGCCGAGGCATCGACACGCGCAATGTCGTGACCTACTCCTGTGTGTTCCTGGCTGCTGTATGGGTGGCATGCTGGCACTTGTTCGAAACGCCACTGTGGTTGGCGGTGATCTTCGGTCCACTCTGCGTGGCATCCGAGTGGCCACGTCTTCGCTACATTGACGACAACGCCACGATGACGCTCATTCCCCTAGCAGCAATCTTACTGCTTGAACCATTTCTCTTGCTAATGGCCTAAGGTCATGCTAGTGGCTCAATATGTTCAAATGATGGTGGCCCGTGGACAAACTAGGTGACCTCTATGAGCGATGAAACAAACACTTCCGAACCACCACAAATCACCTATTTTGTTGCCTTTTCTCTCGCCATCATCCTCATGGCTGTGGCTATGGTCAAGTACCCCGTTTGGTGAATAAAAAGCCGGGGTGGGTTGAAGAAGGTCAAGCACAGAGGTTTTTCCTATGTGTGGCATTGCAGGGATGTTTGGAAAGCCAGACATCAACGTGGTTCACAGAATGAATCGCTATCAGGTTCACCGAGGACCGGACGGTCAAGATGCTTGGTGTGATGACAACATCGCTTTGGGCCATACACGGCTTGCCATCGTTGACCGGATTGGAGGGGACCAGCCCTTGTTTGGTCCGCAGGGCGAAGTGCTCATTGCCAACGGTGAAATTTACAATCACGCCACCTTAAGGCAAAAAAACACCACATATCCTTGGAAAACCAACGTGGATTCTGAAGCCATTTTAGCCCTTCACGCACAAACCAAACTGCGTGCCAACAACAACGAAATTTCACCGCTTGAACATGCGAAGTGGATTGCTCAATTGGATGGGATGTATGCCTTTAGCCTCTGGGATCCACAAGCAGGACAACTGATCTTGGCTCGCGACCCCCTTGGCATCAAGCCGATGGTACGCACCGTCATCGATGGCAGTTTACTGTTTGCCAGTGAGGCAAAGGCCCTACGAGCTCATGAAAGCCACATCCCTGCTTTTGATCAATTGGCATTGGTGGCGCGCCTTGCTTGGGAATACCCGCTTGACGGCACAACCTTGCTCAAAGATGTGCATCATATTCGCCCTGGGACTGTTGAGGTCTGGTCCCTTGAGAAGGCTGAACCAACGCTTGTTGGGGTGGCCGATGTTGAGCGCCAGTGTCTCGCTCCAGATACGGCATGGAACCCGGCAACACAGTCGGAAACACTCTTGGAATCATTTGTAGAAAGCGTCAGTCAACGCTTAATGGGCGAAGTACCAATGGGCATTGTGCTCTCTGGCGGTCTTGATTCCGCTCTTGTTGCAGCTGTTGCACACGAGGCAGCAGAACGAGCAGGTCAACCTGTACCAGCGTGCTGGACAGTAGCGGAAAGTGAAGACAATCCGGACTGGATTGCAGCCGAAAGAGTTGCTTCTACCCTCGACTTGGAACACCACCAGCACATCTTAGAAGCAAATGCTTTCGATCAAAAACTTCCGGATTTAACATGGCATGGAGAAGATTTTGACGTGACTGTGCTGTTTTTCCAGCCTCTCTTCGAACGCATGGCTGAAAAGGTGACCGTAGGATTATGTGGCCAAGGGGCTGATGAACTTCATGGAGGCTACCCGCGATACCGGGACCTGAAGGCTCATGCAAAACTCATTGACGCACGATTGGCCGCCATGGACCATCCTGCAGCCCGCCAAATAGAACAGGGAGAACTCCCGATTGGCGACTCGTTTTACACCAATGATCACACGGGTTCTGCACACACAGGATCTTTGGAATCGTTCCTCAATTTCGAGTTGGAGCACGGGCAGTTAAGCAACTTCCAACTCAGGCTTGTCGACCGGCATTCAATGGCTCATTCGCTCGAAGTCCGTGTCCCCTTCCTTGGACAAGAGCATCGACAAGCCTCCAACACCCTCCCTATGGATTGGCGCCTGCCTCAGACTCTGAAAGAAAAAGCAGCACTTCGTGCAGCTGCCGACTTGACAACATTACCAGAGGACATTGTTCGAAGACCAAAGTTACCGGCCGGACGCGCAACATCACCCACCCTAATCAACACCCTCATCGAGGAATTAAAACCCCGTGGGGATGCCGTGCTCCACCGGTATCCGAAGCTCTCCAAGGCGTTCAAGGGGCAACCTGAATTGGCCATTGGGATTGGTTTATTTGAAGCAATTCATATACTCGACCGAGGGGTATCAAAACCGAAGGCAAGTGCAGTGGAATTGTTGGATGAGGTGATTGGATGACAACGTTGCATAATTTGGCTGATCATCTTGAATCAAAGCGAATGGAAATATCGCAATGGATGGATGAAAAGCGGAAGCAAGTTCCTATTCCGTTCTATGGGAGCGTCGATGTTCGAGATGCGGGATGGAAAATCGCAGTGGTTGATGCGAATCACTTCCCTGCAGGCTTCAACAACATCGCAGAACAAGATCTTCCTGAAATCTCGGCATTGATGCACACCCACATCGAACGTAATTACGGCAATTGCACGTGGATTCACCTCTATCCAGAAGCACACACACGCAACAAAGGCTACGTTGAAAACATCGCTACAATTCGAAAACTTCTGATTATGGCAGGCTACCGTTGCACCGTCGGTTCGCCAGTTTTTGATGATCGTGGATGGCTTGATGGGCTTTCTGGACCTGTTGAATTAACCCCCGTGGAAGTCAAGATCACCAATGGGGAAGAACACTTGATTGTTGGCGGTGAAACACCATGCTTGACCTTGCTGAACAATGACTTAACCGAAGGTATTCTGCCCGGCCTCGGCCAAGATGTCTTTCCACCAAAGGAAATGGGTTGGCATCGCCGACGAAAGTCAGAACATTACGAGCAACTGCAAATCTATGTCGACGAGATGGCGGACTTGCTTGGCATCGACCCTTGGCACTTGATGAGCGAATGGTTTGTTTCAGAAAATAAGTGCTTGGATAAAGAAGCATGTCGAATTCGATTGGCTGAAGAAATTGATGATTTCTTGCAAGGGTTGGCAGAAAAGTATGCCGCCCATGGCATCGAAAGGGAACCTGTTGCTTTCATCAAAAACGATCGAGGCACCTATGGTTTAGGCATCATGGTCATCACAAAGGGTGAACAAATCCTCTCATTATCAAATCGAAAGATGAACAGGCTGATGTACGCCAAAGGTGGCGTTGATGTCGAAAATTTCCTCATTCAGGAAGGGGTTCCAACAAGCTTACTCACTGAAGAAGGCGCACCCGTTGAACCTGTCGTTTACCTCGTGGACGGGCAGGCAGCGTCCTGGTTTTACCGCATCAATCCCAAGAAAGGAGACAATGACAATCTCAATTCACCAAGCGCACGGTTCGAATCGATTCATGAAGTTGGCGAAGCCTATGGAGAACATGCTCATGGCTGGCATGCGTTGGTGGCTGAACTCTCAATGTTAGCCATGGGAAGAGAATTGCTCGCCCATCAAGAAAGCGAAAGTGGCGTTCTTGCTTAAGTGGACCTTCCTTCTCGCCCAACCATGCACAGGGCGTGGGTGTACATCCTCACAATCACCGTTGGGTTGTGGTTCTCCGCAACTGGTGCCAACGGCTTGATGCCTGATGCAGCGGCTGAGTGGCCAGTCAACATCTGGTGCTGGGGTCTTTTTGCATACATCTATGCAAAAGCCACACGAAAGGTTCGCATTGAAATGATCACTGTTGTTGCTTTTGCCACACCTATGGAGTTGTTTTTCAGCGAAGTTTGGAATATTTACGAATATCAGCGTGGTATGATGCCACTGTTTGTTCCAGCCGGCCATTATTTCCTGTTTGATCTGGGCCGAATCATGTCTGAGAAAATGAAGGCATCAATGGCCCTCCCCTCACTGGTGCCCTTTGTTCCCGTGGTGGCCTATGGAGCATACACCGGTGGTGATACGTCAGCCGTCGTGCTGCTCATTCTTGTCTTGGTGTTCACGAAATACGGACCACAACCAAGGCTCTATGCTGCAATGGCATGGGCTGCACTGGGCATGGAAATCATTGGCACACAACTTGGAAATTGGACATGGGCTGCAGAGGTACCATGGACCGGATTAACCGCTTGGAACCCACCGCTTTTGGTCGGTGCATTCTACTGCTTTGGTGACCTTTTAGTCAATATGGCAGTCGTCAAGTTTGAAGAGCATGACCTCGTGGAGGTTTCTGCATGACGTCTTCGGATGACCTGAGAAAGCGCAGAGAGGCCGAGGCCTTGCGCATCCGCAGTTCATTGAACCGTCAACGTGGTGAACAACATGCTGCCGCAAAAGGTGGAGAAACCGCAGTGGCTTTTGTTGAAGAGCGCCTTTGCATTGGATGCGACCAGTGCACCATTGTGTGTGATGACGATGCCATCGACTTGTACAAAGTCGCCATGGCAAGCCCACTGATCAATGTTGAATCAAACCGAAAGGCCCGAATTATTCGTGATGCTTGCACAGGATGCAGGCTCTGCGTTCTGGCTTGCCCAACTGATGCAATCACCATGATCGACCGCTGAGGAGGATGAACAATGTCAAAGAAAGGGAAACAAGACACAGCACAACGGTTTGGAGGAGAATTTGGCCCTTATCGTAAGGAAGGCACCCCCGGCGTTACTCTTTCCACGTTCAAGGCGCTTGTTTGGACCTCCAACATTGGAGGCATGCTTCTGGTGGTCATTGCTCTAGAAATGCTGTTCGTACGCCAGATGTTTGGTTGGGGCCTGGTCTGCTTGATTCTGGGCGTGGCTATCGCATTGTTCCCTTCAAATTATGAAATCGTCGGCATGGAAGAGAGCGGTCAAGCATCGCCACCTCCAGAATGAGGAAGGCAACCTTAACCTCAGTTGCCTTTGGCAAATTCGATCATGCTGTCGATCGACAGGTGACTCACAGTGTCTTTGCAGTAGTGTGCCTTGACAACTTTACCGTTCTCATCGATCAGAATATCAGCTGGAAGTGTCGATAATTTTGAGGGAGAGAGCGTCATTGGAACATAGCCTCGGAAAAGAGTCTCAAGGAACGTCAACGGAGCTTTCAAAGGGGTCAACATTACTCTCAAAAACGACTTTTCAATGCCATTATTGAGGAAATGCTCGTATGTTTCGTCCGCAACGAGCGTGAACGGAACATCATGCTTCTTCATGCGTTTGTTGAGTTTGTCGATTGGGGCATCAAAAACACCAACCATCACGGTATCTTCGGGGAATTCGTTCCAGCGCTTCACGAGTCGGTGAATTCGTAAGTTGCAAAACGGGCATGAATCAAACCGGAAGAACGTGAGCAGAATACGCTTGCCTTTGAGTGCTGAAAGATCAAATGTAGTTCCAGCAGTTGAGGGAAGAATAATGCTAGGAGCGTCATCACCAGCGATGAGTTTAGGCATGATTTTGCCTACAAAACGCCGGATATATACCTTTGCGACAGGTGATATTTCCTTAGCGAAATCAAACAACGCCTTGAGCCATCATGGCTTCAGCGATCTTGAGGAAACCGGCCACGTTTGCTCCAAAGACATAGTCGCCAGGGCGGCCGTACTTGGCAGCGGTTTCTGAGGCATTCTTGTGAATGTTGACCATGATGTTATCGAGTTTAGCATCGACTTCTTCTCGGGTCCATCCGAAGCGCTGAGAGTTCTGAGACATTTCCAATCCAGAGGTTGCAACACCACCAGCGTTGCTTGCCTTTCCAGGTGCAAACATAACACCGCTCTTCTGGAAAATTTCCACTGCTTCTGGAGTGCACGGCATGTTTGCGCCTTCAGCGACGGCCATGACGTTGTTGTCAACAAGCATTTGTGCTTCTGCACCATTCACTTCGTTTTGAGTTGCACAAGGAAGAGCAACATCAACGTTAACGCCCCAAAGTCCGTTTGAGGACGGCTCTGGCGCGGAGGCAGTGAATGTAGCGCTGCTGAATTCAGCAGCATATTCGGAAATACGTCCACGTCTGACATTCTTCAAGTCCATGATCCATGCAAGTTTTTCTCGGTCAATACCGTCTGCATCGTGGATGAACCCACTGGAGTCAGACATGGTGACTGGTTTGCCACCGAGGTCGAGAACTTTTTCACATGCAAATTGAGCAACGTTGCCAGATCCGGAGATTGAAACTGTAGCACCCTCGAAGGACTTGCCTTGAGCAGCCAGCATCTCTCGTGCAAAGTACACCAGCCCATAGCCAGTTGCTTCTGGTCGAATCAAAGACCCGCCGTATGAAAGACCCTTACCTGTGAGGACACCACCTTGGAATTCATTCTGAAGTTTCTTGTACATACCAAACATGTAACCAATTTCTCTTCCTCCGACACCGATATCCCCTGCAGGGACATCGCAGTTGTGGCCAATGTGCCGCCAAAGTTCCATCATGAAGGACTGGCAGAATCGCATGACTTCAGCGTCAGACTTGCCCTTTGGATTGAAGTCGGCTCCACCTTTTCCGCCACCCATAGGCAGGCCGGTCAACGAGTTTTTGAAAATTTGCTCAAAGGCGAGGAACTTCAGGATTGAGGCGTTTACGCTGGGGTGGAACCGTAGTCCACCTTTGTAGGGTCCTATAGCGCCATTAAATTGAATTCGGAATCCACGGTTCACTTGGACATTACCTGCGTCATCAACCCAAGGGACACGGAAGTGAATCAAGCGCTCTGGCTCAACAACTCGCTCCGCAATACTGCGGTACTCTGGATGCTGTTCGAGAACTGGTTCAAGGGATTCAAGGACTTCCCAAACGGCTTGGTGGAATTCAGGTTGTTCCGGGTCGCGAGCGACCACTGCGTCATAGATTTCTTTTGTTGCGCTCATCTTATCACCGTGTAGAGTAACTATTGCTCCGGTCCAAATGAAGACCCTTTCTAAGGGTTACCTCGGCAAATGTACCGCCTACGGGGTTTTGAGATGTTCGGAGCCTTCTCTGCTTCAGTAGGGGCAAACCGTGTTAAATCGCTTTAATCGCTCTATTCTACGTACGCCTTGTTCATCCACTTCCGCCATCGAACGAATGGCTTCTTCGATCATGGTATGCTGGTCGGCTTGGAGACCAATCACCGTTCGCAAGGAATTGAGCATCGACCATTCATCTTCACTGATGACTTCATCATCAAGCGCTGCAATAAGGGCCGTCTGATAGGTTGCCACGTCACCCATTCGGTGCCCAGAATAATCTTCTTCAAGCGCATCAAAAGGATTTGTTGCTTCGCCCCTTGCTACTGAAAGGCATTCTGCAGTATCGCTTGGCCGGACGCCGAGTGCATCCGCTAAGACCTTGAGGATTTGAGCTTCATCATCGGTGATGATCTCGTCGCCCAAGGCTTCGTTGAGGGTTCGAAGATACAAGTACAATCCACGCGATGGTTCGAGTGCCATGAACCATCGAAACGGTGGAGGTATTTAGAGCCATAACGAGGTGGCCACAGTGAAGTTGGAACGTATACACATGTTCACCCAATTCCCGGACCTCAAACGACTGAAGCATTTGCCAAACGCAACACTGAGTGACACATCGAAGGGAATCCCTCTTGTTTTCA
>MDSY01002880.1_pt1 | contig 12623 bp, 21 predicted proteins | sample 811131 | NCBI WGS metagenome assembly MDSY01 (sample SAMN05326643, study PRJNA326480) | marine metagenome | isolation source: seawater | place: Atlantic Ocean: South West | collected 2010
ATACGTACCATTTATTTTTTTTTGTTATTTACGTTTCATTTTTGCTCGACCTTGTCGAACTTTAAGTCGTGGATCGCTTTTACAAATTAAATAAATACGACCACGACGTTTAACAACCTGACAATCTTTTGATCGATTTTTTAAATTTCCGATCGAACTAACAACTTTCATATAAGATCGTTCTTATTTATTAAATTATGAGACTAGAATCAAAAATGCATAAACATTTTTATAATTAATGCTAAAACAATTTTTAAAAAAAGTCTATTTACTTATTGTTTGAATCCTTCATATTTACGGGTTATAAGATAACCGCGAATTTGAGATGTTACATCTGTAATAACACCGATTAGGATTAATAATGAGGTTACATTTTTAAAAATACCGCTCTGAAAAAGGTTCCCAATTAATAATGGTAAAACAGCTAAAAAGGCTAAAAAAAGGCCTCCCATAAATGCTAAACGTGTTACCATTTTTTCTAAAAACCGAGTAGTTTCCTTCCCTTGCCGTATACCAGGAATGGCATAAGCCATTTTTGCTAGGTTTTGTGAGATATCTTCTGGTTTTAATACTATGACAGCATAAAAACAGCTAAAAAAAACAATAAGAATAATATTTAATGTAAATGAATAAGCATTAAATAACGTACTCATAATTTGTGAATTAGCACCTAACGTAGAAGTCAATAACGACTGTACAGGATATGCTAAAAAAACAGTAACCGTCGAACTAAAAACTAAAGGCATTATTCCACCTTGATTAATTTTAAGCGGAATATAACTATTTTTAAGTTCTCCTAATTGAGTACTTTGATTACTATAATTTAAAGTTAATTGTTTTGCCGAAACGATATCAATTTTTTTATAGGATTCTTGAAAAAGAATGATTATACCAACAATAAGTAAGTAAAATATTAATCCTTGACCAAGTGTGGATAGGTTGTCTAAATAAGCTGATTTATTAAATAAAGCATTACTGATACTAGTAAAACTGTTCGGTAAACTGCCAACAATATTAATAAAAATTATCATTGATGAGCCGTTACCTAACCCTTCTTCACTAATTAATTCGGAAAACCACATTGAAAGCATCGTACCAGTTGTTAAAGCTAAAACTATTTGTATAGCTAAACGAAGGTTCCAACCAAAAACAATTGGTTTTACTAAAAAAAACGCAATACCTAAACTTAAAAAAATAGCCCAAACAAACGCTAAATATCTTGTATAACGTGTTATTTGCTGACGACCAAACTCACCTTCCTCTTTTTGTAGTTGTTCTAATTTTGGTACTACCGAAATTAACAACTGCATGATTATTGATGCATTGATGTAAGGTAATATACCTAATGCACCAATGCCTAAAAATGAACTTCCTGTTAACGTTTTTGCGAATCCAAAAACTGGATTAACCGATTGATTTTGTGAAAATAAATCTAAATCAATATTTGGTACTGGAATATACAATCCTAAACGAACAAGAAGGAGTAGAAGCAAAATTTTAGTTATTTTTGCCCTCAAAAGAAGTGATGTTTCTGATTGTTCCACTAGAATCTTAGTTTATTTAGATGTATTGAAAATTACAAGTTATATGAACGCAGTGAACTTAAGCCTTCAATTGTTGCACGTGCATTGTTTAGTAAGTTATTTGAACCAAGCTGTTTTGAAAGTATGTTTTTTATACCCGCAAGTTCAAGAACAACACGTGTTGAACCACCTGCAATTACCCCACATCCTGGTGCAGAAGGACGTAAAACTAATTTTGCCGCACCAAATCTACCCGTCGTTGCATGAGGTATAGAATTAGCACTTGTTAATGGAACAGTAATAACGTGTTTTTTTCCATCTGTTACTCCTTTTTTTACAGCTGTAATAACATCACCTGCTTTACCAATACCAACTCCGACTTTACCTTGTTCGTTACCAACTACAATAACAGCCCGAAAACTCATCTTTTTACCACCTTTAACGACTTTTGTTACTCGTTGAATAGCTACAACACGTTCCTGCCAATCTGATTTCTGATTCTGTGATTTATTTGATCTTTTGGTATTTGTCATAATAATTAATTTATTTACCTGTTTTACCTGCTTTTCGACGTATTACTTCACCTTCATAGGCAATCCCTTTACCCTTATAAGGTTCGGGTGGACGAACAGATCTTATTTTTGCAGCAAATTCACCAACAACATCTAACTCAATACCAGAAACAACTACTGTTGTTTGTCCGTCTACACTCACAGATACACCAGGAGGTGGAACCATTCGAACAGGATGACTATATCCCATATTTAGGACTAAATCTTTGCCATCTAATTGGGCACGGTACCCAACACCAGAAATTTGTAATTTTTTACTAAATCCATCAGAAACACCAGTCACCATATTTGCAACTAATGTTCGTGATAAACCATATAGTGCTTGTGCTAAACGAGTTTCTTGGGATTTAACTAACAATAGCTGATTCTCTTTTTCATCTAATGTACAACAAATTACAGAAGGTAAAATTCGAGAAAGATTTCCTTTCGGCCCATCAACCGAAATTTTTTGTTTGTTAAGTTTTACTGTAACCTTAGGCGGTACAGTAATATATTTTTTACCTATACGAGACATAATTTACCTCAAATTTACCAAATATAACATAAAATTTCACCGCCAATACCTTCACTACGCGCTTGTCGATCAGTCATCAAACCTTTTGAAGTCGAAATGATGGCAGTACCAAATCCACCTAAAACACGAGGCATTTTTTTACTGCCACTGTAAACTCTTAATCCTGGTTTACTAATGCGTTCAATTTTTTCAATAACTGGCTTTCTATTAACACCACTATATTTAAGTGATAACAAAAGCGAACCTCTTATACCCGTACTTAATTCTTCAAAAGATTCAATAAGACCTTCATTAAATAAAACATTCGCGATCGCTTTTGTAACTTTAGTGGAAGGAATTTGTACGATTTGATGTTTTGCTAAATTAGCATTTCGGATACGCGTTAACATATCCGCTATAGTATCGTTAGTCATGCATTTATCTTTGTTATGTTAAAGTTTATGAAGCGGCTAAAGGCATACCGATCGCTTTTAGAAGTGCTACTGCTTCTTCATCAGTTTTGGCAGTCGTGACAATTGTGATATCAAATCCACGAAGCTGTTGAACATCGTCGTATGAAATTTCAGGAAAAATAAGTTGATCCTTTAAACCTAGACTGTAATTACCACGACCATCAAAACCATATGGACTTATACCACGAAAATCTCGTATTCGAGGTAAAACAATATGAATTAGTCGAGCTAAAAAATCGTACATACGTTCATTACGTAATGTCACTGATAAACCAATTGGCATACCATCTCGAATTTTAAAACCAGCTACTGATTTTCTTGCTTTATTAATTACAGGCTGCTGGCCTGTAACAATTGCTAATTCTTTTAAACTAATATCAAGTTCTTTTGAATTTTTAGCAGCTTCACCGAAACCACGGTTAATTGAAATTGCTGTTATCTTTGGTACTTGCTCAATATTTTTATAATTAAAATCTTTTATTAAAGCGGGTACTATGGTTTGTTTATAAAAACTTTTTAAATCTTTTTTCATCAGATTATTATTTACAATACTTGTATAAGCCGAACGTTATATACCAGATCAGCGTTATAATACTTCTGGTGCTAAAGAAACAATTTTTGTAAAACCTTTGTCTTTAAGTTCACGGGCGATCGAACCAAAAACACGAGTTCCACGAGGATTATTTTCTTTATTAATAATTACTGAAGCATTATCGTCAAAGCGTAGACGAGAACCATCTTTTCGCATAATCGAATGTTTAGTTCTTACAATTACTGCTCGAACAACATCGGAACGTTTTACTGTAAGATTTGGTGTCGCATCTTTAACAACACCAATAATTACATCACCAACGAATCCATATCGACGATTACTCCCTAGAATTCGAATACACATCAGCTTTTTTGCGCCACTATTATCCGCAACTCTCAAACATGTTTGTGGTTGTATCATTTATAAAATTTAAGTTGAAGATTTTCTTAAAATACTTGAAACTGCCCAAGTTTTTGTCTTACTAATTGGAACAGTTTGCTTAATTCGAACTTTGTCACCTGCTTTCGAATTAAATTCTGAATCGTGAACTGCATAACGTTTTGTACGAGTAATAACTTTTCGATAACGTTTATGAATAACTCGATCACTTACAGCAACAATACGAGTATTAGTCATTTTGTCACTGACAACAATTCCTATTTTCTCCTTTACAACCATATTTAAAATATCTATTTAACTGACACGAGTAATAATTTTTGTTTTAACAGGCAATTTGTACGAAGCGGTTTTAAGAACTTTGTAAGCTGCTGCCTCATCAAGACCAGTTATTTCAAAAAGAACTTGACCTGGTTTAATAACAGCTACCCAATAACTTGGCGTACCTTTACCTGATCCCATACGTGACTCAGCAGCACGCTCTGTGATTGGTTTATCTGGAAAAACACGGATCCATAATTTTCCGGTACGACGAACATATCGTGTGATACTTCGTCTTGTTGCTTCAATTTGGCGAGATGTTAGCCAAATTGGTTCAAGGGCTTGAATTCCATATTGACCAAAAACAACTGTATTAGCTGTTGATGTCCCTTTCAATCTTCCTCGATGTAATCTTCGAAACTTAGTTCTCTTAGGAAGTAGCATGAATATATCTTTTTATAAGTGTTAATAACAAATTATTTATTTATGGATAAGTTCTTTATCAAAGATCCAAACTTTGATTCCTAAAATTCCATAAGTAGTTAACGCTTCATAAGTAGCGTAGCTAATATCTGCTCTAATTGTTTGAAGTGGTACACGCCCTTCACGAGCCCATTCTGCTCGTGCAATTTCAGCACCATTTAGACGACCTGAAACTTGGATTTTAAATCCTTTAACGCCAGCTTTTTGAAGTCGTTGTGCAGTTTGACGCATAGCTCTTCTAAATGCTACCCGTTTTTCCAATTGGTCCGCTAATGAACGTGCAACTAATAAACTTTCATTTTCACTCTTTGCAATTTGAATAACTTTAATACGAATTTTTTTAAAGTCATTAAGTTTTTGCTTGAGTTTTAATACCATATTTTCCATTGAAAGCGCGTCCTCGCTACTTGTTGCAATTAATTTAGGACGAGCCGCATGGATTAGTAATTCAACTTGGTTAACTTTACGTTTAATTTCTAATTTAACAATACCAGCTTTACTATAAACTGAAGACCATTCTTTTTCGAAAAATTGGCGGATCTTATAATCTTCTTGCAAAACCTGACTGTATACGTCATAGTTTGCAAACCAAGTTGACTGATATGGTTTGTTAATACCAATTCGAAAACCGGTTGGATGTGTTTTTTGTCCCACGAGAGTATTTTAGTTAATGCTATTAATTGATTATTATGAGGCCATCACAATAGTGATATGTGATGTTGCTTTCAAAATTCTATAAGCTCGACCCTGGGCACGTGGACGAAAACGTTTCATGATTGGACCTTGATCAGCAAATGCTGATTTTACAACCAGTTCAGTTTCATCAAGATTCATGTTGTTTCGTGCATTTGCAGCAGCTGAACGTAAAACTTTGATAATTGGTTCACATGATGCATAAGGCATAAACTCTAAAAGAATTAGTGCTTCTTTATAACTTTTACCTTGAATTTGCTGAAGAACACGTCTAACCTTACTAGGTGACATACGAATATATTTCGAAACGGCACGAACTTCGTTATTCGGCACAAAATTTTTATTCATAAAAATAAACTATCTAATTCTAACGTTTTGATTTTTTGTCCTTTTTGATATGTGAACGGAATGTACGCGAAGGTGCAAATTCACCTAATTTGTGTCCAACCATTTGATCTGACACAAAAACGGGTACGTGCTGTCTACCATTATAAACAGCAAAAGTATGGCCAATCATATTTGGAAGAATAGTTGATGCACGTGACCAAGTCTGAATAGTATCTTTCTTACCTGATGCATTCATTGCTTCAACTTTTTCCATAACATAAGAAGCTACAAAAGGTCCCTTTTTTAAAGAACGTGTCATGGGAATAATTTTTAATTAATTTCGTAATATCTTTTTTTGAGTTTAACGACGTGAACGAAGAATATATTTACTGCTCGCCTTTGTTGGTTTACGCGTTTTAACACCGAGTGCAGGTTTACCCCACGGATTAACTGGTCGGGCACGTCCAATTGGTGATCGCCCTTCTCCACCTCCATGTGGGTGATCGATTGGGTTTTTAACAACACCACGTACGTGTGGTCGTCGTCCTAACCAACGATTACGACCTGCTTTACCTAAACGTATATTTGCGAATTCAAAATTTCCAACCTGGCCCAGTGTTGCATAACATCTTTTATGTACTAATCGTACTTCACCAGACGGTAATTTTAAGGTAACAAATTCACCTTCTTTAGCGACTAGCTGAGCATACGTGCCGGCTGCTCGAGCAATCTGACCGCCTTTTCCTAATGTTAATTCAACATTATGAACAATACTTCCTAGCGGCATTGCTGAAAGCGGCATTGCGCTACCAATTTCAATTGGTGAATTTGTACCTGAAGATACGATCATGCCTACTTTTAACGAACGAGGGCATAAAATGTATCGCTTAGTACCATCTTGATAAAATAAAAGTGCAATGCGAGCATTACGATTAGGATCATATTCGATACTCACAACCTTGGCAATTACAGTATCATCAATATTCGCCTCTTTTCGATTAAATTGAATAATTCGATATTTTCTTTTATGGCCACCACCACGGTTTCCAAGTGTAATTACGCCACGATTATTTCGACCACTAATGGATTTTTTACCAAAAGTTAACGATTTTTGCGGTTTATTCGTTGTGATTTCATCAAAAAATAAACTCGAACGCGAACGTGTGCCTGGGCTATATGCCCGATACAAACGAATTGCCATATAAAATGTGTCTAGATTTATAAATTGCTAAAGCTTCAAAAAAGCACCGAAAATCTAATTTTCTTCGTAGAATGTTATTGAATTTTCTGGTGCAAGTGTAACGATTGCTTTCTTGTGTTGAGTTTTTCGACCGATGAATTTACCAACTCTACGACGTTTTAATGGGCGTAATGAGGTATTAACTGAAATTACCTTAACATCGAATAGTTCTTCGATCGCTACTTTAATTGACGTTTTGTTTGCTTTTTTATCGACAGCAAAACTGTATTGATTATTTTGTAAAAGCTGTATCGTTTTTTCAGTTAGAATTGGATATTTCACCAACGAAACAAGTGATTTTTGATTTAAGGTCATACATAATGTAAATGTTTAAGCGGTCAATAAAATTAACCTTTTAGCATAATTAAAGAGTAACGTATCTCTATTTAGTAAGCGTTATCTTTAAGACATTGTCTTTTTTACCCGGTAATGAGCCTCTTAAAACCAGAATGTTTTCTGAAGTACTAACAAATAAAACTTCACTATTTTTGATAGTCACAGTTTTATTTCCCATTTGACCAGCCATTTTCTTTCCAGGATAAACACGACCTGGTGTACTTCCAGCACCAACTGAACCAGGTAGACGATGGTTTTTTGATCCGTGTGTCATTGGACCACGACTAAAGTTATGACGTTTTTGGTTTCCAGCAAAACCTTTACCAATGCTCTTGGCTGTTACGTTAACCTTTTGACCAACATTAAATGTATTTACATCAATCATTTGACCTAGCTTGTAACTACTTGGATCCGGTGTATGAAATTCACCACAATATTTAAACCCTATATTTCCAGATTTTTTAAGATGACCGGCTTGGGGTTTAGTTAGCTTTCGTAATGCTTGTTCCATATACGAAACTTGAATGGCATTATAACCATCTACATCTGTTGTTTTTATCTGACTCACCTGACAAGTTTCTGCTTTAATAAATGTAACTGGAACAGCTGTTCCATCGTCAGCGAATATTTGAGTCATTCCGAGCTTTTTACCAAATAAGCCGATGGTCATATTAAATCTTTGTTATCAACTATTAAAAACAATGCAAAATTTATTTTGAAATAAATTTTCGTTTATGACCAAAAACAAGGTATAAACCATTTGTATTATAGGTTATATGGCTATAGTCTGTCTAGTGTCGTTACTGCTTATCGGCAATGAAAAAATCGTATTCAAGTCGATTATTTTGATTTTAAAAATAGCGATGTGGTGTAAATACCTCTTCTTCAAAAATCAACAAGTGTCTATACTTTTTTAAAAACTAATACTTTCAAGAATATAAATGGTAAAAGTTATTGGAATTGACTTAGGAACAACAAACTCTGTTGTTGCTGTTATGGAAGGTGGAAAACCTGAGGTAATAACAAATTCAGAAGGACAACGCACAACGCCTTCTGTAGTGGCGTATACAAAAAAAGGCGATCTATTAGTCGGTCAGATTGCTAAACGTCAAGCTGTAATTAATCCCGAGAATACATTTTATTCAATTAAACGGTTTATTGGTCGTAAGACGAATGAAGTTACAGAAGAATTGAGACAAGTATCTTATAAAGTTATCCAAACAGAAGATATTATTAAACTAGATTGTCCAGCTCTTAGTAAACAGTTTGCAGCAGAAGAAATTTCAGCACAAGTGCTTCGTAAATTAGCTGAAGATGCAACAAAATATTTAGGCGAAACGGTACAACAAGCTGTAATCACAGTTCCCGCTTATTTTAATGATTCACAACGTCAAGCAACAAAAGATGCAGGCCGTATTGCAGGCTTAGAAGTTTTACGAATCATTAATGAACCTACAGCGGCATCATTGTCATATGGTTTAGATAAAAAAGAAAATGAAACTATTCTTGTATTTGATCTTGGTGGTGGAACATTTGATGTTTCAATATTAGAAGTAGGTGATGGTGTTTTTGAAGTATTATCAACATCTGGAGATACGCATTTAGGTGGTGACGATTTTGATGAAAAAATTGTTCAGTGGCTTGTTAGCGAATTTAAAGATGCCGAAGGCATTGATTTAACTCAAGATAACCAAGCGTTACAACGATTAACTGAAGCCGCTGAAAAGGCAAAAATCGAACTTTCAAACTTAAGTCAGGCAGCAATTAATCTACCTTTTATCTCCGTAACTCCTGAAGGTCCAAAGCATCTAGAAAAAGAATTAACACGAACAAAATTCGAAGAATTATGCTCAAATTTAATTGATCGTTGTGAAACACCAATTAAAAACGCGCTTAAAGACGCTGAATTAACACCTGATGCAATTGATCAAAACGTATTAGTTGGTGGTTCAACTCGAATTCCTGCTGTCCAAGAACTAGTTAAAAAATTACTTGGTAAAGAGCCAAATCAAACTGTAAACCCGGATGAAGTTGTAGCAGTTGGTGCTGCTGTCCAAGCCGGAGTATTAGGTGGTGAAGTTAAAGATATCTTATTATTGGATGTTACGCCATTATCGTTAGGTGTGGAAACATTAGGGGGTATCACAACTAAAATCACACCACGTAATACAATTATTCCAACTAAAAAGTCAGAAACTTTCTCTACAGCAGTTGATAACCAACCTAACGTTGAAATTCATGTTCTACAAGGTGAACGTGAACTCGCAAAAGATAATAAAAGTTTAGGAACTTTCCGTTTAGACGGAATAGCTTCAGCACCACGTGGAGTTCCACAGATTGAAGTTACTTTTGATATTGATGCAAACGGTATTTTATCAGTAACAGCAAAGGACAAAGCAACAAATAAACAGCAGTCTATTACTATTACTGGCGCATCGACATTACCAAAAGATGACGTTGAACGTATGGTAAAAGAAGCTGAAGAAAATGCAGCGAAAGATAAAGAAAAATCAGAGCAAATCGAAGCGAAAAACCAAGCAGATTCGATTTGCTATCAAACAAAAAAACAACTTGAAGAATTAGGTTCAAAGATCGAAACTACTGAAAAAGAAAAAGTAGAATCATTAATTACACAGTTAGAAGCTGCAATTCAAACTGACGATATTACTGAAATTAAATCTCTAAGTGAAAATGTAAAACAAGTTATGATGGAAATTGGGCAAAAGGTTTATAGCCAAGCAGATGCAACTGATGGCAACGCTACAACTGATGACCCAATAGAAACAGATTTTTCAGTTGGACAATAATTTTTACTAATAACAGTAAAAATTGATCCACAACACCGGGTTCTTAATATATAAGAACCCGGTGTTGTGAATCAATTTTTAAGAAATGTCTTAAACGATTAGTATCATTCGTACTAAAATCTCTTTCCAAGAATTGAGTCGTATGTTAATCTTTATATGAGATATCTTGTTTAATGGGTCGATGCCCGAGTGGTTAATGGGGGCGGATTGTAAATCCGCTAGCATAGCTTACGTAGGTTCAAATCCTACTCGGCCCAATTTTAGTTTGCTAGTATTTAAATATATAGCAGATATAAAAAGCTCTAATTTAATAATCTGTTAATTAAAGCTATTATGGTAAAAAATACCATAATACAAACGCATACGTGAATTACTAAAAAAGCCAGCACATATCTATATAGATATATGCTGGCTTATGTGTTATATCGGTATTTATTTTTAGTAACGTAAGTCGCAAAAAATTTAATACTAATATCTTAGTTTTCAATGTGAACTTATTAATGTTCAACAGCTTATATATAATAAATATTTAAAATAATTAAACGTATAGCTGTCGACCTAGTCCAATTGCAAAAATTGCTGCGATTAAAGCAATGCTTAACGCAAGAAAAATTTGACCGTCTGTAATCATACAATTGTTTATATTTTATATAATAGTAATTAATCAACTTCCAAGTTTGAATGCGTCAACTATTAAACCATAGATCAAACCAATCTTAAAAAAGTTTAAAATATCTAATAACCTTATTATAAAGTACTTTTTATTGACTTTTGTTCTAATTTTAAAATAAGTGTAATAAAAAATTTTATTAATAACTTCAAAACTTGAAATAATTAACGCTGTTCCAACAATAGCCCATTCTTGAAATTCACCTAAGGTCGTATCAAGAATACTTGATAACAAAAATCCACTTAAAAAACCAATTAATTTTAAAATCATTTTTATTTTTGGTTAAATTCATCGTGCCATCTCTATTACGTTTGATCGAAAAAATTAAAAAAAATTATCCGTTTATTTAGTTTGTCTAGAATATTTTTAAAATAAAATTCGTCGAAATAAACAAATAAAACAAATATAATATAAACTATTACTGTAAGAGTAATCATATGTTTAATTTTTTATTAAATCGTACTTATGAGTGATATATTAGATTTACAAATAGCTTCACCAACATTTGGTGGAAGTACTGGTGGCTGGTTACGAGCTGCTGAAACTGAGGAAAAGTATGCTATTACTTGGACTAGTAAAAAAGAACAAATTTTTGAGATGCCAACAAGTGGTTCTGCAATTATGCAAAAAGGAGAAAATTTACTCTATTTAGCAAAAAAAGAACAATGTTTAGCATTAGGCACTCAGCTGCGTACAAATTTTAAAGTAAACGACTATAAAATTTATCGCATTTTTCCAAACGGTGAAGTCCAATATCTTCATCCGAAAGATGGTGTTTTTCCAGAAAAGCTAAATGCAGGTCGAATTGGTGTAGGAAATATTATGCATTCAATTGGTAAAAACCCTCAACCAGTTAACGTTAAATTTACTGGGAAGAATACCTTTGATTAGTTCATCTAACGTTTATTTTAAAAATTCGTTTAAACCTTGAAAAATTTCTAAATAAATCGCTTATAATTTAATTTAGTGATTATTGAGAAATTCTTTAGCAATTAATTAGCAAAAATTAAAAATTTAAATCAAACATGCTGAAAAATAAAGTTTTATTAGGAAGTATTCTAGCAACTTTTGTTTTTAATACGCATATCTCATCAGCTAATGCATTAGAATTAGATGAAGATACACGAACAGTAACACTGAATGGTAAAGGTGATACAGTAGTTATTAGTGTAGAACAGGTAAAGCGTGGAAAGCGATTATTTAATAACGCTTGTGGTACATGTCACGTTGGTGGTGTTACAAAGACAAATCCAAACGTGGGGTTAGATGTAGAGTCATTAAGTCTAGCTACACCGGCTCGAGATAATGTTGCAAGTCTTGTTAACTATTTCAAAGACCCGATGAGTTACGATGGAACAGATTCAATTGCTGAACTTCACCCAAGTATTAAAAGTGCCGATATTTTTCCAAAAATGCGTTCACTAACTGATGAAGATTTATTCGCTGTAGCAGGGCATATTCTAATTCAGCCAAAGGTAGTTAACGAAAAATGGGGTGGTGGTAAGATCTACTACTAAACTCTTAATTTAATTAACTATTCTACTTTAAGTGACCTTTGTAAAGAGGTCACTTAAAGCTGCATTAATAATAATCACACGTATTAACTAATTACTTATTACGCCGTGTTTGTAATATTTATTATCCCATTATGAGATAATAATTCATTTAACAGGTTCTTTACCTGGGAGGTTTTTAAAACCAAAAAAATAATTTAATTAAAACAAAATCATGACTACAACTTTAGAAAGACGCGCAAGCGCAAGCTTCTGGGAGCAATTCTGTGCATGGATCACTTCAACTGAGAACCGTTTATACAT
>MDSY01129447.1_pt1 | contig 12621 bp, 10 predicted proteins | sample 811131 | NCBI WGS metagenome assembly MDSY01 (sample SAMN05326643, study PRJNA326480) | marine metagenome | isolation source: seawater | place: Atlantic Ocean: South West | collected 2010
CCTATGTTGAGCGAGATCAATCAGACATGAGTATGTAACACAAACTTCTACATTTACATGGGCCGCGCCAAGAGAGCTTTTTTTTGGCCAGCATTTTAGGGAGGCTTCTTGGGCCATCCTCGAAGACTAGGAAGTCTCTTCTTTTAAGCCGAACATGCTCAGCCACAGCTGGCCCAGATCTACGCTGCGGCCGCACGTGCAGCTTCCAATCATGCGCCTGGGCACAGTCACGAGAGGGCTGAACGCAGGCCACTCCGCTCGTGTGCAGGTCATGCGACCTCTGCTGGCGCTGCTGCTGCTTCAGAGAGCAGAGGCGCTCCACCAGGTTCGGTGGGCTGGCACAGGGCTCCGGAGACAGGGCATCCCGTTGCAGACGCTGGGGCAGAGCAGGAGTCGGCCACTCAGGTGCTAGCCCCCTTGCCTCCCTTGCCTGACGCACTTCCACCACTTGCCCGTGAACTATTGAGCTCACCTGTGCTCTCGTCGCGGCATCTTGCATAGGCTCGTCACAAAGGAGCCTGCGCCGTCCACGCGGGACCTATTGGCGGCTCGGGATGGGACGCATCATGAGAAAGACGAGGTTGGGTCCAAACCCGCACGCGGGGTTGCGGCTGCAGGCGCACTCGCCTCGTCGGCAATCATCGCCGAGGGGGTTCAGATTGCCGGCACGGCGGTTCTCTTCTACCTTGCGCAGCAGTGGACCGCGGCCAGCAGTCCCGTGGAGGCGGTCGGGATGATGATCGAGTATCTTCAAGGTCTTGGCGCAACCGGCTACGCTGTCTTCGGCGCCTTGATGATCTTTCTGCAGGTGGTGCCCATCGCCGCCGCTTTCGTGCTCACCGTCTCCGCGGGCGCCATCTTTGGCGTCGTCAAGGGCACCGCCATTGTGAGCACGTGCTCGACGATCTCTGCGTCCATCTCTTTTTTGATCGCGCGCTCGCTGGGGCGCAACGCACTCCTAAACGCAGCGCGAGAATCTCCGCAGTATCTCGCCATTGACACTGCCTTCAGCAAGGCGAGCTTCGGCACCGCGCTCACACTGATCACCCTACTGCGGCTCAGCCCCGTGCTCCCTTTTGCGTGGGCCAACTACGTCTTCGGGCTGTCGGGCGTGCCGTTCGCCGCGTACTCACTGGGCACCTTCTTAGGCTGCCTCCCCGCGGTCGCCGCGTACGTGTCGGCAGGGCAGCTCGGCGCGGAGATTGCCGTGAATGGCGGCGAAACCAACCCAGTGCTCGTCGTGGTGGGAATCGCTGCCACATTGGCAGCGATCACTGTTGCCGGACGCGTGGCGAATGATGCGCTGAAAGATATGGATCTTGACCTGGAGAAAACCATGGAGCAGTGAAGCATGTGTCTGTGCCTCCGGACGCGCCAGCTTGCATGCAGTTGCTGCCGAGTAGTTGAGTTGTCCCTCGCATACTGATGCGAGCTACGAGTAGGAGTAGTGTCGATTTTAGTCGTTATCTAGTTCATCATATGTTTATGCATGTCCATGATGGTGTCGGCATGCGTTCATGTGGCTGATCTCGAGTTGTGCTGCATGGCTCGATCGCATCTCGTCAGGTCCTTATCGCTATCTGACTTGTGTGCATATGTCTTTGTCTTATGAGATTTGAGTACAGTATCGAGTATGCGCTGGTGAGATGAAGATACGAGTACATGGTGAATGCCGGGTGCTGACAATAGCATGTGATGAGTATTTATTAATGTCGAATACTGCCATTATCGATTATGATTATATATATTTATAGGTCCTATAAATATATTATTTCTATTTGTAATTTAATTTTTTATACATTTATATAATGCATGTAGGTTCAACCTTATGAATATGCATGTGAATCTGAATGTGTGACATTCTGCTAGACTAGATCAGAAATCTCATAGTACGACCGGAACCTTGTCAGGCTTGCTGATGAGAGCCCCTGACCGCCGTCGCTGCTGCCCACTAGCATACAAATGGTGTTCGCTCGGGTCTATGCGCACGCCGCAGAACCACGAGCGTGAGTGCTGCTCCCAGCAGCGGCGAAGCGGCGCGAGCAAGAGCTCCCGCAGGCGCTCCTGAGTGAACTGCATCCCGCGCTCTTCGCACAGATGGTCGTCACGAACGTCAAGCTCCTGCAAGAGCTGGTGCAAGTCAATGAGCTGCTGCATCCGCGCGCCGCTCTCTTTGGAGAAGCCGCCCTGAGCCAAGATGGAGGCCTCGGCCCTCTGCATGTGCCTCCGAAGCGGATCGACGACCGCCGGTCGAAGGAGCACAGCGGCGCGAAACGCAGCATACCCCGCGTGCTTAAGCGAAGGCGTGTGCTGCGAGAGTAGCTCCCTCCCACGGTGCGCCGTGAGGACACAGACGAGATGGGAGCAGCAGGGCGTGCCTTGCCGGTGGGCAAAGCAGCCGTTGACCTCGTCAAGCCAGCGCGAGAAGACGCGAAAGGCGCTGATCAGCCGATGGAGCTGCGCCTCGTCTGATACAGACACATCGTCCGCTCCCAGCGGTGGTACCCCAAAGCTTGAGCCACCCACGCTTGAGCCGCCGACGCTTGGGCCGCCCAAACTTGTGCCGCCCACACTTGGCTCAGTGCCGCGAGTCTGTTGTAGCTCAAGGTACATGCCGAGCTGCTCGGCGAACTCGAGCTGCAGCAGGAGCAGGTTACTGTAAAGCAGCTCCCAGTTCCGCCTCGAAAGGATGCCGCCAATGTTTCGTGCCTGCTCCCGCTTGCTTTCGGCGTCAGTGCTTTCGGCGCAGGTGTCTTCCAGCTTGCGTTTGGCGCAAGCTGGCTCGGGCTTGCGTGCTTCGTAAGTGAGCGGGCAATCCCCACTCAATGCTGGCTGCAGCAGCTCCTCCAGCCGGTCCCAGCCCTTCTGAAGTTCGAACCAGCGGTAGCACTTGTCGGCTCGCACACGAAGGACAAAGTTCCAAAAGTGCACGTGGGGCGTCGGCGGGAGCGAGTAGGCGTGGGCGCCGCAACGGGAGCGTGGCCTCTTAAAGCGCGGCGTCTGCTCCCACTGCGCGCGCCAGAGCACGTCGCTCGACGCGCACTTGAGCCAGTAGCGAGAGACGGAGCGTGCGGCGCACAAATGCGCTGCGCTCTCGATGTGAGAGCAGACTTTGATGAGGACATCCTCGGGCCAGTGACCGCCTGCCATTGCACCCTGGACATTCGCGCGCGTAGGCGGCAGGCCAAACTCACTGGATCCGACGGTCTCGCACAGATCGTCGACGGTCTCGCACAGATCGTCGTCGTCCGAAAGCTCGTCAAGGTCTCTTGCCCAATCGCGCTCCTCCGCACCAGACGTGGCGCCGCTCGTCAAAGATCCGGAGAACTTCCACCCTGGGAAGTCGAAGCTGGACGTCATGCGCGCCAGATCGCCCACCACGGTCCACCGGCTCTCGGCGATCTGGAAGTCTCCCGATTTACATATTCAGGTGTTACTACAGTATGTAGGAACCTAGCATTTTTTTGCCGACGAGCAAAATGATGCGCGGCAGTGCGTCCATCTGCGCCTCTTGCACCATCGGCGACATCATCTGTCAGGGCCTGCAGATCAGCAATGCGCGGAATGCTCGGAAGGAGGCACCCACTTTCGACCTCTGGCGCACAGCGAGCTTCGCAACCAGCGGACTTTTAGTGATGGGTCCGCTCTCCTACTCTATCCTCACAGTGTGCACCAAGGTTGTTCCTGGGAGCAGCACCGCTGCCATCGTCGGCCGTGTGGGCCTCATCACCGCTCTCGAGCCCGCTAGACTCGCCACCTTCATCGGCGCGCACTCGTTGATCAGCGGCCGCTCAATGCAGGAGGCCCGCCACAAGGTGGAATGTGAGACGATACCCACCTACTTGCGCTCGTGCCTCGTGTGGCCTCCGTTTCTCTTTGTCGCCTTTCGTTTCCTGAGGCATGAGAATCGAATACCCCTCATGGCCAGCATCGGCTGCGTATGGAACACGTACATGTCATACGTCACGTCGAGGCAGGCGAACAGATAACACGCGTCGTCTCCGAACATCGCGTTCACTTTTGGAGAAGTTGGCGGCGCGCGTACCATGTGGTGGAATCGAAAATTGGCACCTTGTAACTTGGTACTCCCCTAACGTTTTCGAAGATTAGAATGCTCATGTTATAGCCCAAGCCAATCATATTATTAGGACTACGCACAAGACTGCATGTGAGATCCAAAGAGATGTGACATGTGATGCACAACATGGCGATCTACAATGTGAATGTTTCATGGGAACCCTACTGAAAGATGCAAAGACGTAAGCATCATGTACACGTACAAAATTCGGTGCCGGCCACTTGTTGGCGGCCGTCATCTCCGGAGAACCGGCGCCATCAGCATGCTCTGCACAAATCGGGAAACGGAAGTGGGGCGGGGGACGGGGAACGAAAGAGCGGGGGGGGGAGAGAGAATCGGTTATGTCAGATGCGATGCGGGCGGCGCAAGCGTATTAAATGAATCGGCTCCCTTAGCCTGGTTCCTCGTCCTCATGAATTTGGACGGTTGGGGCGGCGAGCCACCCAACCCCTCCAAGGAACACCTCGCACCTCCACCCCTCGGACTCGACCACGCCCGATCGTTGTTGAGGAACGAGGCGAGGGTGTTGAGGTTGGGGCTGGTGAGCAGGTCCGATTTCCCCAGGGGCGAGGGAGGAGAGGGCGGAGAGAGCGGAGCGCCAATCTCGAGAGGGGTCTCGGGAGGAGGCATTGCGGCGCTCGCAGCGGCAGCAGCGGCGGCAGCTGCAGCAGCCCCCGTCGTCGCTGGCTGAGGCATCGCGCGCGCTTCGGCAGGAGCCACAAGAGCCCCTAGCGCGTTGTACACTTCTGCAGATTGGGCCACAAAGCTCGCAGGGTACCTGGAAGGCAGAGAAGGTGAACAGTGCGAGGCGCGTCGTTGACAAACGAACAGCGGGAGAGAGTGAAGGGTGCATCAGGGGCGGTGCACGCTACGCTGTGCGCGTGGCTCGGAGAGGGTGGTGGAGGGCAGGTGGAGGCCCAAGTGACACGTGAGGACGCTACGTGAGACGGAGCTGCGCACTCACTTGCTAGGGTTGTCCTTGTGAAGAGCCTGGCGCAGCATCAAATTCTCTTGCTGCACTTTCATCACGTGCTCCTTGAGCGTCGTTCGGTGGGTCTGCATCTGCTCGAGCTTCTCCTGGAGGAGGAGTGCCCACTTGACGTAAACGCCCAGCTCAGTGTTCGCCGCCATCGAAGATGGAAGGCAATGCTCCCCACCAAAGTCAGAAGCGCCACCGACTCTCTCGTCGAGGCGGGGCTGTGCGACCGAGCTCATTGCGCCTGCGAGAGGATATGGAGGAGAGGGTGCGGTTGGATCGGAGAGGAGTGTGAGCCTTCGGATCAAGCGGATGTCGCAATGCGCAAACTGCTCCCGCCGCCCGCAAATACTCGCGGGAGCCGCCCGCTTTCAATCAGTGGCGTCGGCCCGTGTGCTGTGATGCAGGCCGGCGCACCGTCGGCGACAAGCCGCTCTTGGCTGGTGCCCGTGTTGGTCATCTCGGTCTTTTGGCCAACGGGTTGCTCCGTTGTCACGGCTGGTTCCTCAGCCATGGCGAGAGCCCGACAGTCTCGACACCGACACCCCTCTTCTCAGTCGGGTCCGATACTCAAAGGAAGTTTCTTTGGTAAAATTCCGCTTTATCTTTTTGGAAATTATCAGAGGCTTCCTTGCTTTTCATCTGACGCCTGACTACATGGGTATGTAGGTGAAAAAAAAACTGGGTCGCGGTACATAACGAGTAGGTATGTGAGAAAATGCAATCTTGAGTCATCTTGAGTCTCCATCACCCGGGCCCCACTTTGAATCCGAACAAGCAGGCACTCTCGAACTCTTCTGCGACGTCCTTGCCCCCCGGTGCGTTCCCTGCGATCGGGGCCGCGCTCTCCACAGGCTTGCGCTTGCGTTTCCCCGCCGGAGAACCGCTGCCTCCTCTAGCCGCCGCGGTCGTTGCAGAGGGGGGTGTATAGTCATGGCTGTGCGCACCGTGAGTCACGTCTGCGAGGGTGAGCTGCGGCGGCACTTGTGTCGCGCTCGGCAGCAGCGCACAGAGGTGCGCTTGGTGCGCTGGAAGCTTGACCTCATAACAAGCGACGCACCCCAAAGCGACTGGAGGAAGCTTCAACGGCGCAGGCGCCAGCAGCTGACCATCCTCCTTCCAGCCACTCGGGCGGCGAACAGAGCACCGGAGTGGGTGAAGAGGGCCGAGGGAGAGCCACGGCCGCTCCGAGCGCCCCTTGCGTCTAGGCGACGCGCTCGCTAACGGCTCCGGCATCTCGGAGGGCATCACTAGCAATGGGCGGCACGTGCGATCACGCCGCCGTTCCTCCTCCGATAGCGCAAGTGGTTCGAGCTCTTTGAGGAGTTTTTGGATGGGCAGGAATGGCAAGAGGACGATCGCCTGCCACTCGTGCTTCTTGCCGCGCTGGTCGAGCGCGACCGACGAAGGGAAGAAGGCTGCGAGTGACGACGCTTCGTCTGTGAGTAGCGGCGTGAAAGAAGCGGGAAGCAGCGAGGCGCTCGCCGGCGGCAGAACTGAAGCGAGCTGCTGGAGCGGCCGTAGCGGGGGCTCGTCTCCCCAGCTGCGGGGAGACCAGCCATCCGAGACGACCGCGAGGTCCGCGGCGAACGGCGCATAGTGGTGCCCATAGTGCCAGCGCCAGTCGGCGCACCCATTGTAGTAGTACTGCGCACACCATGCGATGCCCTGCAGGTGCGCCTCGCAGAGGGATGGCACCTGAGCGAATCCGGCGCCGAAGCTCAGCTGGTACTCTTTGGCTCTGTACTCTGCCGCGTCGAAGCGCGCCGCCTTGAGCGTCTTCTCGCCGGCGCCGCAGAAACCGTGCAGACGTTCCTCCTCGCATTGCGCGAGTGCTTGCAAGAAGGAGCTGAGCGCCGCCGGCTGCACGCGACCGCCCTCGAGCAAATAGCCGGGCATCGAAGCGCGGTGGCGGCGGTATGTGTCGATGAGCCGGTCTAGCCCCCCGGAGGCGATCCCTTGGTTCGGCAGCGCAGGCAGAAAATCGTTCCCCACAAGGAAGGTCATGCAGACTACATCGTCAATCACGCGCTCCCCATCCCACCACGATCGCGTGGTGCCGCCGCCAGCAGCGGCGGCCAAGGCGCCGGCGGCGGCCGCAGGAGCCCATGTGGTGGCGGGAGGGGTCGTAGGGGCCTCATCATCTGCAGAGGCGTCAGGAGAGGCGGCGGGAGCAGACGCATCAGAAGGTCGGGGCGTGGCAGCGGCGGCAGCTCTCGACGGCGGCAGAAATGCGTCCGGTCGGAGCAAATGGAGGAGATACTCTCTGAGGACTGAGATGTCGAGGAGCTGGAGTGGTTTATATGGGAGGCGCGTCGCCGACATGGCCGCTCTCTGCTTGCTCGTCTGGTGCGCCTTGGCGTTCAGAAGCACCGGGCAGGCGTCGGCGGCGTGATCTGAGCGACCGCAGACTCTGCAGACGACGCGGAACTTTTCTCTGCCGATCGGTACAAAATCGCGGAGGATGTAGAAGCGCGCTTCGTGTGTCGCAAGGGCGAGCATGACGAGATCCGCATCCAGCCCGTAGATGAGATGCGTCGTGTCACAATTGTATCCCGGCTGCAGCCGCTGCTGCCGTACAAACTCCATGACCTTGTGCTCGCCCTCTCCTGGTACGGACGCGTCGGAAAGTAAGACGCTCAGCCTCCGCCACGCTGGTGTGGAGCTGCGCGCTGCGAGGTAGTAGCGGAGCGCGTCACCAAGCTGGCACATCCACTCTGTCCCCGGTGTGATCGCGTTGTGGTCGAAATGCTCCCTCGCCGCCGCCGCCTCTCCCGCTTGGGCAAAGGCCTCTGAGAGCCGTGAGGCGCGAACCTGTTCCGACTCGCGGCCGCGCGCTGCCATGAAGCGGCGTGCGCGCTGCTGGTCCATCTTTGCGCGGGGGGCGACGCCATCGAGGGCGAGATAAAGAAGCCGCCGCGGCCGCGCAGCCAGCACAATCCGATCGATCTGCCGGAAGATCTCAAGGAGAGACTCCTCCTGATTGGCTGGCGGAGGTCGATCAGCAGGATGCGTTGCGTTGTGCACGAGGCCGTTGAAGTCGATGTAGACATTGTCGAACTCGATGGCATTGGGGTTGGGTGTGCTACTCCAGTCGGAGCTTGACGCACACTCCAGCTCCGCGCTGCTCGTCGTCTCGATGTAATCGCGGATGCACTTTGGGAAGCGGTCGTGCACGTATCGGTAGAATGTGGGCACGCCCATGAGCGGTGGCGGTGCGTTGCGTGTGCACTGCGCAGGTAGTACGCTGACAATTCGCCGCTTGCTCAAGGCTGCTCAACAGTGCGCCACCGCTCTCGCGCTTTCCAGGTGGCCACCTCCGCCCTGGACGGGCGATAGACTTCGAGGCTGGTTGCTGTGTTAAATTAGGAACACTAGGTTCCTCTGTGCAGTCTTAAAAAAATGTGACCCCCCCCCCCCCCCCCCCAGGGGAGTGACCAAAGCTCTTTCAGAACAGTAATTCTGGATAACAGGGACATTGCTACATAGAATAAGAATGCAAGGTCTAGGTTTTCAAACTGAATACTGAACGCGTGAATTCCCCAGCAATGCGAGAGTCGGTGAGAGGAGTTGAGATCAGCGAGCGCTCGCTGCCGTGCATGGCAGTTGGTAAGCGCTCGCGTCATATACCTCCTTTCGACGCACCTCGAGCTGGTGGGGTGGTGCGCGCGCGCGCAGGGGGGGGGTGTTCACCAGCCCGCAAAGGACAGTGACCGTATGAAGATACATATGATGGATCCGTAGTTATACCGTCTCGTACTTGAGCGTCCCGACTTATCGAGACGTACTTGAACGTGTCCCTACTTATCGAGAGCCGCGCTGAGTATGTTCTCAAGCTCGGCGTGCGCGCCCGTGCTAGGGTCCAAGTACTCAAAGAGAAGCGCCTCGCCCTCAAAGACGAACGCGCCACCCTGCTGAAGCCCTTGATCCGATTTCGGAGGTAGCCACGGCTTCCACTTTGAAGTTGCGGCGATTAGATCCTGAGCTCCGTCCTTTTGGATGCGCTTGGCGATGGAGAGTGGGGTTTCGATGGTGAAGAAGGTGGTCTTCCAACCCTTCTTCAGACCCAGCGCCGTGTAAGCCGCGTTCTCGGGGTCCGCGTACAAGAACTCCTGCGGGAAGCCGACGTGTTCGCAAAACTCGACGGCGCGTTCACGCGTGCCGATACCGACGCAGAGCGGGCGTACGCCGGCCTGCTGGAGGCGTGGGAGGGCATCACGCGCGAGCGTCGCCGCCAGCTCCTGGCAGAACATTCACCCGAACGAGCGAAAGAAGACGACCATCGCGCGCTCGTCGGCTGACCACTGAGAGGTGAGGCTCACGGAGGCGCTGTCGCTCACACGGATGACAGGCACGGATTGGAGGGCGGTGTGGGCGGCGGATGGGACCGCTGCGGCCGCGCTCGCGCTGCACTGCGGCACGCCCGCGCGGTAGCACGCCACCAGCGGCAGCAGCAACAGCCTCGCTAGGATGCTGGAGCGCATGCTCCTGAACTTTAACTTTTGCTTCGACGACTCGTACTTGTGTCCAATGTTTAATGCGTTTGCCCTATTCCTCGTTTTTGTAATATTAGACCCCCTTCATATATGGCGTCTTCATTTGCGCTTAGGACGGATGCTAGTTACCTAGGTTGGAGATATGAAAACCGTGGCACTTTCGTAAAAGAATCACAAGAAAGCCAATTTCCCGCGAGAACGTTCACAACCTTCTCGTTTTTTTTGTTTGATGACGACCATTCTCACAAATGTTCCCGCATGACGATCCGCGAATCGCACCCAAAATTCTTTCACAAGGGCGCGACCTTGATCAGCCAGTCGCTCCGCCGGCTCGCGCAGCGCCGAGATGGAGGAGACTGCTCCGGCAGCGGAGCTCCAGCTCCAGCGCGACGTGAGCTCAGAATCGCTCGCCCCGCCAGGGGACCCGTCGCGTAAACGCAAGGGGAAGACCACCCGGTGGAACATACCCAAACACGCCCTGCAGACTCTGGAGCAGATCTTCCTGCAGGACAAGTTCCCTAGCGTGGAGACACGCAAGACGCTAGCCACAGATCTCAAAGTAACGCCGCGCCAGGTCCAAGTCTGGTTCCAAAACAAGCGGCAACGCTCCCAGAAGCCCCTGTCGCCGGCGGACGCAGAGCCCCAGCAGATGCTCAGCACATCGGTGAGTGCCCCCCATCGAACACGTGGCTGCCCATGCTGCGCGGGATCAGCCTCCTGCGTCCTCTGCGTCCCCCAAGCCATGTCCACATCCAATCCCTCCCCGCTTCTGTGCACTTGCCTGGGCTTCTCTTGCGCGCGATGCGATGCGCCCTCACACGCCCCCGCCACGTCCACAACGTGCGGTTTCTCACAAGACGCTGCCCCTCTTCGCCGCGCAACAGGAGGACATCAAGGCTGCCTTGATCAACTTCAGCGGCAGCACCGGCACCATCGAGGCCACGCGCGCCCAGCAGGAGGTCTTCGCCAACGACGAGATCGTCCAGGCCATGGCTCATCATCCCGCTCATCATCCTCGGGATGATTCGAGCAATAGTTCGCAGTCACCAGTGGCTCCGGGGGGTCAATCACATGCTTGGGCGGGCGCGCACAACCCACTGGCGGGCACGGCTGCGCCGAGCGATCCCATCAACGGGGGCATGGGCGCAAACGCCGCGCCCAATCAGATCAGCCTCCAGGAGTGGCTTAGGCAGCAGGCGCACACTGTGTATTCTGCCGGCCTCGGCGGCGCCCCTGGTCACTTCTTGGGGCACCCGAACATGCCGATCGGGGGGGAGGCTGGCGCGGGCAACGCGCCATCTCACTTGAACCGCGCGCCTGTGCAGCCCCTCTCGAGTGCCTTCATCCCAGTGCACGAGGAGAACGGCGTTCCAATGGTCCCGCCCTCGATGGCCATTGGAGGGGTCGCTTCCGCGGTGATCGGCGGGGAGGGGGTGAGGACAGCGGGCGCAGTTGGAGTGGGAGCAGCGCAATCAGCATCCGCGATACCAGGCGCCCAAGCGTCTGCCGAATCAGCCGCGGCTGAGCTGGCGCAGCCTACCAGTACACCCCGCGCCACCGAAGCTTATCCGGTCCAATCCTCGTTGCCGCCAGTGCAGGCTTTGCAGCAGCCTGCGATTAACGGCAAGAATTCGCCCACCGAGTATCCTGCCGCCAACTCGCAGCCGCCGCTCTCGCAGCCTACCTCCAAGATGTCGGCAGCACGGATCACGCAGCACGAGGGGGGGGAAGCACGCGCAGCGCCGCCGACCAAGCCCCTCGTCTCCGAGGCTGTGCTTGCTGCGGCTGCTGCAGCTCGTACTCAAATGCCCAACTCTGGGCCCGGGTCGTTCCAGGAGAACATGCTTTTCGCGCAGCACATCGAGAAGATGCTCATCTTGCAACAGCAGCAGCAGCGCCAGGCGCGAGAGCAGTGGTCGCACCAGGCGCTGCAGCAGCAAGCGCAGCAGCAGGCGCAGCAGCAGGCGCAGCAGCAGGTGCATGCGCAGATGCAGATGCAGCATCAAGCGCAACAGCAGTCGTCGCCGCAGGCGCAGGCGCAGGCGCAGGCACATGCTCAGGCGCACCAGGCGCAAGCACATGCGCATGCTCAAGCCATGCAAGTGCAAGCACAGCATGCGCAGGCTCAGGCTCAGGCTGCGCAGCAAGCAGCACAGCAGATGCAGCAACAGTCGCAACAGCAGCAGCAGCTGTCGCCGCAGCAACAGCAGCAACTCGCGCAGCATCAGCAACAGCAGCAACAGCAGCAGTTGGCGCACCAGCAGCAGCAAGCGCAGCAGCATCAGCAGACGCTGCAGCAGCAGACGCAGCCGATGCAGCAGCCGCAGCCGCAGCTGACGCAGCCGCAGCAGCAGCAGCAGCAACTGGCGCAACAACAACAACAGCTGGCTCAGCAGCCGCAGCAGTTGTCGCAGCAGCAGCAGTTGTCGCAGCAGCAGCAGTTGTCGCAGCAGCAGCAGCAACAGCGGTTGTCGCAGCAGCAGCAGCAGCAGCAGGCTCAGCAGCAGGCTCAGCAACAGGCTGCGTCGCAACAGGGAGCGCCCTCGCCCAAGGCCACGAAGGCGAAGGCGCGCAGAAAACGCGAGGGTGGAGGCAACAAGCTGGAAGATCAGCTGCGTGCGCACTTTGACAAGGGGAGGGGTAATCAGTCCGACGCGGACTCTTCGATGCCGCCGTCGATGCATTTCATGCCGCAGAGCGAGCGCGACTGCAATGAGCGTGACTGGCGCGATCCCGGGCTTATGAGCGACTTTGCATCGGCGGGCTCACCCGATCGCGACTCGAAGCCTCAGTTCGGATCGTCTCAGCCGCGGGGTGACGAGCTAATGGATGAGCTCATCAATTCGCTCTTTACCGAGGACAGCTCTGGCGGCGGCTCCAATCCGTTCGCACCTTCGGAGCAGTCGCCCCACGCGCATGCCTCCGCTCTCGGCACGGGCACCAAGCTTACGCCTCCAAGGAGCGCCGAGGGCGGCAACGATTCGACGACATCCTCGCCTGGTCAGTTGTCCTCCGACTCGAACCTCGGTGCTGGGGATCTCATGCAGCTCGGAGATAGCCTGCTCGACGAC
>MDSY01029860.1_pt1 | contig 12619 bp, 6 predicted proteins | sample 811131 | NCBI WGS metagenome assembly MDSY01 (sample SAMN05326643, study PRJNA326480) | marine metagenome | isolation source: seawater | place: Atlantic Ocean: South West | collected 2010
ATCCAGATTCTGACTCGGGCTCTGATTCTGATTCTGATTCTGATTCTGATTCTGATTCTGATTCTGATTCTGAATCTAGTTTAGAAAGTCAAACAGATACAATTTTAAAAAAAGAAAAGACTACACAAAAAGATATAAGTAAATATAATTATTTATATCCAATTTTAGATGACCCTTTGTTTAATATTAAAATTGCTGAAAAGAAAGAATTTAATGATAACAAATATGATGGAAAAATTTATGATCTAGAAAAACAAGCAGAAAAATTATGTAATTCAGAATTTGAATTAGCACCTCATCAATTATTTGTAAGAAATTTTTTATCCTTTAATACTCCTTATAATTCTTTACTTTTATTTCACGGATTAGGTACAGGAAAAACTTGTTCAGCCATAGGTGTTTGCGAAGAAATGAGAGATTATATGAAACAAATGGGCTTTAGTCAAAGAATAATTATAGTAGCTTCCCCAAATGTTCAAGAAAATTTTAAATTACAATTATTTGATGATAGAAAATTAAAACTAATAGATGGACTTTGGAATCTAAAAGCATGTACAGGAAATAAATTTATTAGAGAAATTAATCCTATGAATATGGAAGGATTAACAAAGGAAAAAATAATTAGTCAAATTAAAAGAATAATAAATAATTTTTATTTATTTATGGGATACACTGAATTTTCAAATTATATTTCCAAAAAAGCTGCTATTGCGGATGAGTCCTTATCTGATGAAAAAATAAATAGAATTAAAATTAAAAAATTAAAAGCTGTATTTAATAATCGTTTGATTGTAATAGATGAAGTCCAGAATATAAGGATTAGTAATGATAATAAAAATAAAAAAATAGCTATTAATTTAATGAAATTAGCTAATGTTGTCGATAATCTAAGATTACTTCTTCTCTCTGCTACACCAATGTATAATAGTTATAAAGAAATAGTTTGGTTAATTAATTTAATGAATAAAAATGATAAAAGGTCTGAAATTCAATTAAATGAAATTTTTGATAAATCGGGTAATTTTAAAGTTGATGAGGAGGGGAAAGAAGTTGGTAAAATGTTATTAATGCAGAAAGCAACAGGATATGTATCTTTTTTAAGAGGAGAGAACCCCTATACTTTTCCTTACAGAATTTGGCCACAACAATTTGATCCCACTCATTCTTTATTCAATGATAAAATATATCCAAGATTTCAACTTAATAAAAAACCTATTATTCAAGGATTAGAGCACTTAGATTTATTTATGACTAAGATTGGAGATGTACAAAATATTGGATATAATTACATTATTGACAATATTAACAAATCTAAAACTGATATTCCAAATTTTGAAAATATGGATTCTTTTGGTTATACACTTTTAACTCAACCTCTAGAAGGACTAAATATTATATATCCTATTGATGGAATGAATTCGGACATGACTATCTCTCCCGAGGAATTAACTGGAAAAATCGGATTAAGAAGAATAATGAATTATGTAGAAAATAAAGCGGGCGGTAAAGAAGAAAGATATAATTATGATTATAAACCTGAGATTATAAAACAATTTGGAAAAATATTTAGTTTTGAAAATATAGGGAAATATAGTGGAAAAATAAAAAATATCATAAATAGTGTTCAAACAGGAAAAGGGATTATTCTAGTATATTCTCAATATTTAGAGGGAGGATTAGTTCCTATTGCCCTAGCACTAGAAGAAATTGGGTTTAAAAAATATAATGCTTCAAATAATTTATTAAAAAATAATTCTAATATAAATACTGGAAAATATATAATGATTACAGGTGATAAATTTTATTCACCAGATAATGTTCGAGACCTTAAGGCCATTACAGATGAAGATAATGTTAATGGAGAGAAAATAAAAGTAGTTTTGATTTCTAAGGCGGGTTCTGAAGGCTTAGATTTTAAAAATATTAGACAAGTTCATATTCTTGAACCTTGGTATAATACAAATCGTATTGAACAAATTATTGGAAGAGCTGTCAGAACATGTAGTCATAAATTGTTACCTTTTTCAGAACGGAATGTTTCTATTTATTTATACGGAACTTTATTGGAAGATAGTATGAAAGAAGCTGTAGATTTATATGTATATAGATTAGCTGAAATAAAAGCAGTACAAATAGGAAAAGTTACAAGAGTTTTAAAACAAAGTGCTGTAGATTGTATATTGAATCATGAACAAACTCAATTTACAGAGGAGAATTTTGATAAAACTGTAGTATTACAATTATCTAATGATAAAAAAATTAATTATAAAATTGGAGATAAGCCTTTTACTGCCTTATGTGATTATATGGAAAGCTGTGCTTATAATTGTATTCCAAATAAAAAAATAGAAAAAATTAACTTAGATACTTATGATGAAACATTTATTCTATTAAATAATGAGAGAATCATTCAACGTATTAAGAATTTATTTAAAGAGAGATATATTTATAATAAAACTACATTAATAGCCAGTATTTCTGTGGTTAAAAGTTATCCACTAATGCAGATTTATTCAGCATTAAATCAATTAATAGAAGATAAAAATGAATTTTTAATTGATAAATATGGACGAATTGGATATTTGGTTAATATTGGAGATTATTATATGTATCAACCATCTGAAATTAATTCTCCAAATATATCTTCTTATGATAGAGATAGACCTATTGATTTTAAAAAATCAAAATTAATTATTAAACAAACTATTAAAAATAAACCTCCCCTGAAAGAAAATCTTTCATTAATAAAATCAGTATCTCAGATTGAAAATAAAAATAAAGATGAAACAGTATTAAATCTAATAAAAAAATTAGAAAGTTTATATGAATTAACTAAATCCAAACAACCAATATCTCGGGGAGAAGATAATTGGTACAAATTTTGTAGTTTAGTCATTATTCAAATGGAAAAAGATGGTATAAATAAAGAAATATTATTGGATTTTGTAATTGCCCATCAAGTAGACACATTAAAATTTAATGATAAGTTATTATTAATTAATTATTTATATTTTAAAACTCTTCCATTAACCTCTTATGAAAAACACTTAAAAAAATATATAGATAGCCTTTGTTTACAAAATGAATCATTAAAAGGATTATTTATACCAAAAAATGGTAAATATATTTTAATTGTTAAAGATAAAAAATCATGGATAGAAGGAAAAGAATCTAGTTTTAAAGATTTAGAAAAAGAAATAAAAAAAATGATTGAGAATGTACTTCCTAGACTAAATTCAATCATAGGATTTATTTCATTTTTTAAGAATGAGGATTTAGTTTTTAAAACAAAAGATTTAACAGTAAAACGTAGTAAAGGGGCTAGATGTGACCAAGCGGGTAAGAAAGGAAATAATGGAGTATTAAAAACTTTAAATAAAATTTTAAATGAAGAAAAATACACAGAAAGTAATACTAAAGGAATATATGCGTTACAATTATGTGTCTTAGAAGAATTTACATTACGTTATTTCGATAAAACAAATCATAATGATAAGATTTGGTTTTTAGGACCAGAAAAAGCAAGTCTTTTAAATATTGAAACATTTCAAAAATAAATTGAAATTAATTAAAAGAATATCAATATATAATATAAATAATGACAGAATTAGTTAAAGAAGTAAAACCAATCAAACAAACATTAGAATCTAAACCAACTAAAAAAATTTTTGAAAAAAAAATTATGGAAGTTTACAGCCCTGCTCTCTTAACAAAGAATATTCAATTAATGATAAATGTGATAGGAAGAGATTTAAAGCAAACTTTGGAAAAAAAAATTAAGTTTTCAATAGAAGGGAAATGTATAGCTGAAGGATTTGTGAAACCTCAATCAGTTAAAATTCTTACTTATTCTAGTGGAATGATAAATGATGGAAATAAAATTAATTTTGAAGTAGCTTTTGAATGTGAAATATGTTTACCAGTTGAAGGAATGTTAATAGAAGCTGTAGTTAAAAATGTAACTAAAGCGGGAATTAGAGCTGAGATATATAAAGAAGAAACACTGAACTCTCCTGTAGTAATTTTTATAGCAAGGGATCATCATTATAACATGGAATATTTCTCAACAATAAAAGAAAATGATTCTATCAAAGTAAGAGTTATTGGTATAAGATACGAATTAAATGATAAATATATATCGGTGATAGCAGAGTTGATTCCTCCCAAAAAAAATAAAATAACTAAAAAACCAAAATTAATTTTAAAAGAAAATTAATATTAAAACTACATAAAATAATAACATTTATATTTTTTATAATGTTATCATTAATTGACCTTAAGACTAAAATTGAAAATTTAAATAAAACTAGACAAATTGAAATCTTAAAAATTTTTAAGAAAAATAATATTTCCTATAGTGAAAATAATAATGGTACTTTTGTAAATTTAACCTTCCTTTCAGAAGAATGTTTAAATGAAATTAAAAATTATTTGTCTTATATTAACGACCAAGAAGAAACTCTTGAAGAATTAGAATCTGTGAAAGCGGAATTTATTAAAGAACATTTTGATAAGTCACAAGAAAATGATAATAAAGAGAAAGTTACCTATAATAATAATTATGTTTAAACCAGTAACTCAAAAAAAAAAATCACATCAATTTGATATATCAAATTTACAACCGTATATGATGACTAATATGTTATATTTGAAATATAATAATGATATAGAAAAAGAAGTAAAAAAAAAATTAGATAGAATCAAAGAGCTCCCTAAAAAAAACGAAAATAAATTAATTACTTTAAAAGAAGAGGATCAATTATTTTGGTATTTTTATATAGCTAAATATGGATTTGAAGATTATAAAATTTTAGACCATAAATTTTCTCATGAAAAAAATATAAAAATTAGAAATATAGAAACTATAAAAAAAGACAATTCTTTATTAAAACAAAATAAATTAAAAGTAAGTGAATTTGAAACTGATTTATTAAATTCAAAAAAAATTTCTATTCAAACACTACAAGGATTATGTATTTATAATGAAGTTAATTTATACTATGTTTATAATAATATTTTTTATTTTTTTAATTACCATGATACTAATGAACCAATTATTATATATAAAAATGGTAAAAATTATTCTTGTAATATTTCTCCTACTACTGAACAAATTAATGAAATAAAAAATAACAATTATTATGTTGTAAATATTAATAAGCCTTTACAATCTATTTCAAATTATAAAGTAAAAGATTTAATTGAAATAAGCGAAAAATTAAAAATAAATACTAAAATGGAGTCAGGAAAAAGTAAAAATAAAACAATGTTATATGAAGAGATTAAGCTTAAATTTTAAAAAAATTGAAAATAATATAAATAATAATGTGATATTACATATATAATGAGCTCTGAATCTAAATCTTTAACATTAATGGATATGATTAAAATTCAAATAAATACAAATAGTAAAGGCTATAATGTACAAAATAACACTTCTAATGAATTAGAGGTACGATTTGGAACTAGAGGCAGACAAAAAATATCTCATATTGATTATGAAAATGTAATTAGAAAACTTAAATCATTAGGTTTTGAAGCTGAAAATGTTCTAGGAGAACAATATTTAAAAATTCAAAATCAATATGTAGATGCTAAAACGGGTTCAACAAAACTATCTAATTTAAGAACAACTATATCAGGATTAAGTGCTATTCAAACTTACTGTAAAGAAAATAAATTATCAAATATACCTGACTCTCAAATAGAGTTTATGTTAAAAATGTTTGCCAAAGATAGTTCAGATAAGCCTATTTATCCAATTAATAAAGATGATTTTAATATGAGATATTCCTACCAAACAGAAACAATTCTATCATCAAATTCAGGTATAGTTAAATCTATTACTGATGTTTGGGATGATTCTAAAAAGACATTTAGATATATAAATAGAGTTAGTTTCAAGAAATCTGGTTTACCCTTTAGAGTAGATTTAAGTATTGTTAAAAATAGTAATTTTGATAAAAGAAGACAATTTATACCTAATTATAATATTTCCGAATCTGGAGTATTTGAAAATAGTCCTAGTTATGAGATTGAGTTAGAAGTTGATAATTCTTTAATTGGTAATTACACAGCCTATCAAACTCCGGAGGCATTAGAAAAAGTAATTAAATATGGGATTAAAATAATTTTAAGTGGTCTCCAGCAATCTAATTATCCTATTTCTTATAAAGAACAAGATGAAATCAAGTTAGAATATTGCCAATTGTTTAAAGGAAAAGAATTTAAGGGTAGAATTTATAATAAAGATTTTATTGGTCCTTCCTCTTATACACTTCAAATTAAAAATATTCAAACCCTTACAGAAGATACTATAGTCCCTAATATAAGGAATAAATATACAGTAACTGAAAAAGCTGATGGATTAAGAAAGATGCTTTATATTGCCAATAATGGAAAAATTTATTTAATTGATACAAATATGAATGTTACCTATACTGGTTGTACAGCAAAGACTGCGGACGATGTAGCAGGTACTTTAATAGATGGAGAACATATATTACATAATAAAAATGGATTGTTTATAAATTTATATGCGGCCTTTGATATTTATTATATCAAAAAAGAATCAGTGAGAGAGAAATCATTTGTACCTTTAGAAATGGATGATGTTAAAGCGAACTATAGACTGCCTTTATTGATTAAAATGATTTCCGAATTAGATTTAAAATTTCATGGCGCTAAACAACCTATGCGATTTGAATATAAAAGATTTTATATGGAAGGAGAATCCTCAACTATCTTTGATGGATGTAAAGAAATTTTAAATAAAGTAGATGAGGGATTATTTGAATATGAAACAGATGGTTTAATTTTCACTCCAGCAAGTTTAGGAGTTGGAGGTTCAAAAAAGGGAGAGGCATCAAAACCTATGAAATTAACTTGGGATTATTCATTTAAATGGAAGCCTCCTAAATTTAACACTATAGATTTCTTATTTAAAACCAAAAAAGGGTCTAATGGTGAAGATGAAGTAGGAAATGTATTTCAAGATGGTAAAAATGTTACAAATGATTCTAGTGGAATTTTACAGTATAAAACCGGAGAATTACATGTTGGTTTTGATACCAAAAAACATGGATATATAAATCCTTGTTCAGATGTAATTCAAGATAATTTACCTAAGGTAGATGATATAGATAATTATGATACATATAAACCAATGTTGTTTTATCCTACTAATCCTTACGATAATAAAGCTCATCTTTGTAGAATAATGTTAAAAATAGATGGTTTAGGTAATAAAACTATGAAAACACAAGAAAATCAGGTATTTGAAGATAATACAATTATTGAATTTTATTATGACTTGAATGAAGAAGACCCTTATAAAAAATGGGTCCCTTTGAGGGTAAGGTATGATAAAACTGCTGAATTTAATGCCGGTTTAAGAAATTTTGGAAATGCTTATCATGTAGCCAATAGTAATTGGCATAGTATTCATAATCCGATTACTGAGGAAATGATTTCTACTGGATTACAAATTCCTGAAGAAGAGGTAGATGATGATGTATATTACAACCGAGTATCTAAATCTACATCTACAAGAGCCTTAAGAGATTTCCACAATTTAGTTGTTAAAAAAAAATTGATAGGTAGTTTAGCTACTAGAGGAGATAATTTAATGGACTTTGCTGTAGGAAAAGGTGGTGATTTTTCGAAATGGATAACTTCAAAATTATCATTTGTGTTTGGAGTTGATATTTCTGAAGATAACTTAGTAAATAAAATAGATGGTGCTTGTGCTAGATATTTGAATTATCGTAAACAATATAAGACCATGCCTTATGCCTTATTTGTAAATGGAAACTCAGCTTTAAATATAAAAGATGGTACAGCTTTATTTAATGAAAGAGATAAATTAACTACAAAAGCGGTGTTTGGAGAAACAAATAAAAATGAAGAAAAGTTAGGAAAAGGAGTATACAGACAATTTGCCAAAGGAGCCCAAGGATTTAATCTGACATCATGTCAATTTGCTTTACATTATTTCTTTGAAAGTACTCATACTCTTGAAGGATTTTTAACCAATGTAGCAGAATGTACCAAGTTGGGAGGGTATTTTATAGGTGGTTGTTATGATGGAGCTTTAATATTTAATGATTTAATAGCAAAATCTCCTGGAGAAAGCTTGATGATTGTAAAAAATGAAGTAAAAATGTGGGAAGTAACTAAAGAATATAATAAAGATACATTTCCTCCTGATATAAATTCATTAGGATACGCAGTGAATGTGTATCAAGAATCTATTAATAAAACATTTAAAGAATATTTAGTTAATTTTGAATACTTAATTAGGGTAATGGAAAACTTTGGATTTATTCCTTTACCTAATGATGAAGCAAGAGCCATCGGTTTAAAAAGAGGAATTGGTTCTTTCAATGAAATTTATAAAAATTTAGAAGATGAAGTTAAAAAGAAACCTTATTTAATAAACGATATTGGAGATGCTTTAAATATGAATGTAGATGAAAAAAGAATTTCATTTTATAATAAATATTTTATTTTCAAAAAAATAAGAATAGTAGATGCCAAACAAGTTGGTTCAAGCTTAGGAGATATCACAGAAGTTCAACAATCTTTCATAGATAAGGAAAGTGCACGACTTAACCAAGAATTAAAACAAACTAACCCTAGTAAAAATAAACCTACCAAAAAGCGAAAAACTAAAGTTAAACTAGTGATGAAATCAGATAAATGATTTAATTATTATAGTAATGTAAAATAACATAAATACAATACTATAAATTTATTTAATTAAACGCTTATGAGTTATTTTTTATTACCAATAAATAGTTATAATATTACTACTCATGATTTAAAATTAATACAATCAAATGAACTTAATAATATAAATATAAATTATATATCTACAACATTAAAAGGTTATTTATTAAATAATAAAAGTAAAATTGAAAATTCTCAACAAGAATGGGATAATGTAAAAAAATATATTAATCCATATGAATTTATACATACTCCTATCCCTTACAGTAAAAATGCCGTTGCCAAATATAAACCTATCTCAAGGTCCTATTTTAAGTTTATAGAAATATCTAATATGCTTCAAATTGTAGATTTTTATAACCAACATAAATGTATTTCTTCTTTTCATTTGGCTGAGGGCCCTGGAGGATTTATAGAAGCTATAGCAAATTTAAGAAAAAATACATCTGATTCTTATTATGGAATGACTTTAATTAGTAATGATACTAATGTTCCAGGTTGGAGAAAATCTCAAGAATTGTTTAAAAAATATCCTAATATTCATTTAGAAAAAGGAAGTACAAAAGATGGTAACATATTGTGTGTAGAAAATTACAAATATTGTTGTGAAAAATATAAACATTCTATGGATATAATTACTGCTGATGGGGGATTTGATTTTTCGATAGATTTTAATATGCAAGAGATAATGTCTGTGAAGTTAATCTTAGCAGAAACATTATATGCCGTTACATTACAAAATTATAAAGGTAATTTTATATTAAAAATATTTGATTGTTTTTCTAAAGTGACCAGTGAAATATTATATTTTTTATCTTGTTTTTATGAAAAAGTTTATATAGTAAAACCTCATACAAGTAGATATGCTAATTCTGAAAGATATATAGTTTGTAAAAATTTTAAATTACAACAATTAGATAGTTCTTTAATTTTAAAATTCAAAGAAATAATATCTATATTGTCAAAAGAAAAAGAGTATATAGAAGGTTTATTATCTTTTCACTTACCATATTTTTTTTATACTAAATTAGAAGAAATCAATTCTATTTTGGGTCAACAACAAATTGAATCAATCGTGAATACATTAAATTTAATAAATCATAAAAATAAAAACGATAAATTGGAACAATTAAAAAATAATAATATAATAAAATGTAATAATTGGTGTGTTAAAAATAAACAACCTTATTATAAGACTATATCTCAAACAAATATCTTTCTAACTAATTCTAATGATTAATTTCTATATATATATATATAATGGCTAGATTTCTCAATTCATTTAATAAGCCAAATGCCGCTGCTCAAGATTCAGATGTATCTCCATTTCCAGATTCTCCAATCAGATTACCTTCTAAAGAAAACTCAAAGCGTACCCCTTCCGATTATGGGTTTTATACTCTTGAACCAAAAGAATTTAATAGGTTTAAAATATCAAAAGATTTAGTGCCTGATTTAAAAAAATTAGTAGAACGTTTTTTTCCAAAACGACAGTGGAAAGAAATTTCTGAAAGTAAACAACAATCAGGTTCATTTAACCAAATACAAAAATTTGAAACAAAAGATAATAAAATAAAAAGAGCTCTCAGAATAAGTAAAAAACCTTGCTTTGTTGAATGGCCAAGTGGAGAGATTGTAGATTATGATTCTTTTTTAAATAATCCTATTCAGATTCCATCGATGAGACCTAAGACGACGGCTACCGGGGTGCAGGCGGCGGACGAGCTTAGGGAAATTCGTGAACAAAATCAGCAATATAAAGACTATATGATTCAACAATATGAACAAAGTTTATATAATTGGGCTAATGCTTCAGAAAGGGATATTTGCCCAAGAATACAATATTGGGGATTTATTAAACAACAAAGTTATTATAGGAACTATAATACCTATGTTACTTTTATTTATCAATGTATTATTTCAGATTTATATCCAATGGATTTAAATGAATATATGATCGGTTTCTTTCAAAGTAATTCGACGCGTTCGCAAGTAGGACAGCTTGGCGTTACTGTCTCAAGGGAGGCTGAAAACAAGCTTTCAGATAGAGAAGTGAAGATTCAAAAAACATTAACTTTCTTATTAGATAAATTGGCGATGTTCCCTTTTTATATGATTTGTTTTGATATTAAACCTCAAAATTGTGTAATTAATCCTGCTTTATTGGAGTCCCAAGATGAAGATATTTGGAAACAAAGTATAAAATTAATTGATTTAGATGCTGATTTTTGTAAGCCATTTAATTTTTTAAAAAGTCAGGAATTAGATGGACACATGAGAAAAGTTACAAGTACATTACAAAATATGATGATGGCTAATTATTTTTATACTTTCTATCAAAGAAATATATTCGCAGACTATTTTAAAAATGAAATTGCTAATTTTATGAAAGAAAATAAATCTTCATTAGAAGTATTATTCTGTAAAAAAGCATCGTCCAGAGATATTTTATATGCGAGCGGAATGCGTAATAACCGTGACGGATCAAAAAAAAGCGGGTTGGATACCTTGGGACCTATCCAAGTATCCACCAACGAGCGAGAACAAGATGGAAATCCTAGTACCTTATTAAGAGGCACTCGAAAAGCTGCTTCAGCAGCATTTGGTTTAACAGGAGTAGTAAATCCCAAAAGAATTCAACCTATAACTATTCCTGAAGAAGCTGCTGATGCTTCAAACGAATATAGAAGGATGACTACGCATTATCTATTTCCGTCGCGCGGGGGGCATTGGAATGATCGATTTTATTTGACTTGTAAACAACTTTTTAAAATATTATATGAACGATGCTTTATTTTAAAACCAGAGAGAGGCAAGAATGTTTATAATTCAGAAACAAGAGGTGGAAAAAAACAAAAAAAGAAAATTTCAAAAAGAAGAAATATTAATAACAAAAAAAGAAAATCTAAGAAATTAATAAAATCTAAGAAATCAAGAAAATTAAAAAAATTTAAAAAATCAAAAAAAACTAAATTTTTTAATTAAAAAAAGATATATGTATATATATATAAAATGGCTAAATTTCTTCCCAATTTTTTTCCGCGCCCTGCTGAAAATCAAGATTCAGATGTATCTCTATATCCTGATTCTCCAACCAGATTACCGAGCTTCGATGATAGACTTACAGCAGCTGTTCCAATACGACTGGAACACGATACTAAAATTTATACTTTTAATCCAAAGGAATTTAATAGGTTTAAAATATCAAAGGATTTAGTTCCTGATTTAGAAAAATTAAAAGAACGTTTTTTTCCAAAACCACAGTGGAAAGAAATTTCTGAAAGTAAACAACAATCAGGTGCAGTTAATAGAATACTAAAATTTGAAACAAAAGATAATAAAATAAAAAGAGCTCTTAGAATAAGTAAAAATGCTTGCTTTGTTGAATGGCCAAGTGGAGAGATTGTAGATTATGATTCTTTTTTAAAACATCCTATTCAGATTCCATCGATGAGACCTCGGCAAATACCCCCCCTGAAGTTGGGCCCGGAAGTCGTCGCGGCCAAGCTTAGGGAAATTCGTCAAAAAATTCAGCGAAATAAAGACTATATGATTCAACAATATGAACGAAGTTTACATAATTGGACTAATGCTTCAGAAATGGATATTTGCCCAAGAATACAATATTGGGGATTTATTAAAACAGAAGAGCAGAAGGATTTCGCGGGCGAAACTGTCAATCTTACTTTTATTTATCAATGTATTATTTCAGAGTTATATCCAATGGATTTAAATCAATATATGATCGGTTTCTTTCAAAGTAATTCGACGGCTATTCAACCCGAAGCAGAACAGATTGACCTTACCGTCTCCCTTGAGCCTGGAAACAAGCTTTCAGATAGAGAAGTGAAGATTCAAAAAACATTAACTTTCTTATTAGATAAATTGG
>MDSY01122066.1_pt1 | contig 12618 bp, 11 predicted proteins | sample 811131 | NCBI WGS metagenome assembly MDSY01 (sample SAMN05326643, study PRJNA326480) | marine metagenome | isolation source: seawater | place: Atlantic Ocean: South West | collected 2010
CATTCCGATACCACCAATACCTACAAAGTGAATTAAATCTTTTTGACCTAAATTAATTTTTTTCATTAATAATTTTTTCTATACAATTGTTTATATTTTGAAAGATATTTTTGTCAGAATATTGGCTTTGTTTTGTTAATATACTTTTTGATAAAGACTTGTCATTATAAATTGATTTAATTAGATCAAATAACTTATCATCTAAATCTTGTTCTTCTATAAAGAAACCAAAACCCTTGTTCTTATAAAATATGGCATTTTTTAACTGATGACTATCAGCAGATGTTGGTAGAGGTACGGTTATAAAAGGAATTTTAAAATTAATTAATTCTGCTAAAACAGATGCTCCAGAACGAGTGATCACTAAATTTGCTTTAAAATAATATTCAAGAATTTTATTAGTAAAATTAAATATTTCATGATCTATATCTTTTTTTTTATAAAATATAGATAGCTGTTCCTTCTGTTCAATTTGACATTGCTGATAAACTTTAATTGGTATACTAGAGACTTTTAATCTTTCAAATATAGGGGGGAGTTTATTTGCAAAAACTTTAGCTGCCTGACTACCGCCGAGAACTAAAATTTGGATACAGTTTGAATAGCTATTACAATTATTCTCTTTTTTTGAATAAACTATTTCATCTCTTATTATATTGCCTATTTCATAAATTTTATAATTATATCTATTAGATATACCTTCAAGTTCTTTATAAGAAACAAATATTTTTTTTGAGAACGGTAACAAATATCTGTTTGCTTTTCCGATAATTAGATTATTTTCATAAATAACAAACTTAATTCTTAAAATCATAGCTGCAATACATACGGGAAAGGATGAATATCCGCCCATACCAAATACAATTGAAGGTCTATCAAATAATAAAAAAATTAAAGATCTCATTATAGAATATAAAATTATAGATACTGAAAATATAAATTTAAAAATATTTTTTTTAATTATAGGTGATGAAGATATTTTTATTAAATCTAGATTTTTATATTCTTTTAAATAATTGAAACCTCTATTATCAGTAGTTAATTTTACATTATAATTTTTTTTTATAAAATACCTTGCTAAACTATAAGCTGGAAAAACATGACCTCCAGTCCCTCCTGTAGCAATTAATATCTTTTTTTTTTTAATCATAAAGATGAGCTTTATTCTTAGTATAATTTAATATTATTCCAGCTAAAATTGCACTTCCTAGCAAAGATGAGCCACCATAACTTAAAAACGGTAAAGTCATTCCGGTTGTGGGTATCAAGTTAGTGTTAACCCCTGCATGGATAAACATTTGAAAAATTAATAAAGTGGCTAAACCACAAAGTGATATTTTTATGAATTGATTATCTTGATTAAAGCAATTTTTGATTATTCTAAAAGAAATATATAAAAAAATATATATTATTGTCATGGAAATTATAGACCCGTACTCTTCTGATATAATAGCAATTATATAATCAGTGTGAGCCTCTGGAACTCTTTCTTTTAATATTCCTTCTCCCATTCCTTGACCTGTGAGTCCACCTAGTTTAATTGCATCTAAAGCTGATGATGATTGAAATTTGTCTCCTTGGTCAGGATTAAAAAAGGTAGTAAGACGATTTATTATATATCCAAATTTTTCAGGGAGTAAAAATAATAAAGAGGTTAGTGAAATTAAAAAAATTGAAAAAAAAACAATTATATATAAGAGACTCACACCAGAAATAAAGACTGTAAACACCCAGCTACCTATTAATAAGATTGATTGTCCTAAATCAGGTTGATCAATTAATAAAATTAGCACTGAGCACAAAAGAAGAAAACTAAAAAAATATTTAACTTGAGAGTTTTCCAATTTTTCTAAAGTTAATATTTTAACCGTCATTAATATAAAAAAAGGTTTCAACAGTTCGATTGGTTGGAACCTAAAAAAATATAAATCAAGCCAACGCTTGGCTCCATTAACTTCTACGCCAAATATAGGAACTAGTGCGAGAAAAATTAAAGAGAGCACAAAAAATGGAACGATAAGCTTTTTTAGAAGTAAAGTATCTATAGCTGAAATACAAATCATTATTGACAATGCTAAGATCGTAAAAATAAGATGTTTTGAAAAAAAAAAGTAATAATTTTTATTTAGTCTTTCACCTGCAAGTAAGGAGGTTGAAGAGAAAGAAAAAAATAAACCTAGAAAAAAAAGTAAGAAAAAACAAAATAATATTTTTTTATCAATGTTTCTCCAATAATTAAGTATCTGATATTTAAATGAATTTTCTAGCATAATATTTACTCCATTTTTTAAATTCATCTCCTCTATTTTCAAAATTCTTAAATTGATCGTAAGATGCAGCGGCTGGACTTAACAAAATAGTGTTATTTTTTTTATTTAGTGACTTTATATCTTTTAATATTTCAATCAAAGTCATCTTAAAATTTTTTGTAATTGAAAAATTTATTTTATTTTTAATTTGTTTCTTAAAAAAATTAATATTTTTACCAATGAGGTAGCACTTAATGATATTACTTTTAATTTTAGATAAAATAATTTTATCATTTTTTTTTGGAAGCCCACCAAGAATCCAAAAAATATTTTCACTTTTTGATAATGCATATTTTGCTGCTTCAAAAGAAGTTGCTTTTGAGTCATTTATAAAAACAATATTATTTTTTTTTAAAAAAATTTCATGCCTGTGAGGTAAACCAACAAAAGATTTTATCGATTGAATAAAAATTTTTTCATTTATCTTTATTAATTTAGAAAAAGCATAAACAAAACCGATATTTTCATCACTAATATTTAATTCTGAATAATTTTTTTTTATTTTTTGTTTTATTATTTGTAGATGTTTTTTGTTTGGAATAACTAATTTACTAGAAAAATTCCTTTTTTTAAAAATTTTTTTAAATTTTTTATTTACCAAAGCAAATTGGGTTTTTTTTTGAAGCATAAAAATTTTAAGTTTTGAGTCCATGTAGTTGCGCATGTTGCCGTGCCAACTTATATGATCGTTAGTAATATTCAGTAAAAATGCGTAGTCTGGGCAAATAATTTTTGAGTGTGAAAGTTGAAACGATGAAGCTTCTATAACTACATATGAATTTTTTTTTATTTTAAGATCTAGAATAGGGTTTCCAATATTTCCTCCTATTAAAACTTTAAATTTATTTTTTTTTAACAAATGTCCTATCAGTTTGCACGTGGTTGACTTCCCATTTGTTCCAGTCACAACAATACTTTTAAAATTTTTGTTAATTAAATAAAATAAATCAATATCTGTAATAATTTTTTTTTTAAATTTAATTAAGTTTTTTTTTTCAATTAAGCTTATACCTGGACTTAAAACTATATAATCAACACTATGTAACGTTTCTTTTAAATTTTCAGCTCTTTTATTTTTGAATAATTTTTTTTGTTTATCATCCCAAATTTGATAATTTTTAATATTATTTTTTTTAAAAAATTTTAGCACTGATTGTCCAGATAACCCTAAACCATAAATAAGAAATGATAATTCTTTAAGTTTTGAGACAGCAAGCATTCTTTAACGTAATTTTAAAGTTGCTAATCCGACTAATGCTAAGATGATAGCTATAATCCAAAAACGAATTACAATTGTTGATTCAGCCCAACCCTTTTTTTCAAAGTGATGGTGTATTGGTGCCATTTTAAATATTCGTTTACCTGTTAATTTAAAAGACACTACTTGGATAATTACAGAAGCTGTTTCTAATACAAATAATCCTCCAATAATTGACAAGACAATTTCGTGTTTGACTATTATAGCTATTGCAGCAAGCGATCCACCTAAAGAAAGCGAACCTGTGTCGCCCATAAAAATTTTAGCTGGTGGGGCATTATACCAAAGAAAGCCTAGGCATGAGCCTACGATTGAACCGCAAAAAATTGAAAGCTCTCCTACATCAGGAATGTATTGAATTTGTAAATACTCAGAAAATATAGTGTTACCTACAACGTATGAAATTAATGTAAATGAAAGTGCCACTAACATTACTGGCACAGTAGCCAATCCATCTAAACCATCAGTTAGGTTTACTGCGTTAGAAGCTCCAATAATTACAAACATCCCAAATGGGATAAAAAATAGTCCCGTATCCCAAATTAAGTTTTTGAAAAAAGGAAAGTATAAATTGTAAAGATAACCATGATTAGAGAACTTAATCAAAATAAATAATGTTATGGCACTTATAATGAGTTGCCCTAAAAATTTATATTTTGACTTAAGGCCCCTTGAATTTTTAAATTTAATTTTTAAGATATCATCCAATAATCCTAAACCACCTAAACTTAATGAGACGAATACCATTGTCCAAACATAAATATTACTTAAATCTGCCCAAAGCAGAGTGCTAGTTATAATTCCGATTATAATAATTACACCTCCCATTGTAGGGGTGCCAGATTTTTTTATTATATGGTCTATTGGCCCATCTTGTCTGATAGGACCAGTTATCATATTTTCAGAAAAAATTTTTATCAAAGGTCCTCCTATGATAAATACAACCATAAGAGATGTAATTACGGATAAGCCAGTACGAAAAGTTAAATATTTGAAAACATTTAAAAAAGAATATTGATCAATTAATGAAACCAGTAAATTAAATAACATTTAAACCTTTTATCATTTTTTTGCTCAAAATATTTAAGCCTGTTGCGTTTGAGCCTTTTATCATTAAATAATCATTATTGTTTATTATATCTCTCAAGATAAAGTCTATATCATTTTTATTTTGTAAAATATTTCCTCGTTTGTTTTTATTTAAATTTTTATAAGTGAAAAGAGTTTTTTCTCCTTTAATGAATACTTTATCGATGTCTGAGTTGTTAATAACTTTAGATAAGTTTTTATGATACAATTCAGATTTTTGGCCCAATTCAAGCATATCTCCTAAAATTAAATATTTTTTAAATTTTTCTTTATTAATTGAATTAAAATTAATTATTGCGTTTTTTACTGATAATGGGTTAGCGTTATAACTTTCGTCTATTAATCTAAATTTTTTATTATATCTTGAAATAAGATGTGTCTTTCCTCTTCCTTCAGTTGGTTCAATAGTTCTAAAATAACTTCTAATACTATTTAAGCTTAAGTTGAGCTCCTTTATAACAGCAATTGAAGCTAAAACATTATAAATATTTATGTATTTGATCTCTAAATTTACTTTTTGGTCTTTTGCTTTTATAAAAATTTTTATTGAATTTTTACCCTTACTGACTTTTAAGGGATAAATATCTGATTTTTTATCTTTACCAAAAGTAACTATTTTTAAATTTTTTAATTGTGCTTTTTTATGCAAATAACTAAAAAATTTATCGTCTCTGTTAAGTATAATTGTTCCATGTTTTTTTATATTATCTATTATTTCTGCCTTAGCTTTTGCGATTCCATAAATATTTTTAAAATTTTCTATGTGTGCTTCTCCAATATTTGTAATAATCCCAATATGAGGCTGAACTAATTTGGAGAGTCTTTTAATCTCCCCAGCTTTACTCATTCCTATTTCAAAAACACCGTACTTATCCTCGGTGCTTAAATTAGACAAACTAATTGGAACACCAAAATGATTGTTAAAGGACATGGGCGAAGAACAAGTATTTTCAAAATTTTTTAATAAATGCTTAATTAAGTTTTTTAATGATGTTTTACCAGCACTACCAGTAATTGCTATTATCTTGGCCAAAGAATTTTGCCTCTTAAATTTTGCAAATTGATTTAAAAATAAAATTTCATTTTTTACTTTTAAGATTTTTTTATCGTATTTTCTTAAAGTTTTAGAAGAAACTATATACCTTGCTCCTTTTTTTAAAGCATCAGGTATAAATTTATTTCCATCATTATTCTTTCCTTTAATTGTTAAAAATAAATTATTTTTTTTTACTGTTCTTGAATCAACAGAAAGACCTTCAAAATTTTTTATTTTAATGTCTCCTATAATTTTTTTTAATATTGATTTGTTTTGAAAATAATTTTGTTCTTTATTATTTAGGATCTTTTTTTTTAATTTTATGTTTTTTACAATTTTTTTATCAGAAGTGTAAAATATTTTATTTTTATAAATTTGTTTATTCTCATGTCCTTTACCAGCAATTAATACAACCTCGTTCTGTTGTGAATTTAAAATAGCTTTTTTAATAGCTTCTTCTCTGTTCGCAATATTATAACACTTATTAGGATTTATATTTTTTATAATTTCATTTCTTATTTTTTTTGGGTCTTCGTTTCTCGGATTGTCATCAGTAACATAAATTTTTCTAGAATAATTATTTGCCACCTTAGCCATTAATGATCTTTTTTTTTTATCTCTCTCTCCACCGCAACCAAAAACCAAAGATATATCTTTTTTATATGTAGCTTTTAAAGATTGTAAGACTTTTGATAAAGCGTCAGGCGTATGAGCGTAGTCAATAAAAACTTTTATATTATTTGGAAATCTTTTTACTAATTCCAGTCTGCCATCAACATCTTTGATCTTTTTAAGTGATTTAAAAAATTTTTTATCTTTTAAATTGCAAAATTTTGTAGCTGCTATAGCCATAGCTAAATTTTTTGTCTTAAATTCACTTGTCTGATTTAAAGAAATGATATTAATTTTTTTAATTATTTTTTTTATTTCTAATACTTTTAATCCTCGGGTTTTTGCTATTTTTTTTAAGGTAAAAAACTCTTTAATATCTTTATCCAACACAATGCTAGAGTTCTTCTTTAAAATTTTTTTAAATAATATTAATTTTGCATTTAAATAAGATTTCATAGACTTGTGATAATCCAAATGATCCTGACTAAAATTTGTAAATATTGCTGCTTTAAAATTAATATGATGAAGTCTATCTTGATCTAAGCCATGACTTGAAGCTTCAATAATTACGTTATCTATCTTTTTTTTTTTAATAATTTGCAAATATTTATGAATTGAAATTGTATCTGGTGATGTAAGCCCTGTTTTTAAAATTTTATTTTTGAATTTAATACCTAGTGTTCCTATTGATGCTACAGGAACATTGTTTAAAGATAATAATTGATAAAATAAATCTGCCACAGATGTTTTGCCATTAGTGCCTGTAACTGCAATAATATTTTTTGGTTTTAATTTGTAGAATCGTGAAGAAACTTTACTTACAAAATTTCTAATATTTTTTCTTTTTATTATAAGAATTTCTTTATTTTTATATTTAAATTTTTTTGAACATACAATTGCAGATGCACCTTTGTTAATTGCTTCTTTAATAAACTTTTCTCCATTGACATTATTTCCTTTAATAGCAAAAAAAATATGTCCCTTCTTAACCTCTTTACTATTTGTAGATAATCCTGTGATTGAAATTTTCTTTTTTTCCTCTGAAATATTATTAATTAAATTTTTCAACAACATATTGATCAGTAAACTCATTGTTATTTATGGCTAAAATTGGTCCAATTTTCTCTATTATTTTGCCCGTAACATATACGGAGTTCCAACCAGATGTATTGTAAGGTGCTTTAGTTTTTACTCCTCTATAGTCATAAATTAAATCTTTATTAATTTTAGGATTTTCTAACATCACAAGTAGAGTATATTTTGGTTTATTTGTAGGAAATACAGAAATAAAAGTGTTTATCCTATCTTTTTTATTTCCATATCCTTCTGCTGTACCAGTTTTTCCTCCTACATAATAACCGTTTTTATCAGCAAAATGTGCAGTTCCATTTTTGCTACTAACAACTTTTCTCAAAATACGATTAATTTTTTTACTTGTTTCCGCTGAAATTAAACTTTTATTTTCTATTATTTCTCTATCTTTAACTAAACTTGGCTTAATTAACTTTCCACCATTAACTATGGCCGAATATGTAGCGGCAGCTTGTAAAGGTGTTGTGGTAATACCGTGGCCAAAAGCTATTGTTTCTAATTTACATTTATTCCATTTAATCTTATGTGGTACACCCACTTCCTCTATCTCTAATTCAGGACTTTTCAATAATTTTGTATTTTTAATAAATTCTTTAAATTTTTGTTCACCTATTTTTTTAGCTAAAATCACCGAACCTACATTAGAGGATCTTACTAAGATTTCCTCAACAGATAGATTTTTTGGGTGTTCTTTCATATCAGAAATTTTATGGATTGAGCATTTTAAGCTTCTTGGTATGTCTTCAATAATTGTTTCTGGTGCCACTAAATTATTTTCTATAGCTAAAGCAACTGTAAAAGTTTTAAAAATGGAACCGAGCTCATAAACTCCTTTGGTAACTTTGTTTGTGTATTTTTTATCTTTTATAGTCAGTCTTTTATTGATATTAAAATTAGGCAATGAAACTAGAGATAAAATATCTCCACTATTTACATCCATTAATAAGGCACCTCCACCTGTAGCGCTAAAAGTTGTGGAAGCATCGTTTAATTCTTTGCTGATTATATATTGAATGTAAGTATCTAAAGTTAGTCTAAATGGTTCTTTTATGATTTTTTTATTTTTAAGTTCTTTATCAAAGTATTTCTCAATACCAGAAATACCATAATTATCATAATCAACTTGACCAACTACATCATGATTAAATAAATTTCTATGTGTGTGCATTCTTGCTTGAAAAGGTTCAAATTTAATACCTTTTTCACCTAAAGCCCAAAATCTTTCCCTTTCCAATTGATCAATTCTTTTTTTTAAATAAAAATATTTATTTGTATTTAATTTTTTTTCTATTTCATTAATTGACAGTTTTGGGAACGTTAATCTTAATTTAATTAAAAAATTTTTTTTATCTTTAATTAATTTAGGTATCACGGCTACATGATAAGAGTTTATATTTCTTGATATTAAAACTCCATTTCTATCTACTATATCTCTTCTTGTTAAACTAAATTTTGAAATTTTATTTTCTTTATTAAAGATAGGTGTTTTACTTAAAGACAAATGAGTAATCTTTATAGAAAAAATTAACACTAACGATAAGAAGAAAAAGAATAATAGATAAATTCGATCTTGAAGATTGTTTGTTTTTTTAAAATATTTATTTTTTTTATTTGTTTCTAAATAATCCTCAAAATAAAAACTAGTTTGATTTATGTTTTTATTTTTTTTTAATTTTTTTTTCATTTTTTTTATCAAGTGTTGATATCCTTTTTTGCATATCAGTAAAGTTCGAAAAATTTAAAAATATATTTGAATTTTTTATTGGAACATAATTAATCTGCCCCAAAATTTTCACTTTTTTTTCTATTTCTGCTGGTGATATTAAAAAATAAAAATCTAATTGTGACTCATTAACGTCTTTTTCTTTTAAAACAATTTTTTCATTTAATTTATATAGTTTTTTTTCAATTATTCTGGTTTGATTTTTTATTATTGAAGTAATAATTAATAGAATTAAAAAAATTGTAATTATTACAATAACTTTTGGTTTAAACATTGATTGCCTCCAAATCAAGATATCTTTTAAATTTTTTAATTAGTTCACTAGGATGAGAAAATTTATTTTTTGACCTAATTGCATATCTAAGTTTTGCAGATCTTGATCTTGAATTTTTATCAATTTCTTTTTTTGTTGGTTTTAAAATTTTATTTTTATACTCCTCAAAAAGAGCTGTTGAACTCTCATCTTTTTCAGGAAGATATCTTGATGGTTTCGATCTATTAGTTGAAAAATTACTAAAAAAATATTTAACAATTCTATCCTCAATTGAATGAAAACTTATAATTAAAATTTTCCCGCCTGGTTTTAAGATTTTCGTTGCATTAACAATTCCATTGATAAGTTCAGTAATTTCTTTATTAACAAAAATTCTTAGTGCTTGAAAAGTTTTTGTACTAGGGTTTATTTTACTTGCATAATTTTTTTTTTTTACTTTTTTCAATTATTTCAACTAAATCTTTTACTTTAACGATTTTTTTTTTATTTCTAAACTTAACTATATTTTTAGCAATTCTTGCTGCTTCATTTTCTTCGCCAAAAATTTTAATAATTAATTTTAATTCTAATTCACTTAGATTATTAATGACATCTTGTGCCGATATTTTATTAAGACCCATTGACATGTCTAAATTTTTATTTGATTTAAATGAAAATCCTCGTTCTAGATTGTTTAACTGAATAGATGATAAACCAAGATCAAATATGATTACATCGACATAATTTTCGGCAACAATCTCTAATTTACTAAATGTAGTTTGATAAAATTTAAATCTTTGTGGAAATTTTTTTTCTAATTCTTTACCAATTTCCTTAACTTTATTATCTCGATCTAAACCTTTAACTATTGTTTTTGAAAATTTAAGTAACTGTTTAGAATAGCCCCCTCCACCAAAAGTACAATCAATGTACGTGCCGCCTTTTGAAGGTGAAGAAATTTTTATAACTTCATTCAACATCACTGGAACATGGGAGAATTCCAGCAATGATGTTTTGTTGTTCATTAATTTTTTTTTTAATCATTAAAATTTTTGTTTTCTAAGAAATGCAGGAATTTCAAAATCTTCTTCCTCATTTATATCCTGATCAAATAACTGTTCTGACACGTTATCAGTTGGTTCATTTTTCTCTAAGTCAGCTTTTTCTTGAAGGTTTTGTTCTTCTGAAAAAAGTTTTGGAGTATATTCTTCAATAATATCATCTGATGATGTTGTGTTATTAATGCTTTCCTGAACATCATTAGTACTGTTTTCCATATAAGATGCGCTTTCAATTGAAACACCTGAAGGGATATCATTTAATGAATCATTATTAGACGATAAACTTTCTGACTGTTGATTGTTTAAACTATTTTCAAAATTAATTGCAGCATTTTGTTCTTCATTAACTTCATATCTTTCTTCAAGTTTAAGTGCAGTTGCTCCTTCAATAGAATTTAAAGTGTTGGTGTCTAATCTAGAGTTTTGTGAAAATAAACTATCTGAGTAACCAGTATTTCTATTTTGTATTCTTGATACCATATTTAAAACAGTTTTATTTTCAGATTTATGTCCATCCAGCGCTGTAGCAACAATAGATACTCTAATTTTTCCAGTCATATTTTCATCTTTAATTGCACCAAATATTACTTCTGATTCAGGATCTACTTCAGCTCTTATTTTGTTAACTGATTGATCTACTTCAAACAAAGTCAAGTCCTTGCCACCAGTAATATTAATTAATAAACCTTTTGCGCCTTGAAGAGAGTATTCATCAATTAGTGGATTGTTCAAAGCCATTTCTGTTGCAGCCATAGCTCTGTTTTCCCCTTCTGCTTCACCGGTTCCCATCATAGCTTTTCCCATTGAACTCATTACAGTTTCAACATCCGCAAAATCTAAATTAATCATACCTGGTCTAACCATTAAGTCAGTAACACTTTGTACGCCATGCTTTAAAACATTATTTGATAGATTGAACGACTCTTCAAATGTAGTGGTCTCACTAGCAATTTTAAAAAGGTTTTGATTTGGAACAACTATAACTGTATCTAGATGCTTTTTAAATTCTTCTAAACCTTCAGTTGCTCTTCTCATTCTTTTAGGGCCTTCATAAGAAAAAGGAAGTGTAGTAACACCAACTGTTAAAATATTTAATTCTCTAGCAGCTTTTGCGATCACATGTGATGCACCAGTTCCTGTACCACCACCCATTCCCGATGTAATGAAAACCATATTAGCTCCCTGCATATAATTTGTTATTTCATTTAAAGACTCATCAGCAGCAGCTTGACCGATATCATGTTTAGCTCCCGCTCCTAGTCCTTTTGTTAAATTCATTCCAATTTGTATTTTTGCATGCGCTTTACTCATTTTTAAATCTTGCGCGTCTGTATTTACCGCAACAAATTCAACTCCTTCCATACCTGCTTCAATCATTGCATTTATAGCATTTCCCCCAGCTCCACCGACTCCTAAAACAATTATTCTAGGTTTTAATTCTTTTAACTCTCCGCCGCCAATGTTTATACTCATGATAGTTCTTCCTTTTGTTTGTTTTCCCATTTTAAATTAGATCTATTTTGATATGCTTTTTTTTTAGCTACAATTTTGAATTTTTGAAAATTTTTAGGTTCCCAAACTTGAAAAGTTTTACCAAGCCCAACAAATAAAATACTAGATTTAATTTCTGCATGTTTTAATAATTTTTCTGATAATGAAACTCTTCCTTCAGTATCAAATTGTAAGTTTTCGCTTTCTGATAAAATTGAAGTTGCAAAAAAGTCTCTTTTTTCCTCAAATGGGTTAAGAGAGTCAATTGTGTTAGAAAGTTTTTCTATTCTATCTTGCGAACAAGCTTCTAGAGCTGAATGATTAAAAGATGGATAGCTTATAAAGCCATTATAACCCATTGAATTCAAATGAGATCTAAAAGTCGCTGGCACAGATACCCTTCCCTTCTTGTCTATTTTGTTTTCGTAACTTGATAAAAACATATTTGCTCAAAGTTTTAATAATTCCTTTTTTTCAATTCACCCTTTGTTATGGGATTATTTGGGATATTATGGGTTTTTAATAATTAGTCAATAATAATGTATTTTTAATAAAAGTACAAAAGTAGAACAAGAATAATGGTTAAGAATTTGCTAGACAATCTATAAGCCGGGTTCTGTCATTGAAGATGTCATTTCTCTAGGCTTAAATTCACACTTAAGCTCAAGCGGTTAACCCAGAAGACTAACTAAAG
>MDSY01135352.1_pt1 | contig 12618 bp, 9 predicted proteins | sample 811131 | NCBI WGS metagenome assembly MDSY01 (sample SAMN05326643, study PRJNA326480) | marine metagenome | isolation source: seawater | place: Atlantic Ocean: South West | collected 2010
TAACTATGATGTAGCAACATCTGGAGATGGTGCTCACTTAGATGGTTATGCAGAATATAGAAAAGATTGGGGTCATAGGCATATTGTTGCATCCAATGACGCATTCATTCAGGCAGTTTCTGTGTTCGCTGTTGGATTCCAAGGACACTTTACAGCACTTGCTGGTGCTGACATGTCGATTACAAACTCCAACTCTAACTTTGGTAGTATCGCATTAAGATCTGCTGGATTTAAAGCAAAAGCATTCTCTAAAGATAAGGCAGGTGCACTAACTCATGTTATACCACCTAAAGCTTTAAACGTTATTTCTACAACTGCTACTGGTGCTAACGGAGCAAGCACAATCACATTAGCAAATGATGGTAGTGTTAATGGTGTCATACAGGGTATGACTATTACAGGAACTAATATTGCAACTGGTGCAACTGTAGGATCAGTTAATACTAATACAAGAGTTATCACACTTACAGCAACAAATACTGGTGTGGTAAATGGAAACGTTATATTTGGTGAAGAGACATCTGTTAACTGGGTTAACATTGATATTCAAAGAACAAAAGTAATTAACGCATCACTTGCTGGACAAGGTGGAACTCCTGGTACTAGATTGTATCTCTATGGTTATACTGTAGAAGCATCACCACCAACAACAAGAGTTCAGGGTTACACAATCGGTGCAAGACAAGATGGTACTGGAAATACTGCAGTAGCAGATAGGATTAACTGTTTACTTGTTGCTCAAGGTGCAACTGAAGCTTCAGTTCAATCTGCAAGTATATCACCTTATGGTCCTAGTGTATCTGGTAAAGATGCTGGAACTGCTGGATCACCATTACAATTTGATAGTTCAACTTATACTATAAGTGGACAAGCGGATACTGTCGGTGGTTGGTATCTATCTGTATCAGCAGTAAATAACGCAATTTATACTACACTTTCTACTAATACTACTTACAATACTGTAAACTTTACACCAACTACATTCCTTAAGAGAATACCTGACCCAAGAGACTTGTCAGATAGAACTTACCGTGTAAGATATGTAATTGATAAGGATAAGACTAACCCATTACCAAGAGATCCTATCTCTGGTTATGTAATGCAACCATTGAATAGTGATACTACATCCTATTCATTAGCTAAGTGTTTCTACATCTATGATATTGAGGTAGTACAAGAGTTTGTAAGAGGTACAACTGATGGTATCTATTACATAACACTTCTTTGTGGATCTATTGCACCAAGCACATCTAACTTCAATGATAGGAAGTTCTCTCAGAATGTTAACGAAGTATATCCTACATTTGACAGAGATAATCCTAAAGCAGATCCTGCTGCTGCTCAGTCAGTTGCAGACAATGAAGTTATTGGATTGGTTAATTCAACTGATGGTGCAACACCAACTCCTAATAAGGATCCAAAACTTTCTATTACTAAGGAATGTACTCAGTTTATGTTAGGAGATAATGGTTGGACTCAACCAGGTACTACACCTAACTATGACTCTGTTAACAGTAGACTATCTAATATTGAATTAACTGCAAGAGCAGGTGATGAAGAAACTAGAAAGATTAATATAAGGGAGAACAATGATGGAACAGTCGCACCTATTAACGTAGAGTTTAGACGACACTCAATCCTAAGATCAGGAAACCATACGTTTGAATACCTTGGTTTTGGTCCAGGTAACTACAGTACAGCGTTCCCTCAAACACAGGTTGAAACTCTATCACAGAACCAAGTTAGATTCTCTCAGTCTATTAAAGAAGAAGCAGGTGTTGCTTTCTACTCAGGACTGAACTCAAATGGAGACCTATTCATTGGTAACCAAGTTATCAACCCAGTCACAGGTCAGATAACTTCTGAAGATATTGCACAGTTGAACGTTGTTGGTGAAGAGAACACAACTATTGAAACATTCTCTGAATTGGTTCTTACTGATAAGATAACTGTTATTGGTGGAGCATCAAACCAGTTAGAATCAATCTTTGCTGGTCCTGTAACGTTCCAAGCACAAACAACATTTACAAATAATATTTCTTCCAGAAAAATTTCCTATTACAACCAAGATGGTACAGTAATTAAGCAAACATTACTTGCACCAGCAAATGCAAGTGGATTACCAGATTTCTCTAATATCACAGGATATGATACACCTGCTGATGGAGACTTAGTATATAATATTAACTGGCAACCAGGTAATTCTCTTGGATGGATCTATTATGGTGGAGTCTGGAAGGAGTTTGGTTTAACTGATACTGGCAATATTAATGTTGCAACTGATGGTACAGGACATTTAGGTCTTGGTGAATCACCAGATTCAACTTATAGACTCAGAGTTAATGGTTCAGTAAGAATTGACGGTGATTTAGTTGTAACTGGTCGAGGTGGTGTTTCTTCTGATAAGTACATCACTAAATCATATACAGGTGATGGTACTACATTAACATTTGCTGTTACTACCTATAGTGGTGGCATCAAACACTCTGATGATTCTCTCTTAGTATTCCTTAATGGTGTTGCTCAGATAGCAGGTACTAACTATACTGTTGATGCTAATGGTGCTAACGTTGTGTTCTCATCTGGAGATGCACCTTTAGCTGCAGATACAGTCCATATCTTAGAACTACCTATCTAAATAGTACGGAGGATTATAAAGTGTTATGGCAATATCAAGAATTAGTGGAAATCAGATTTCCACATCAACAAGTGCAATAATCTCGACCCTAAGTTTTCTTAATACCAATAGTGTATTAAGGGTTCCTTCGGGTACGACTGCTCAAAGACCAACTGGTATTAGTGTAGGAACGTTACGTTTCAACTCTACATTAGATGCTGCTGAAATATACAAGGCAGATGATGGTACTGGTAGTGCTGGTTGGGCACCCATATCTGGTGGTGGACCTTCATTAGGAACTGATAGTGTTATTAGAACTAATCCTAATGCTATTGCTGAAAATATAACTGTTGGACCTACTGCTGGTGCAGAATTTGCCAACGGAATGAGTGCAGGACCGATAACAATTAACTCAGGTTTCACTGTCACGGTAGAATCAGGTGGAGCGTGGAGTGTTAGATAATGAGTGCTGAGTTAAACGCTGCAAATTTACAAGGTATATCGCCAAACTTCAAGGTAACCTTGACGAAAGAATCGACGTTATCAACACAAGCAGACTTCCGAGTAATCGCACAGGATTTTCATCCTATACCTTTATCGGAAGCAGATAATTATTTTGCCCATAAATTTTACCCTTTAGACATTTATAGTCCTAATCCTGATGTACTTGCACAGACAGGTACTGCTGGTTTTGGATGGACAAGTGGTATTAGATGTGATCTTAGTAGAGATACTTCAGTAACAGATTCGCCTGTTGGTGGTGTTCCTTTGAAAATGTATATGAGTGGTACTACTGATCCTTATACTAACACATATAATAATACAGGATGGAATATTGCTGATGCAAAGCAAGGTGATACATGGACATTCAGTATATATGCTAAGGCAGATCAAGCAACAACTGGTGAAATGTTTATATTTGAAACAAATGCTGCTGGTGGATATAATACTGCACCTTCTACTGGTATAAGCATAACAACTTCATGGCAAAGATTTACATTTACAAGAACATTTACAACTGCTGCTACAGCAGTTCAAGTAAGAGTTGATGGACCTAATAGTGGTGGTAATGGTAGAACAATATGGTGGGATGGAGCACAATTAGAAAAATCTGCTACAGCAAGTCCATTTTGTCCAGGTACTAACAAACAAATGGAGCGTAGACTACGTGAGACTGGTGGTCTAAAATTTAATGTTAGAACTAAAGCACTTGAAGTATATTCTGCTGGTGATTGGAAACTAACAGGTGGATCATCTAATGCGGGAGGTCTTGTAGGTAATTTTGGAGTTGGAAAAGGATGGACAATAGCAGAAGGTGCAGATGACACTAATCATAGCAATTACACCAATACTGCAATGCCAACTTTATATGAAGGAATAAGATATAATGATGGTCAAAGTGGTGATGAAACAAGAGGTGCAACATCTAGTACTCGTCATCCTTTAGAGTATGTTTCATCAACAAGTTCTAGTGATTTTGCATTTCATACAGGACATAGTAGTCCTGGTAATGTTGCTTGGCCCCAGTATTATGCAGTTAAAGTAAGTGAATATGATTATGGTAAGGTATTAAATAGAGTCAGATGGTATAAGCATACAAATGCTATTGGTAATGTTGATGTATATGGAACCAATTTAGATGTTGATAGAACTAATTTTACTGATACAGCACAGTATTGGAATCATTTAGGTAGACTTCATTTCGGTGGATCAGGTTCTGGTAGTGAGGGTGGACAAAGAACCCAAAACTTTACTAATGCTTATGGATACCGTTGGTATATGTTAGAAATGATCGATATTAATAGTTCTGCTCTAGCATATCCTCAAATTGGTACTAGAGGCGGTTGGGCTATGTACCCTGTAACATTTGATAAGGTGTAGAAAATGAGTCAATTAAACGTTGGGGCATTAAGTGGTATAGCATCTACTGTAGATCAGATAAATCTGAGTACAGGACATACTTTACAGATTGATGGTAATTTAAAATTCAATCATACAGGAGGTAATAGACTTCCTACTGGTACGACAGCAGAAAGACCTGTCAGTCCTGAAGCAGGTTATTTTAGATTTAATACATCTACTACTAGCTTTGAAATACACACTGGAAAAGACTGGATAAACGTAGGTGCTGCTGCTGGTAGTGGAGTAGGAACGTATGCTTCTCCTGCTACAAATGGAAGAAAAATAAAGCAATCAGGTGCTGCGTCTGGATATTATTGGATTCAACCTATAGGATATGATGAACCAAGGTATTGTTACGTTGATAATGATCTCTATGATGGTGGATGGGTTTTAATTAATTCTATTGGTTCTTCAGGAACGAATCATTATGATACTTTTGAATCATCAAACTTATATAATGCTACAGTTGATGGAGTGAACACTAACTATGTTCCTTACTCTGGTTCTGGATATAGTAGTTCTTCAACAAGGAAGCATGATGATAATTTTGTTAAAGACTTAATGAGTCATATGAATGGTGGAGAAGAAATATTTAATATAAGAATTGCAAGAAATGGTGCAGGTCCACCAGGTGGTGTATATGATACATACAATGGTGGTACTACAACTGATTGGAGGTATGCTTCATTTATTAGATACCGTGGTGGATGTCAATACTGGTGTTCGTTAAATACTGGTGGGGATGGTCGTCAGGGTGATAGAGATGAAGGAGTCTTCAGTGTATCACATGTATATCCTTTCAACTGGGAAAAACCTGGTGGTTGGGGTCATATAAGATTATATAATAATAGTTACAAGGTTTGGGATTATCATTCAAACCCTTCTAATTATCAAACCTCTCGTTATGGTAACAATAGAGTATTATTTGGATATACAGGTAGTACATCTAATGGTATCTATGGTAGTTCTGCTGCCTTTAGTAGTAATCAAGGTAATCCAGGTTATTTATTTGTAAGATGAGCACAATTAGAACAGAAAAATTAGTTGCCAATTCGGATCATAATTTTCAGATCCAAATGGGACCAACTGCCCATATGAATATATTGGGTGGTCTTGCTATAGATAAAGATTCTGGTTTAGTTTTACCTTCTGGTACTACAGCAGAAAGACCTGCTACTCCTGATGCTGGCACTATTAGATTTAATACTACTGAAGGTACAGTTGAAGGTTGGGATGGTGGTCAGTGGTTAAACTTGATGACACCTGAAGGAGGTGCTACTTCTGGTGGATCTTCTGGTTCTGATATTCCTAGAAAGGGATTGGTATTATGGTGGGATTGTCAAAATCCAAAATCCATGAAACAAAATGCAAGTGATCAGGATGCAAACTATCTCTATGATATAAGTGGTAATGGTTATCATGCTGCTATACCAACAGATAGAATAACAAGTGAAAGTATTAGTGGTAAGACTGTTTACTATCTCGATTTCTCTGAGAATGGTAATGGTTGTGCTAAGGCAGATACTGGAACTTTTTGTGATACTCCCTATTATCCTCATTGTACTTGGATTTTCTTCCTGAAGTGGAGAACTACTGATGACCAATGGAGAACACCATTAAGATCTCGTTCTAGTGACCATCATATTATTGTGCAGTCAGGTACTAAAAACCTTGGTATGTATGATAATGATGCTACAGGATTCAATGATACTGGTTATGATATAAATCAGTTTAGTGATTGGAATAGTAAGTTTAATATGTACACATGGAGAATGTCTTCATATGAATCTGGAACTTACTCACCTAACTATCAATGCTTCTTTAAAGATGAAACAAGTGCTAGAGCAACTATGAATAGTAGTAATACTAGATATAATAGAGGTGCTTATCATATAGGTGCATGGGGTAGAGGTAACCGAGATCCTCATGACACATCTCAAAATGCAGGTGATATTGCTGGTGTAATTCATTACAACAGACACATTACACAGGCAGAGAGAACACAAATATATGATTATTACAAAGGAACATACAATATCTGATAAATAGAAGGAAGGATAGAATTACGACATGTCACAGTTAAATGTAGATAAAATTGTATCATTAAGTGGTGGAGGTGGCACTGCTGAATTTCAGTTGGCATCCAATGGAAACTTTAACTTCGACGCTGGTACATTCTACGTAGATTCAGCAAATAATAGAGTCGGTATTGGTACTACAACACCAAGGACTACAGTAGATTTTGCTACTACGGATGCTATGATAACACCGAAAGGTACAGTAGCACAAAGACCTGGATCTCCTGTAGAGGGTATGTTCAGGTACAATAGTACAGACCAAACCTTTGAAGGTTACTCTAAAAATACTTCTACAAACGTATTAGAGTGGGGACCTATTGCTGGTTCTGGTGGAGGTACACCAGATCAATCTACTAACAGATATAGTGATAACTATTCTGTTAATGCAGTATTGAAATCTGATGGTACTGATGCTTATTGGTCATTAGACGGTACAGATACCGAATGGTCAATGGCAAGAGTTTGGACACATGGATATGTAGGAGGAGGATATAAGAATTCATCACCTTGGAATAATGTTAATAGATGTCTTCATTCTACAGATACATGTACTAACTTAGGTAATACTTTGGATAGATCTGGTGCTTACATGGCAGGATCATTCTCAGATCAAAAGCACTGGTTTCACTCAATGGAGAACACATATAGAGGAAACTCTAGTTATACCAGTGGATTTAGTATGGTCAATGAAGCAGGTATTGCACATCAAAACTCATGGGATATGACTGTAGGTAGAGCATCTATGGGATCATTCCAAGACCATGAATTTGGTGGTGGACATTCATATCTAGTTGGTGGTGGTAACGCAAGAACTGACGCTATGAATCTTAAGACTGAGACCATGAGGACTACAGGGTTCCCACCAAACCAAGATGATGGTGGTGTTGACCCAACATGGGGTGGTAATGGTAGATTGATGGGATGGAACAAGAGAGATAATACTCGTCAAGGATTTAGATGGGCAAATGAATCATGGACATCATGGAATCATGGTCCTGGTGGTAATGGTTGGAAAAAGATTCTCGCCACTATGTTAGGACATATGTACGTTGGTACTGGTAATAATGCACAGAATGGTAATCAAAAGTGTGATGATACTACTGGTATTCAGATGCGTGGTCTAAACTTTGGTCCTATGGGTGAAGAAAACTTTATGACAGGTATGAGAAAGGGATATATGTTAGGCAACTATAATGGTTCCCAGAACAATAACACCTTTAAGTGTAATTATGCAAATGATGGTATAACTAATCTTGGTGGTACATCACAACCTCAAGGACATGATGGTATGAGTTCTGCTCACTGTTCATCTGCCAGTGCAATATCTACTATAAATGATGGTGGTACTATATTACGTGATTACGGTACATCTATTCCTAACTTCTAATGGCAACTAAACCTGACATAATCGTAACTGACCAAGAAAAGTTTCCTCTTGTAGCACAATGGGGTACATTAATAGGTGGCAACCTTGGGTTAGAATATTTTGAACTTGCTGATGAGTTCTTTGATGCTATACCACAGGATATAAACTTTTTACGATTCAGTAATCAACAAGGTACTTATGGTAAGAACCTATGGGGTGAAGTAAGATCACAAAAATCATCTTACAATGCAGAACCTATTGAAGATGATGATGGTATTAGCATCCAGATTAAAGAAAAGGAACCTGTAGATAGTAATATTGTTTCTACTCATGTAAAACCTTTCATGGAGGCGGTAATTACTCTAAAGATACAAGAAGTTTTTGAGAAGAAATATAATGTATTGCGTACTAAATATAGTACGTTAGAGGACGCTACTTGGGATGACCAACTTACTGAGGCAAAAGCATATATCGCTGACAATTCCACATCTGTTAAACTTATAGATAAGTTAGCAGAGATAAGAGGATTGACAACAGCAGATTTTGCTGCTAAAGTGGTCAAAGCACAGGAAGACTGGAAAACTAAACTTTATGATCTTGCAATTCAAGAACAAAAAATTATTTCCAAACTAAAATCATCCGCTAATGTTGCCGACATTAATGTTTTCTTAGAAGACTACTTCGGTATTGAATTAACCAAACAACAATGTTTAGATTACGGAAGGTGTATTGAAAATGAGTCAGGAGTCATCATTAGAAAGGAAGGACAAGAACCCAAGTACGGGACCCAGTTCTGATCCTCAAGCAATATCATTTGCTAACCAGACACTAACGGATCTTGATAAGATTGATCCTTGGGATGGGTTATCAGAATTTGACAAAGAATTAATCCAATGGTCTGATTCACAATTTTTTGGTCAAACAGAATTTCAAAATAAATTTTTCGTTGTAAACTCACAAGTGACTCCTTGGCGACAAATGCGTCAAGCGATCATGGAGATACAAACACGTCTTAATGCACTACAGAAAGTTACTATTCAATATAAACGTACTGTGAATGACATTAAGAGATGTGAGTATGAGAGAGAGCAAGAAGAGAATGAATTTTATAAACAAGATAAGACTTATGAAATAGAAATACTTCAACTTGATGTTCAAGTATGGAGGAATAAGATGCGTCAATCTAAAGAAGAGATTAATGGTCTTCTAAAAATTATTAAAGAGAAGACAGGTGGTGAAGTTGAACTTGATAAATTGAAGCATACTATTGTTGATAAGGACATAGAAAGGGAAGAAGAGCATAAGTATTGGATTGCTAGGATGGCAAAACAATCTGCAATGGATTTACTAACTACTGGTAGAATACAGGCAGGTAACTTAGATAGTATGCTTATGATGAATCCTGCTGACCAAGCAGCGATAGCAGATTTAGCATTAACATATTCTACTGCTATGAATACTTCATTAAATAAGTTGAAAGGTGCAGCAGAAGAAAAGGTCGATAAGATGTTGGAAAATAGACCACCAGCAATGTTTGATACGGCAGGAGTGCTAACTGATTATGCAGAAAACAATATCACCGATAGACTTGAAGCAGAAAAGAGTCTTCAGTCTACCGATCAATCCGAAACTAACTCCTGAGTATATTGAAGAATCGTTTATACCGTTTCTTAAAAAACACGACCATTTAATATACGATTTATATTTTACCTCTCGTATGCCACCCTTTATGCAAGATGCAATGGGTGAGATATTCTCTACGACAAATGATGCTCAACAAGTAGTAAAAAATTCACTTTTTATTATGCAGCAGACAGGTATTCCCCTATCCGCTACATTTAATAATATATGGATTAGACCCGATCAAAAGAACCTAGACACGTTTATTCAAAATTTTAGGTTTCTATATGATAATGGTGTAAGGATAGCAACCATACCTCATACTTCATGGGTTTCAACTGGTCAAATACAACGAGAGTATCCAGATTTATACATTAAGAATACAATCTTGCGTGAAGTATCTAAAGCGAATGAGATTGTATCTCTTTCACAGGTAGGATTTGATTACATCAACTTAGATCGTGATGTAATGAGAGATAGGGAATTATTAGATAGACTTAAAACTGCAAAGGAATATTGTGCAGAGAAAGGGAAACCAGTTAAATTATCATTGCTAGTCAATGAACACTGTTGGGGTGGTTGTCCTATCATGCCAGAGCATTATCAATATAATAGTACAAGAGAAGGATCACAACCTCAGTATTTTAATTCAGAGATTAGTCGTATATCATGTTCAACTTGGGATGCTTATGATTCTTCGCATGTATTAAAAGAAGCAAACTTACCACCTTGGAAAGAAGATTGGGTAGAGTTCTTAGATGTTATAGATGTATTTAAAATGCACGGTAGAGAAGATGCTATGCGTTTAAAGGAATCTATGGATCTTATCGAGAGATGGGAGAAAGGTAACGATATATTATATCCTGAGTATAAGAAGTATATGAAGGATATTAAACTCAAGGAGTCGCCTATAAATAACTGGCGAACCAAAATAAAAACATGTAAGTTTGACTGTTGGGATTGCAATTATTGTGAGACTGTGGTAGAATTTGCAATGAAGAAAGAAAAAAGAGAAATGAATCCTCTCGTTGATAGAGTAATAAAATCTATTGCTGCTGCTACTGAAGGTAAATCCAAGTTTAATCCAGAAGGATATGACGTATTAGGATTGAGTTCAAATAAGATTAGGCATTTTTTAAACAATCTATGTTCAGAACGTGGCACAGTATATGTTGATGCTGGTTGTTACATGGGTAGCACATTATTTGCTGCTCTTATGGGTAATGAAGCAGTTAAAGCATATGCTATAGATGATTATCAGTCAGGCATAGTATATCCTAAGCAGAGAAATATGCACGACAGATTTCATGTAGAGAATCCTGTTGATGAGATGGTTAAAAATGCAGAGAAGTGGATGAATATCGACTGCTCTGTAGGATTTTCAGTTAGACCAGTTATTGAAGTTCAATTTAATAAAGAAGAACGTCCTAATGTCATTTTCTATGATGCTGACAATGAAGATAGTATGTTGGTTAATTTAGAGCATCTACATGAACAGGCAGATAATAGTTATATCTTAGTTGTTGATGATGCTAATTTTAATGGTGTTGTAGAAAAGACACAGAAATTCTTAGAAGATAAGGAGGTAGTCTTTGAACGATTAATAAGAACTGAGATTTCAGAAGATGAGAATGATTGGTGGAATGGTGTTATGATTGCTGTTATTGAAAAATGAAGGTTATAGATAGATTCTTATCAGAAAAAGAATTTGAAAGATTGAAGTCTGAAATGATGGCGTATAATTTTCAATGGCACATGTCAAAAATTGTAGATGATAATGAAGCGAATAAAGCAAGAAATATGCAATTCATTCATATGTTCTATGAAAGACATGCACCTGTTGATGATAGTGTGAACATGTTATTTCCAATTCTTCAAAGATTACAACCTATCGCTCTTCTTAGTATTAAAGCAAATTTAATGCCAGGACAAGATAGAATAATAGAACATGGTATGCATATAGATATAACAGACATCAAGGATAATCCTTGGATACGTACTGGTATATTATACATGAATACCTGTGATGGTTACACTAAGTTTGAGGATGATACTAAAGTAGAATCTGTTGAAAATAGATTCGTATCATTCCCTCATAGTACACGCCATACTGGTACTACATGTACTAATATGGAATTTAGAATGGTTATTAATTTTAATTATGTTGTCAGCGATTCTCAAGAATGAACTCTACATGGGTTACATTTTCGGTATAATGATACTAGGTGGTTTCATTAGAAACTATCATGTATTAGATGATGTTTACTCACTCATTAAAAGATATGTCAAGGATAATCGCATCCTCATTATTCTTACTAGCATTTTCGGTGGTGTTTTACCTATTCCTGGTAGAGTTGCATTATCAGCACCTTTATTAGATGCTATAGCACCAGAAAATAAGAGAAAGAGAAGTGAGTTTGGTATAATTGATTATCTTTCTACTCATCATTACTATTGGTGGAGTCCACTTGAAAAGACTGTGGCACTACCTATGGCAGTCATGGGTATAAGTTATACTACATTTTTAGGATATACTATTGTACCATTGTGTATATGTTTAGCATATACATGGTGGTATATTTTTACTAAGGTAGATCCTCAAAGTGTTGTTCCTGACATGAGTAATATTAGTGATTTTAATTGGAAGAGAGCATTAAGAGGATGGGCACCATTTATTGCTACACTATGGTTCTTATTATGTGTAGGTAAAGCAGGTGCTATATTCTTCTTCCCTTGGTTTGCTGCTATGGCATGTTATTATAGTATTATATGTAAAGATTGGAAGTGGGGTAAATATTTGGATGGTAAGTTTGCTATCATTGCAACAGTAGTATTGGCATTAGGTGGTGTAGTTAAACAGATACATGCACCAGTGATGGAGTATCTTAAGAGTGCAGATACTACTATGATTATACCTGTTAGTATTGTAGCAGCAGTAGCAGCATATATTATGGGTAGTAGTGGTAAGTATGCTGGTATGACTTCAGCGTTAGTTGCTATATTTGGACCACAATATCTTGTATGGTTCTTAACTA
>MDSY01061158.1_pt1 | contig 12617 bp, 10 predicted proteins | sample 811131 | NCBI WGS metagenome assembly MDSY01 (sample SAMN05326643, study PRJNA326480) | marine metagenome | isolation source: seawater | place: Atlantic Ocean: South West | collected 2010
CCGTGTTTTTCGAAGATTGTTTCTTTTACTTCTTTTGTCAAATACATGCCAATATTATTTAAATGATTTTTATGTACATCAATGATTTTTTCATTGAAGTGGCAAATGTACAATTATTTTATATGTTAACCTATAAATTTTATAGTGATAAATAAAGGTAAAGAAGCGGGATAACTTATTACAATAGAGGTGGTTGAAGAAGTTAACCTAAACAAGATTTTTTTATGCTCTTATGGCCTGATTTTGTATCAGGTCTATGTAAAGATTGACTTGCTTTTTTAAATCTTTTCTTTCATAAATTGCATCAAGAAATCCATGTTCTAACACAAATTCAGATCGCTGAAACCCCTCTGGTAAATCTTTACCAGTAGTATCTCTAACAACTCTAGGTCCAGCAAATGCAATTAAAGCATTAGGCTCTGCAATATTAATATCTCCTAGCATCGCAAATGAAGCAGTAGTTCCTCCTGTAGTTGGGTCTGTACATAAAGAGATATAGGGTATTTTTGCTTCGGCAAGTTGTGCAAGTTTAGCAGAAGTTTTTACCAATTGCATTAAAGATAAAGAGGCTTCCATCATTCTGGCTCCCCCAGATTTTGAAATCATTAAGAAGGGCAATTTATTTTGAATTGAATATTCTATGGCTCTTGCAATTTTTTCTCCAACAACACTTCCCATAGATCCTCCAATAAATGAAAAATCCATAGCCGCTATTACAATTTCTTTACCCAAAGATTTACCTACGGCTGTTCTTACGGCATCTTTTAGTTTAGTTTTTTCTTGTGCAGCTTTTAATCTGTCCGGGTATTTTTTTGTGTCTTCAAATTTAAGAGGATCTTTTGCTGTAATTTTCGAATTTAATTCTTTGAATTTATTGTTATCAAAGAGCATTTCAAAGTATTCTTTACTGCCAATTTTAACATGATATCCATCCTCAGGGCTTACATAAAGATTGCGTTTTAATTCTTCAGTATCTATTATTTTACCACTAGGTGTCTTATACCACAAGCCTTTTGGTGTGTCTTTTTTTGCTTCTGTAGGTGTATTAATCCCTTTTTCTTTTCTTTTAAACCAAGCCATATACTACTAGTTAGTCATCTGTTTTGTGTTGTTAATTTAAGTCAATATTGACTTAAACCAAGTTCACAAATTTAATGGATTAATATTTAACTTTCCAATAAAAAAGAAAGTCTGTTTAAAATTTAAACAGACTTTCATATTTGTAGTTTTATTAAACTATAATGTATTTACATTATTTAGATCTTCAAAAGCTTTCTTTAATCTAGTTTTGAAAGTAACTTCTCCTTCGCGCAACCATTTTCTTGGATCATAATATTTTTTATTAGGTTGATCTGCACCATCAGGGTTTCCAATTTGATTTGCTAGGTAGTCTGCTTTACCTTGCATGTAATCTCTAATCCCTTCTGTAAAAGCATATTGTAAATCAGTATCAATGTTCATTTTAATAACACCATAACCAATAGACTCTCTAATTTCTTCTAGGGTAGAACCTGATCCTCCATGAAATACAAAATCAATTGTATTGTGAGCAAGATTGTATTTTTGAGAAACATGCTCTTGTGAGTTTTTTAGAATTTTTGGAGTTAATTTTACATTCCCAGGCTTATAAACTCCATGAACATTTCCAAAAGCTGCAGCAATTGTAAATTGAGGGCTAACCTTCATTAATTCCTCATAAGCATATGCTACTTCCTCTGGTTGTGTGTATAATTTAGATACATCTACATCAGAATTATCAACACCATCTTCTTCCCCTCCTGTAATTCCTAATTCAATTTCTAAAGTCATTCCCATTTTAGACATTCGTGCTAAATAGGTTTTACAAATTTCAATATTTTCTTCTATAGGCTCTTCAGATAAATCAATCATGTGAGAGCTATAAAGAGGTTTTCCGGTAGCGGCAAAATGTTCTTCACTTGCTGCTAACAAACCATCAATCCATGGTAATAATTTTTTAGCACAATGGTCTGTATGTAAAATTACAGGAACTCCGTATGCCTCAGCTAATAAATGGATGTGTTTAGCACCTGCTACTCCTCCTGCTATTGCTGCTTTTTGATCCTCATTAGATAATCCCTTTCCAGCATTAAACTGCGCCCCACCATTTGAGAATTGAATAATTACAGGAGCATTTAGTTCTTTTGCTGTTTCTAATACTGCATTAATGGTATTTGAACCTACAACATTTACAGCAGGTAAAGCAAATGCTTTTTCTTTAGCAAGTTTAAAAATAGCTTGAACTTCTTCTCCAGTAGCAACTCCTGGTTTAATATTGTGACTCATTTTATTTGTTTTAAATGATTGAATTTAAGGCATCAAAAGTAATCAAAAATAGCTATTAGTAGAGAATTTAATTGCCGATGAGCTTAAAAATCATCGAAATCGTTGTAGGAAAAAAGTGAACTAGTTTAAAACGGATAATTAATTCCAATGTTATATACAGCATTTGAAAAATTGTAATTCCTAAACCATTTATTTGTTTCTAAATAGGGTTCATGCATTTTAAAACCAAGGTCTAATCTAAAGACTAAAAAACTAAAATCATACCTAAGTCCAAAGCCAGATCCAACAGCAATATCTTTCACTGAATTAATCCCATTAAATTTTGCCTCATCTTCAGCAAATATTGAATTTGTAATATCCCATATATTTCCGGCATCAACAAACAAGGCTCCCTTTAAACTTCCAAACAAATCAAACCGATATTCAGCACTAGTTAAAAATTTCAGACTTCCAATATTATATTCCAATCCAGAATTTCTATTTCCTGGGCCCAAGTCATAGGTTTGCCACGCTCTTATGTCATTTGAGCCTCCAGCAAAATAACTTTTAGTAAAAGGTATTGCAGAATTATCATAAGGAATAATTGCCCCAATAAAACTTCTAAATCCAATTACTGAGGAGTCATCTATTTCCCAAAACTTTTTATATTCAATGTCAGTTTTAAAATACTGAGCTAATGGAATATTAAAAATAGTTTTTCTATTGTTATTATTTTTTTTATTTGATAATAATCCTCCAATATTTCCTGAGTTTGCAACTCTTATTTTAAAAAAAGAAAAATTATTATCTCTGAAGTCACTCTGGTTATTGTAGGTAAATGAATATGCAATTGTTGGAATTAAAAAATCTGAAGTTATGATATTGTATCGATCTAAAATGTTCAAATTATTTCTGAAAGAATCAGGATTGTTAGTTAGAAAATTAGGATCATTAAAAACAGTACTCATAAATGAAACAGTTTCTTGCTGCCTCTCTAAGTTGTAATCAGGGTTGTTATAAAACTCTTTTGCAATAGAATTTAGTTTAATATATTCGGAATTATAGATGTCAAAGTAATTCCCAATTCTTAAGTTTCGAACATATTGAGTGTTGAAAATATCCAATTGAATTGTTTTTTTTGCATTGTATTGCCATTTATAACTCATCAATGCTGTAAGGGTTTCTCGATCAAGGCCAATATTCTGCTGAATACTTGTTCCTAATGAGAATACAGTTCTTGGAGACATTCTTTTTGGAACTAATTTATTGATTCCAAAAGGCGCAACAAATCGAGGAATTTCTAAAGACATATCTGCTCCAATTTCCCATGAGTTGAAAAATTGTTCTTCTTTATTCGCATCTTGGGAAGCGTTAAAAAATGAACTCAAAAATGAAAGTTTAAAAATTTCGGCACCCTTAAAGATATTTCTATTTACTATGGAGAATTTTGCTGAAACACCCAGGTCTCTGATGTTTGAATGCGTGAGTTCAGTTTCTAAATCTAAACTAAACTTATCTAAAGGTGTTAGTAAAATAGATACATCTAGTTGATTATTTAGACTATCTACGGGCTCATATTTAATATTAATTACCTTAAAATTTCTTAATGATTTTAAATGTTTTCTAGTTAAGTTTCTTAGAGAATCAGCATAAACTTCGCCAGGTTTAATAAAGATAGACTCTGATAAAAGTTTTGGGTTGTACTTTATTTTATTATGGGCAAGAAAAGTAATTCCTTTGAAGCTGGTAGAGTCTTGGTTAGGGTTGTCTTTCTGAGAAAAAGAATAATCTGTAAAAACAGTAACTTTTCTAATTTTTTGAATTGTATAGGGTTTTAGAATATAATCACCATTAGTTTTTAAAATTCTTTTTTTATCAAAAATAACTAGATCAATATTTGTTTTATAATTGTTTGTATTCGCTGTATCTATATTGTAATAGCCCAAATCATTTTCTGTAAAGTGATAAATACCATTATTTCTAAAAAGATTAGTAATTCTTTTAGCTTCTTTAATAAAATTACTCTCTATGAATTGATCTCCACTTTTCAAGTAGGATAATGCTTTTTTTGATTGATATAAAGAGTCTAAAACAGGAGATTTTATTTTTGTTCTTACGGAATCTAAATATGTTGGACGACCTGTATTAATTATATAATCTATTTCTCCCTTTTTATTTTTTAATAGTTTTTTATTAGAACTTACTTCTACTCTAAAATAACCTCTATTTTTATGGTATGCAGTAAGATTATTAATGGTTTTTTTAATTTTAATATCATCAATGGTTATTGGAGCTTGACCGTTTTTTAAAAACCAATTATTTAAACGAATCATACTATTTGCAAATGAGATACTTTGCTTTTCAGAAAAAACATTTTTAATAAAATTATAGGTTTTTGGTTTAAGATTTCCCCAATCTGAGGCTTTTTCTGGCTTTTTGTTGTCTCCTAGATTATAAAAATATAATGACAGTGGGAGCCCTAATGTTTTACTATTTGGTTTTTGAACCAATAACTCAATTAAATCTGTATTGGTGTTTTTTTTATCATTTATAATAATTGTATTCTGAGTCAATAAATATTTAGCGTCTTTTACTCTCTTTACCGAGCTACAAGCCGATAAAAACAAGATTAATAAAAAGTAGATAAATATTTTTTTCATGAATTACATTCAAAATATAAACTCAAAAATACTACTTTTGATTTCTTTATTAAGATAAATTTTTTTTTCAGTTGCATATAAAAACATAAGCTTCAGTTTTTATTATTCTATTTTAGTAAAATAATTTTAATTTATTAAATGAGACTATCTAATAACCATCAAAAACTAATTACCAGCTTATCTCAAAAAAAGTATCGGCAAAAACATCAATTATTTATTGCTGAAGGGGTAAAAGTAATTGAAGAGTTTCTGAAATCATCTTATGAGGTAGAGATTTTATTTTCTACAGATCCTTACTTTTCCTTTTTAGATTGTTTTGTTCAAGTGACCAATCAAGAATTAAAAAAAATAAGCAGTTTAAAGACGCCAAATAAAGTTCTAGCACTATTTAAAATCCCTTCAGAGAAAAAGGTGAATTCATCAGGTTTAATTGTTGCATTGGATACTATTAATGATCCTGGAAACCTAGGAACTATTATTCGATTGTGCGATTGGTTTGGTGTTGAACAACTAGTTTGCTCTAAAGAAACAGTTGATTGTTATAACACGAAGGTGGTTCAAGCTAGTATGGGTTCTTTAACTAGGGTATCTACTTCCTATCTTAATTTACCTGAGTATTTAAAAACAGTTTCTATTCCAATATATATTGCAGATATGAATGGAGTTAATATTCATAAAACTAAACTCCCAGCTTCAGCCGTTTTGGTTATGGGTAATGAAGCTAATGGTATTTCTGATACCTTAAAAAATTTAATTAGCAATAAGATATCAATTCCAAGATATGGTGATTCTACGCAAGTTGAAAGTTTAAATGTTGCCACAGCTACGGCTATTTTATTGAATGAATTTAGAAGATAAATTTATTCAAAAGCAAAACTTATGAAAATCCCTCGTGTAGAAAATGAATTCACAGGAGATGTCCATGGGCTATCATTATTGTTGTCATCAATAAGTTCTCTGTTCATCGCAAAAAGACCTCGAATTGATGGTGAAAACTTAAAAAAGGATAAATAAATATCTATTCCAAAACCAACTTCATACATAAAGTTTTTAGTTTTCATTCTAAATTCCCCACTATAATTATCATCAGAATTTTCTTGATTACTTGAGAAGTTGTGATCGTAAGATACACCTGCTAAAACATAGGGCCTTATATTATTCCAACGATCAGTGCTAAATTTTAAAATCAATGGGAGGTGTAAATAGGTAGACCCAATTTCTCTAACACTATCTCTTTCTGTAAGTAAAGATGAACTATTATTAAAATAAATAGTTTTTGAATTACTCATTAACCCCGGTTCAAAACGTAAGTTTACATTTTTATGAATTCTTAAATCTGTAATTAAACCAACATTAAATCCTGAAGTAGGTTTTACTTCAATAACCGTATTTGGAAAATTACTTGGTCTATAATTAACCTTAAAATCGTTTTGATTTATACCTAAATAAAAACCATAATGAATTTTAGGGTCATCAAAAGTTGGAAGATTATCTACATTTCTTCTTTTTTGAGAAGATGCAGAAATCACCATCAAAAAACAAACAACAAAAAATACTATTTTTTTCATATTATTTAGAAGCAGAGTATATGGTGGCAACACCAAATGTAACAGGGGTATATTCTGTATTAATAAACCCATTTTTCTTCAAAATATTGTTGAAGGTTTCACCAAAAGGAAAATAATTTGCAGATTCACTCAGATAAGAGTAGGCTATTTTATCTTTAGAAAACAACTTACCAATAATTGGCAGAATAAAGGAAGTGTAGAATTTATACCCTTGTTTAAAAGGAAATTTTGTTGGATTTGAAGTTTCTAAAATAACAAATGTTCCACCTGGCTTTAAAACTCGTCTTATTTCACTCAATCCTTTTTCTAAGTTAGCAAAATTTCGAACTCCAAATGATACAGTAATGGCATCAAAAGTACTGTCTTCAAAAGGCATATTCTCTGAATCGCCAACAATCATTTCTATTTTATCGTTTAATTTTGCTTTGGCTATTTTTTCTTTTCCTACGGCTAACATGCCTTCCGAAATATCTAAACCAATAATTTTATTTGGTTGAAGTGCAGACATCATTAATGCTAAATCTCCGGTTCCAGTAGCAATATCTAGAATTTGTTGAGGATTATTTTTTGAAATAATTTTCACTACTTTTTTTCTCCAACTAATATCTATTCCAAATGAGATCACTCTATTTAAATCATCATAGTTCTTTGATATATTGTTGAACATTGTAGCGACTTGCTCTTTTTTGCCCAACTTGGAGTCTTTGTAAGGTTTAATTATTTTAGACATTATTTTTTATCTATTCGCGCTTGAAATTAATTTACCCGTTAATAGCTACTACTTGACTAATTTCATTAGGAAGCATTTCTTGTAACATTGTTTCTATACCATTTTTTAAAGTAATGGTAGAGGAAGGGCAACCACTGCAGGCTCCCTGTAAAATTACACTTACAATCTTACTTTCTTGATCATAGGATTTAAAGGCTATATTACCTCCGTCTGATGCAACTGCAGGACGAATATATTCATCTAAAATAGCTATAATTTTGGCAGGAGTTCCCTCTAATTCTCCAGTATCAAATTCTTTAGTAGAGGATTTGTTTATTTTCTCAATTGATTTTGGAAGCTCTTTAATTATGGTTTTATTTTCTTGTAAATAGGAGCTTATAAAATTTCTAATTTCAGCATAAACGTCATTCCATTCAATAATATCAAACTTAGTGATGGATATATAATTTTCAGAGATAAATACTTCTTTTACAAATTGAAATCCAAATAAAGCTTTTGCCAAGGGAGAAGATTTACTTGCTTCTTCTATGTTTTTATATTCAACATCTGTAGTTGTCAAAGACTTATTAGTTCCAAACTTCATAGTAGAAGGATTTGGGGTTGCTTCTGCATACACCTCAATCGCTGCTTTTTTTCTCGACTCTAAATTTTCTTTAATAGCAATTCCTCCGGCAGTAAAATAGGCTTCAATTTGTTCTTTAACTTCCTCTTGAACATCAATCCATTCAACAATATCAAACCGTTGAATTGCAATAAAATTTGCAGTAATGAATATTTTTTTCACGAAAGGCAAATAAAATAACTGTTGAGCTAAGGGAGAGTTTTTAGCTTCATCAATATTATTAAATTCATAACTACCTCCATTTATTAAAATTTGATTGCTTACAAATTTTAAAATGTTTTCGTTGTTGGTTGATTGAATTGTAATTTTTTGTGCGTTCATTAGAAATAATAAAAATAAACAACAAAATTAATGCAAAAAAATGAATAGATATATTAAATAGAGATAAATATGGAAGTTTAAAAGCATGAGATTATATCAATATTTTTGCTTTAATTCATTTAGATATTTACAGAAAGACCAATTGTTATTAAAGTATTGTCAATGTCTAATTGTGCGGGATCAACCTGATTGTATTGTGGGTAAAAGTTGTATTGTTCGTTTTTATTATTTTTTCTATAGGCTAGATTGAGTTTAACCGATCCAAAATTATACCCCATTCCAAGTGAATAACTTTCTTGGTTGTCTGATACAATAGAATTTGAATAAGGACTTTCTTCATATTGGTATCCACCTCTTAAACTTAATTGATTAATTCTCCATTCTGTTCCAATATGAATAGCATTAGCTCTTCTTAATTGATTATCAAAAAATAAATTTTCTTCTGAGAAATTATCACCAGACAAATATAGCCCCTTGTAATTTTTAGAGGAGTAATCTAAACTGATCAAACCATTTTTTCCGAAAATAATTGCTGTACTTGCTGTAATTTTAGCTGGTGTTCGTAATTTATAAAGTAGTTCTTGAATGGGTAAATTACCACCAAAAGTATTATCATAAATTACATCATTATTACTTACCTCAATTTCAGTATCTCCCAAAAAACCGTCATTATTTATAATGTTAGTGTTTTCTATAAGTTCCGTAAACCATGAAGGTGATTGATAACTTAAACCTATTCGAATAGTATTAGTTGGTTTGTAAATGAAGCCAGCACTCATTGAGAAACCAACACCATTTGTGAAATTTTCTTGATAAAACCTTGAAGTTAAAGTATTTTCGTTTCCATCATTATTATTTTCATTTAAAATTATTTGTTGACTAAAATTAATATCATAAAAATTTAGTCCAGCCCCAATATGAAGTTTTTCTAAATAAACTCCTGAGAAAGCAAAATTTAGTTCTGAAAGTTCACCATCATAAAAGTTTGAGAATTCCTGGCTTTCTGAAATATCATATACAATTGGGTTTTCGTTTTCATCAAGAGGGAAACTATCAAATGAAGAAAAACCACTATTACCTTTAGCGATAAATCTATTTTCAAAATCAGTGGAAATTCTAAAGTTAACTCCAAAAGTAAATTTAGACCAATCAGTATCAATGTTATTTTCGAAAGTAAGTACAGCTCCTGCACTAGATATATTGAAGTAATCTTCTTGAGTTGTTAAGGAATTTCCATAATAGCTTGTTGCTGTATTAGTATTTCGTATTTGAAAAGCTATTGCAGCATTATTACCATTAAAAACTGATATTCCAGCAGGGTTAATTATCATAGAAGATACATCTCCACCCACAGCACCAAAAGCTCCGCCCATAGAAACAAATCTAGCACTACCATTTCCATCATTTCTTGAAAACATTGTAGCTATATTTTGATAATCAAGAGACTGGGAATAAGACACACTTGTAAGTGTGGCAAAAACCACAAAAGAAATAATTTTTTTCATAAATTTAGATTAAATGTTAACCGCCTCTTTTTGAAACACCTTTTGAGGATGAACTTCTACTTCTAGAACCTCCGTTAGAAGACGAACTACTTCCTCGTGAATAATTACTGCTCCTAATTGATGAACTTCTTGGCGAGTTATTGCTTCTAGTTCTTGTTGAACTATTACTCCTAGATCTTGAAGCATTTGAATTATAACTGGATCTTTTAGATGAGCCACTAGAACGAACCGTTGAAGTTTTTCTAACATTTCTACTAGATCGTCTACTTTCAGCAGGAACATTTTCTGTTTGGCTGTAAACCTTGATTTTACTTTTATCCAATCTTAATCTACTAGCAAGGTCGTCTATATTAACATCTCTAACAGTATTTTGAGATCTTCTATTGGTGAAGGTTACTCTTCTGTTACTGCTACTTATTCTTCTAGAGTTTGAATAATTTCTTGAATTTAATGTGGTGTAAGAATAATTTCTTCTACCATAATTATAATTTCTATATCTGTTGCCCAAGTAACCATATCCATAAAAATTTCTTGAATTAAAATAACCATATCCATAAAAATTATTGAAAAAAGAATTGAAATATGGAAGTTGGAAATATCCATAGCCTGGCAAAAAAGAAGGGTCACCAAACCTACTTCTCCATCCAAATCTCCATGATCTTCTATTCCATGGATTTAAATAGCCAAACGTATTGTAAGGGTCGTAAAAATTCCAATAATTATTAAATCCATATCCAACATTATCTAAGTTTAGATTAATAACTATTTGTTCACTATCTGATTTTCCCCAAACACTATTTACGTTGTATGGATTTGTACTTTCAGAGGTGTTATTTGTGGTGTCTTCAATTGAGCTGTATGTTTCAACATTAGTAAGAATATCTGTATCGTTAATGATGCCAATTCTCTCAAGCTCTCTTGTAAAGTATTTATTTTCGTTTTCTTGGTATTCTTTGCTGTTATCTACAATAATTCTTGTTTTATTTTTTTCTGGGGAATAAATACCATCAGTATCAGGAACATTTTGATAAACCGTACATGAAGATATTAAAACAACTACTAATAGAAATAGAAGAGGTGATTGACTTAGTTTGTTAAGGTAGTTTAATTTCATAATAATTTTTTTAGTGTTGATAAAAACAAAATTTGTAGCTAAAAAGCATTTTTTTTTATTCTCTGTGCCTAAAATGCTTTAGTTTTGCTTTTGTATTTATACATTACATCAAATTTACAATAAATTTAACAATTTATATTAAACAACATCTGTGCCAAAGTTTGGATTATGAGTAAGAAGTTAACAAAAAGAGCAGAAGACTATTCTAAATGGTATAATGAAATTATACAGAAAGCAGACTTAGCTGAAAATTCTGCGGTAAGAGGTTGCATGGTAATCAAGCCTTATGGGTTTGCAATATGGGAAAACATGCAAGCAGAATTAGATAGAATGTTCAAAGAGACAGGACATCAGAATGCTTATTTCCCTCTATTTGTTCCTAAAAGTTTATTTGAAGCTGAAGAAAAAAATGCAGAGGGATTTGCTAAAGAATGTGCCGTAGTTACGCATTATAGATTACAAAATGATCCTGATCATACGGGTAAACTTAGAGTTGACCCGGAAGCTAAGTTAGAGGAAGAGCTAATTGTTAGACCTACCTCTGAAGCTATTATTTGGAATACTTATAAAGGATGGATTCAGTCCTACAGAGATTTACCGTTATTAATTAATCAGTGGGCTAATGTTGTTCGATGGGAAATGAGAACTAGATTATTTTTGAGGACAGCCGAGTTTTTATGGCAAGAAGGTCATACTGCACATTCAACTAAAACTGAAGCAGTAGCAGAAGCAGTTCAAATGCAAAAAATATATGCTGAATTTGCAGAGAGTTTTATGGCAATGCCAGTAGTAAAAGGCTATAAATCTGAAAGTGAAAGGTTTGCAGGTGCTGAAGATACTTATACAATAGAAGCATTAATGCAAGATGGTAAAGCTTTACAAGCTGGTACATCGCATTTTTTAGGTCAAAATTTTGCAAAAGCTTTTGATGTAAAATATACATCCAAAGAAGGTAAACAAGAATATGTATGGGCTACTTCTTGGGGAGTGTCTACTCGATTAATTGGAGGATTAATTATGACTCACTCAGATGATTTAGGGTTGGTATTACCTCCAAAACTAGCGCCAATTCAGGTAGCAATTATTCCTATTTACAAGGGGGAAGATCAATTGGCTGTCATTTCTGAAAAGGTAGAAATTCTCGTAAAATCTTTAAAGTCTAAAAGAATTTCAGTCAAATTTGATGACAGAGATACTTTTAGGCCAGGAGCAAAGTTTGCAGAATACGAACTTAAAGGTGTTCCTGTGAGAATTGCTATAGGTAATCGTGATATAGAAAATAACACAGTGGAGGTAGCTCGAAGAGATACCCTAGAAAAAAAGACCATTTCTCAGGATAATTTAATTAATTATATAGAAAATTTATTAGAGGAAATTCAAGAAAATTTATTTTCAAAAGCGCTTTTATACCAGAAAAATCATATTACAGAAGTAAATAGTTTTGATGAGTTTAAAACTATAATTAATACTAAAGGTGGATTTGTTTCTGCGCATTGGGATGGAACTATTGAAACTGAAAATAAAATTAAAGAATTAACGAAAGCAACAATTCGATGCATCCCTAATGATGCTAAAGAAGAGCTTGGATTCTGTGTTTTTTCGGGTGAAAAATCAGTGAGAAGAGTCTTATTCGCAAAGGCCTATTAAATTTTTTAAAAAAATATTGCAGAATTTTAAAAACGTTGTATATTTGCATCCGCAATCAAAGGACTATTTTCTGTAAGATTGCAATTGGTCCGTTCGTCTAGGGGTTAGGACGCCAGGTTTTCATCCTGGTAACACGGGTTCGATTCCCGTACGGACTACAAGTTTTA
>MDSY01024284.1_pt1 | contig 12616 bp, 8 predicted proteins | sample 811131 | NCBI WGS metagenome assembly MDSY01 (sample SAMN05326643, study PRJNA326480) | marine metagenome | isolation source: seawater | place: Atlantic Ocean: South West | collected 2010
CCGATTCGGGAAGAAGGGCGCGGCGTTTAATTTGCTCCTGGGGGCGGACGAAAAAGCGGTGCTGGACTCCATCGCCGAGCACTTCGACCACCCCGTCCCAGAAGTCAAATTCGAGGACGACGACAAGTTCGAAGACGTGCTAGAGGAAGCGGGGCTGATGAGCAAGGAAGAAGAGGTGTAGAGAGACAGCTTACGTAGGTTTATGAATGAAAAACGAGAGACTTGTTGATGACGATCGCTACAGTATGTGTATTCTAAATCTAAATGTGTTCCCGCGGCTTTTTGACAATCGATTCCTCCGCCCATCCCTCCCCATCCTCCTCACCATCTATCGGTGCTTACCTCAATCGCACTTGTGGCAGTCGTCTTCGCAGTGTTTCGCGGTGCCGTGACTGTGTTTCACTGCTGTTCTCGCCAATACCTCCGCGCTCACGTTCATACCCACCGCCCGCATCAGCCGTGGCTTCATCCATCTCCACGTGAACCACTCCTTCTTCACGCCGCGTAAATACCCGCGCTGGTGCGCCATGCCGATCAGGAACGGCACGAGCGCGTGCAGGGGGACGCAGCACGGGCCGATGCATATCACGACCATCGCGGCGGTCCACCGAGGGATGCGCGGGGGGGAGTGCAGCGGTGCCCACCACAAGGAAGGAAAGACAAAGCGAAGAAAAGTCTCGGAAAGTCTTTCTCACGGTCCGAGAAAGTTGAAAGCGAGCCCCGATTGAGCGGAAAAACCGACGAGTCATAACTCAAGAAATGTTGAAATTTAGTTTCTAGTCGATCTCTGCGTGGTGTTACAAATGCAAATCCGCGGGTCTACACTCAGTCCCGACCGCGCGGAGCGTGTGGTGTGTGGCGCGATGGGAGGCGAGGTGACGATGCCCGAGTCGAGCGGTCGCGCTGAGCACGTCAGCCTACTGGGGTGGCAGCTGGAACCCGAGTCCGCGCGCACCGCACGGGTGACGAAGCAGTCCGCGGTTCCTGTGACTACGTTTTTAACGTGCGCGGCGTTGTTCTTCACGTCGTGCGTGGGGGTTTTAGTGGTGGGTGCGAGGCCAAGCGCGGGCGGGGTGGCGAGTAGAGTGGTGCCGTTATCGAGTTTGCAGGCGCAGCGAGACGTGTCTGTTGTGTTGACCGCTAACGCGGGTGTATCGGCTGGGCTGAACAACCAGTGGTATACACAAGGGTCTTCGTTGGATGCGATCACGATTGACCATCAAGGGGAGGGTTTGCTGACAACGCCTTCCGGTGATTTCGTTCCCCAACCACAGTTCGAGTCATGGAAAGGTGCGCCGTATTGGCAACACTTTCGCGAGATGCCTGTGGTGTTTAGTGAACAGGAAGAAGCGATGCAAACGAAGCCGCTGGTAGTCGTGGCGCACGCGACGGACGCGGAACACGATTCCGCCGCGCCATTTTTGCAATCAGTAAATCAACACGCGCTGCCCGCCGCGATATCAGGCGAAGGCACGCACTGGCACGGCACCGAGGACAAAGTTGTTGGGTTGAAAGCGGCGCTGTTGAGTCTGAAAGGGGACGGAGGTGATGTTGAAAGGCAATCCACCGTTGACCCTGTAATCGTGTGGAGCGACGTTGGGAGCGTGCAGTTTTCGTGCGGCGCCAAGGAAATGGTCGAGGCGTTTGAAAAAACAAACGCGGACGTGGTGTTAGGGTCGAGTACAGGGAGTGATTCGGGACATCCACATGTGGTCATCGGCCGCGCCTCGAAGCTCATGGACATGGTCACGAAATACGAATCGTACTTGGGGGAGAACACGTCCGGAAAGTCGAGTGGAAAAACTCGAAAAGGCGCGGGTGGCGAGTGGAGTTCATTCGCCAACGGATGCGTCTCAGGTTCCGACAAGTTTGAACTCCATCAGTGTTTGGACCGGTACGTCACGCAAGCCACTAAGCAGGGCACACAGGTTGTGCAGGGGTCGCTGGCGTGCATCGAGACGCATTAGGTAGCAATTTTGTTTGATGAAACGCATCACGAGTTGATTTTAACTTTTTCACAACTCGTGTTTTCTCGATCTCCATGCACTTCGGTGATGCGCGACGAGGACGTCCCCGGCACGGACGCCAGCAGCCCCGACTCCTCGTCCACTTTGCTGGCGCTTCTCGGAACCTCCGTGGACGACGGCGCGGTTGAGAGGTACGTGAAATCGCTCGGGACGCGACTTAAAAACAAGGAGCTCAAGCGCTTCCCCCCGGAGTGCGTGTATGTTAACCACAAATCGGCCGGTCTATCGCTGTGCTACGAGTCTGGGGTTTTGGACGCGATTCACGTGTACGCAGCGAGGGTGGACGGGTTCTTGGGGTTCAAGGGGGAGGTACCGTGGGGTGTCACGTTGTGCGACGACGAATCGGGTGACAAGCAACGAACTACGGGGAAGAGCATCGTGGAAAAGTTGGGCGAGCCATCTGCGAAGGGCAACACAGGCGGCTTTGTGTTTCTGCAATACCACGCGCTCGGGGTGAAGTTCGACCTCGAGTCCTCGGACTGGGAAAACGCAGAAGCGAAAGTGCGGTGCGTATCACTGTGGAAAGCAAACGCGGTATAGATAGGGTAGGTAGGGTAGTAGTATGGGTCTTGTAGTAAAAGGGTAGTAAGGCGTAATAAAAGCACGCTGATGTAATTTTTAATTTCTTTTTACAAAGTAGAAATCTACTCTACGCGTGATCCACGGAGGACCTGGCCGGCGCTCTGTACCAAGCATCGGTGTCCGCGGTGCTCTTGTCGCTTGAGACGACAGGGGTGTCATAATGATAACCTTTCGTCAACGCATCCAGCGCGCTGGCTACCACGCACTCGACCGCCTCCTTCGCCGCGTCCACGGCGTCTGAGTTGGTTTCAGTTCCTCGCGCCTTCGCCTTTGTATCCGCTGCGTCCAACTCTCCCAGCTCTGCCTTCGCCCCCCCCCCGTCCGTTTCGCCGCTGCTCGTCCCCGCCGCGTCCTCCTCCCTGCACCGCACTAAGTGCGGGTGCAGCTTGGCCATAATCGCGTCGCGGTCGCGGTTCGCGTCCCCACCGAGTGTCGGACAAAGCGTCGGACGCAACGTCGGTTCATACGACGCGCTGCGCGCGTTTAACGGCGACGTCGCCCAGTTCCGCGCCGCTAACTTGAACGCATCTCTGTGGTTCAGCGAAGGGTCGCTTCGTTTCAGTTTCGGGATCTCATCGCGAATGAACACGTTGTACGAAGAGGGTTCACGGGGCTTGCGCTCGCGTTTCGGGACCTTCGCGACGCGACAGGATTGTGGGTTGTGGAATCTGTCGCCATGAAATCTGTCACCACTCTTTTCGTTGCTCCAAAAATCGTGCGCCGCGCGTCGCAGAAGCTGCTCCACGTGGTCCTGGGACGGGCCTGCGCCGCCTCTTGCATGTTCTACTCTTGAGAAGGGGGGTGCATACTGGATGAACGAATCCGTCTCAAGGGAACCGATGGGAGGCGTGTGTCGCTGCGCCATGTTCATGTGCCACTGCGCGAGTTGTATGTGCGTCCGCTGTTCGTCGTGCGCACGACAAGGCGTCGCGGAGTCGCTCGGTGTTCGGTAACTATGTGTTCGGTGACTCGTGTCGTCCTCCACGGGGTGCTGCTGCAGGAACGCAGCGGCAGCAGCGTGTGAGTCCGCAGGTGACGCGGGTGTGGCGGGTCGCGGGGAAGGCACGTACTCCTCGAGCGGGGGCGCCACCGAGACCTGCAACAGGGTCTCGCACGCGCCGCACCGAACCGTAGCCTCTCGACCGGCTAACTGGAACGCCAGGGGGACGCGCACTTCCAAACGCGAACGACACCGTTCGCAGTCCACGTGAACCAGCCGCGAGCCGTCCGTGGATGTACCAGGCGCGTCTGCGCCATCCACGGGGACGTCGCTCATCGCGAACGTGCGTCCGCCGCCTCGGCGTATAGCTCCGACGCGGCGTTTTCACGGAACCCACCTCGACCGGTCCGCGTGAGTCGCCTTGGGAAGCTCGTTCGTCGCGTTGGGAAGCCCGTAATCATCCGAGAAACGGCTGCGTTGGCGGAAACACCGAAGCATAGCGCGGGCGAAGCGTTCGAGGCGAGTTTCGCGCGCGCGGCAACCTTTCGCCTCCTCGTTGGGTCGAGACCCGTGTTTACGTGTGGCGACGAACGAAAACCGAAACTCACCGTGGTGGAACAAACGTACGTCACTCGCACGCGCGCGGTGGACCCACATGGCAAACCAGCACCTTTCAAGTCCCACGATGGCCGCTAACACGATCGTCGTCAACGTCCGCACGCTTCCTGATGCGCTGGAATCCGAGATGTACCCGCACCTCACCCGGTTTCAACGCAAGCAAAGCGAAACCAGAGGCCCGGCGCTTCGGCTTCAGTTCGCTCCCGACGAAACCCTTGGGGCGCTGAAGAAACGCATCGAACGTACGTACGAAAGCGGCTTCGAGACGCGTAACACACAACGTACACAACATATGTCTATCATCAATCCCTCGACGTACCCTCGCGCGCAAACACGTTTCGCACACACGTCACCCAACCCCAACCCTACCTCTTCTTTTTCTTTTTCTGACGCGACGTCTCGATATTTCCAAAAAATAATTCCGCAGAGGACCGCGGGTACCCCGTGGAGTCCCTTCGCAAGGGCGGCACCCCTGAAGGCATCGTTTTAGAACCCGACACCGCGACCCTCACCGAACTCAACATCACGACAATGTCTATTTGGGAGCACATCTGGGAAGACACAACAGCGAACCAAACGCAACTCCAAAAAGACCGCGAGCAAATCCGAGGCGCCGTGGTTGACTTCATGGAGGACCACCCCACGGTGGGGCGGCACGGCCCCGAAGTCACGGGCGAGCCTGGCGAGTTCCCAGAGGGCTGGGATGCGAAGCAGCGAAAGAAACGCGCGGAGATGGAGAAGGCGATTGCCACTGTGAGGGAGGACAAACAGAGGAAGGAGGAATTCGATCAAGCGAAGAAGAATGAAACGTCCAAAGCCGAAGGACAAAAAACTCCCGATCCGCCTTCCTCGCTCGTTTCAGCTGCGACACCCGAAACGCCCGAGACGTTGGGGTTGGACGCCGAAGCAAAGTGAGAAGGGTAGAGAGGGTGGCTATAAAGAACAATTCAAAATATGTAGCTCTAAATGTTGCATATATAAGAAAGCCCTAACCCTAAAGTGTAAACCCTAAAGTACCTTCATTAATTCTCTGCCGCTAACGCCAAGCGGTACGGCGCCGTCGCTGGTTTTCCCGCAATCGGGTGCCGCAGCGCGGTGAACAAAATGACCAGCACGACGAACCGTAACTTCACGAACAGCGCTACGAACGCGCCGCCGAAGCACGCCATTGAAAATGCGTGCGACCTCGCCGTGTCTCGCCACGTCATCAGCTCGTGCAGGGTTTCGAACGCGGGGGCGAAATGCCGGGCAAGGGCTTGTGTCCAGTACAAGAACTGCACGAGGCGTTCGTACGTTTCCACGCGGGGGTTCACGCCCAACGCGCGCGACGCACCACTCACTCCGGCAGATTGCGCGTTGTACTTCTCGCCCAACACCCCGACCCCGCCGCTCTGTATGGATGCTAGTTCAGACGGCGCGTCCGGCCCCAACATCGCGGATGTTTCAGCCCCCGCGAGCTTCGAACCGGGCGGCGCGTTACCGATGTCGAACGACCCCGCGAACGACGACTTGTCCATTCCAACCAGGGTCCACCGGCTTGGTCGTTTGTACGTCGCCGCCCTGCCCGCTATCCACAGCGCAACAAACGGCACCACCACGGAAGGGTGGTACACGAACAGCATCAGCAGTACGTGTAGTACTCCTGATAACAATGGCTTTTGCCACGTCACGGCTTTGTGGAGGAAGGTTACGTCCTTGTGGAAGGGATCTATGGCAGCCGCGATGCGCACCACGCATGCCTTGATGTTGCGCACGGATTTCAGCTGGGAAGATTTTCCACTTCGCGAAACAGAAACGCCTCTTGGGAGCATAGCACCGACCATTTCTCGGGGCAAAGCAGCAGGACCCTCCAACAACGAGTCCTCAGCATACTCCCTCTGCTGTCGAACCAAGGCGTCAACCCCAGATTCCACGCCTAACCCTTTCGATTGCTCGTGTCCATGCACATACGCGCTCTTGGGCAGCGGCGGCGCGAAGTACGCGAAGAGGCTCGCGGCAGTTGAAACTTTCGGGGTGTACTTGGCCCTGATCGTGATCTCAGCGGATTCGTTGCCCGCGGTGAGACCTGATTGATTGCTGCCCGAGAGTGCCAAGGTGGAGACGACTGGAGCGCCTCGGGGCAACCTTCTAACGGGCACGTTGACGAACCCGAGCGGCGTATTTCCGTCGTTTGCGTCGAACACGCCGATTTGGCACACCGCCGCCGGGTCGTACACGGCTGAAACGATTTCCCTGCGCCACGCGGGGGGCGACCTGCCTGCGGCGCACGGCAAGTGCGCCCAGCTCCCTCCCAGTTCCAGCAGAACAGCAGGCGAGGCTGTCTTTTTGCCTTCCGGTGTCACGCCTCGCATGGAGAGAATTTCTAAACTCAACTCCCCTAGCGGCTGCTTCTTGCCAATCGCCGCCGTCGGCCCACAACCCTCGTCCACAAACCCGTCCAGCAGAATCTCACCTACGTACTCATCCTCATCCGTCTCGCCGTTCATCGTGGACTCGGAGTACTCCGTACTGTCGTCATCCGAATCCGAACCGTTGCTCGTTTCGGATTCCTCGAGTATCGTCGAAGCGGCTTGAACCGTCGCGCCGTTGCCGAACATACCGCCGAAGAAACTGTTCTCGGTTCCGGACGGTTGTGAACCTCCGGTGGGTTTCGCTTTGGAGCGCTTTGATCTTCGCGACCCGGCCCTGGAGCTCGTTCCCCGGCTCGTGCCGCCCCTGGAAGACAGCTCGCCGTCCTCGACAGGCGGCACCCTCAATTTGAGCCAGTGTGCCCTTGTGTACGCGCCTTTCGCCGGGCGCATGGGAAGCGACGAGATGTCCACATCCACCCGCCCGATGCTTGACCCGTCGGGAAGTAGCACGTCGACTTGCATCGCTCCTCCTCTCGGTTCCATCGCAATGAACTGCCGCGTGCTCGGTCCCCACTTGGCTTGATCCGCTCCCGAGTGCAGCGCAGCGGCAGTCATGGAGAGTTGGTCGCCTATTTTCAGCGAGCACTTCAGCTCCGTGATTTGCTCGTCGCTCGCGGTCTCGGAGTCATCCACGTCGTCCTCACCCAACGTGCGCAGTCCGCCGGACCCCGACGCGTGTTTCCCAGCGACCACGCCGCGCACTTTGTGAACGTTGATCGTTACGCGCGACACGGCGGGGGGGACCCTGACCGCGGCTTGGGAAGCGCCTAACACAGACGAGCCATCAACATCATCAACATCACCCGCCACGGGTTCTGCCAGCGTCGCGGTCTGCCCGAGCTCGTACAAATCAGAGGTCGTGCCGACCCAGGCGACAACGGAGAGCGACCCGACTGTTTTCACGCGCGACTTCGGCGAGCCCCCGCGCATGTACTTCTTGAGCGCGTTAGGGGACGACGCTTCCGAGTTCTTCTCTCCATCCATCTCCCCAGGCGGCATCAGCCCAATCGTGTACGGGTTCTCCTTCACTTCGTCCGCGCCCGCGCGGTCCCGGGGAAGCATCGCCAGCGGGATCTGCGCCTCGCCTATGGTCGACGAGCCAAACCCGGAGTCGCCGACGCCCCCCCCGGCGACGGCGACCACCACGGCGTCCGCGGCAAGGTCGGCTTCCGCGGCGGGAAAAGCGAGGGTTCTTCCGAAGCGACAGGGGGCATTCTGCAGGGTAGGTCCTTTCGAGGTGACTGCTGCACCGTACCGCCCTAGCGCAGCGGTAGCGATGGCAACCGACCCGGTCGCGGCATCGGGAAGCGACTCGGCTTGCACGACGTGCACGAACACGTACCGCTCTTGTTCAAACCCAAGTCGCAACGGCGCGGCGATTTTGTGGTCAATCTCGCCGTGCACCTCCTCCCCAGGCGAGGGGGGAATCTTCTCGAGCATCTGGACCAAACACTCGTACACCGCATCCCGGTCATCGATGCCCTGGAACTCTAGGTTCAGACCGGTGGTGAGTCCTAATAAAATGGAAGAAGCCCCGACGATTTCGAGGTTGTTCACCATCTTTGCGGGCGCCTGCCACTTTGCGGTTTCCGTTAAATTCAAAGCTCCGAACCCGACATGGAACTCGAACACATACAGATGACCGGGGTGGTTCCGTAACGAGCACGGGAAGGAGCCGCAGAATGGGGTGTTTCCGTGCAGGTTGAAGAAGGACGCGGCGTTGGACGGTTTCGCCGCGCCGCGAGCGGACAGCGCGGGGGTTGTTTTATCCGTAACCCCCGCGTTCGCATTAGGAGACCCACCGCCACCGGTACCAGACCCTCCGAACAAACCGCCGAACATCCCAGCCGTGGCGCTCTCCAGCTGCTTGCCCACGTGCGAAATCACAGACTCAGCATCGCTTCCGGCGTCGCTCGCGGCGTCTTCGTCCATTTCATTAATTTTTGATTTTTTGGATTTCTTCGACGATTTCTTTGATCGCTTCGAGTTGATTTGAGAGGCATCGCCTGGTTTCAGAAACACGGGTTGCTTGCGTACGGGCTTGCCCATGAACATCTTGCTTGTGACAAGCACGCCGTCATCCCTGGTCACGGTCCGCGCCACGACCAGGAGATCCCCTTCCCGCCATCGGCGAACTTCCAGCACAAGATCTTCATCAACCTCCACCCACACGTCTCCGTCCCACCTCGCAGTGACCCTCATCGCGGACCCGTCAGGCGCCACGATCTCCCGTGCGACACCTAACTCAGTGCGGTTCACCACCGCGGTGTCACCGAGCATCAGGGTGTCCTCTAAAACCCCCGCCTCCCGGTCATGAGCCAGCGAGTGAAGCTCCTTGGCGTTCACCACGCCTGGAACGCCGGTGGCGAACGCGCTGCCGAACGCCTCGAGGAACCCAGCTTGGTTATCCACCGCGTGCGTTTCCCACGTCCCGCTGTGGTTGGGTAAGGGAAGGGAAGGGGGGGGAGACGGTCAGGACGTTTGAGTATACGGACGAGCGCGTAACACCTAGGATGGGTGGTTTGGAAACTATCTCGCCAAAATGTGCACGACGCTTCACTCGGTCCGCATCTTGAGATTCTGTCTCTCGACCAACACGAGCATCGGGTAGAAACGCACCTCAAGTCGGGTCGGGGGTCGAATTCACCCCTGCCGTAATCCACCATCGCCATCGTGATTGCCGACGTCGCCGCGAGAATCGCGGCGTCGCTCGGTGTGGCGCGAGAGGAAGGCATCTCCATTTCTTGAGACTACTACTCGCTAGCGTTCAGGCGTGTCGAAGGGGTTCAATACGTGTGCTCGACTTTCTCGGAAAGCTGGAAGCTTCGCCATCTGCCGTGCCCACTTTACTTCAACGAGCGGGGCCCAGCGGGGCAGGTGAAAGTACACCTGGACGGCCACCCACTTGCGGTGCGAACCGCGTGGGTGTCATGCCCTCGTCTGCGGACCCGCCCGGGCTCGAGACGCGGCAGCGCGTCCCCTCCGGTCCCACCGGTGCGCTCAGCGTGTTGCCTCACTTTTCGGAGACGGACGGAGCTTATCTCGGGGCGCACGTCGCGTATCCCTCCGGAGACGCGGTCGTGGTGGTGGAGACACACCAAGGCGAACCCTCGACGTTCTCCAGGGTGACGTTCGCTGAAGCGTCTGGTGTGTCAGATGACCTCGCGACGTGCACGGCGTGGGCGCCCGGCGATGCGCACGACACGTTGCTCGTAGCAAGAGGCGACTCGATTCACCTCTGCGTGCTTGCTGACGACGACGATGAACGCTCTCCGAGTGCTGCACCGAACGCATCACCAAGGGATACTCACGGTCACACGCATGTCAATAGTGACCACAATACGTGGGAGGTAGTTACAACGACGCGCATGAACGACCGAATCGTTGCCTGTGTGTGGACCGAGGATGACGCCGGCGTGGTGGCGAGCGACGCGTCGGGCGCAATCGTGGCGTGGCGTTGGGTGAACAGAAGCGAAGACTCTGATGCGACGCCAAGCACGTCAACGAATACTTCATGGACCCCTTCATCGAGTACTCCGCTTCCTTGTGCCTGGCGTTGTCGGTCGGATTCGCCGCAAACGGTACTCGCCGCCGGGCGCAACGTGCGCGCGCCCGTCGCGAGCGCCGCGAGCGGCTCACGCGAAGTGCACCTCTGGAAGAGTTGTTCGAGTGTATCGGGAGATGATACATCACGTATAGATGATACATCACGACATACCTTGTGGCAGACGTTACGGCACCCCTCAACTGTCATGGCATTCCGATGGCGAGGTTCGGATAAATCAGAAAGCGAATCGAAAGAACAAGAGCGACGTTCGATGCGCGGCGACGACATTCAACCGCTGGTCGCGACGTGTTCCGACGGCGCGGTGCGGGTTTGGACGCTGGCGCCTACCGCGCTTGGGGGCGATGGGTTGGTAATAAGTATCGTGATTCAAAGTATCCCTGTGCCTGGAAGAAATATAGCGTGTAAACTTCTGGACGCCTCGTTTCTGAGCTGGTGTCCCGAACCGGAGAGCGGGCGAAGAAACAGACACGAACGCGAAAAAAAGGATCGTACGAATGATGATGTAGATTCAAATGCGAAGATGAAAATCCATCCTCCATCCTTCCACTCCAACCCCCCCCGCGACGGCGCCGAGTACATCGCCGCACTCGGTTCAGACGGCGCGATTTACGTGTGGATGCTTCACGGGTTTGACGTTGCGAAAATCAAAGCGGGCGCGCACTTAAAAATTCCAAAAGCGCATCTCTGGCGGCGCCAAAGCTTTTTGCGAAACGAAGAAGAGGAGTTTCAAAATCGAAATCGAAACCTCAAAAGTTTTATCCCGGCGTTTTTCTCAGCCACGTGGGCGTCTGGACGAAACATTGGAAATAAATCAGTAGGCGATGACAACAATGAAGCTAGTTATGTGCCTCGGTCTGACCCTCCGCTTGTTCGAGTAACGCTGGCGTCGAAAGAACACGGCGCGCGGACGTTTTGCGTGGATTTGGGTCAACAAGAATCGATGAGTGAAGAATCGAAAAATTCGTCAGAGCTGACTGACAGAAAAAGCATAACCCAACTTGAGCGCGCATCCTTTTTCAACGGACACGCGTTCGGCGATGTGATCGTGTCAGTGAAGGTGTGTGACGCTACAAACGCGGTATGCTCCGTGTCCCGATCCGGGAACCTGCGGGTCTGGAGGTGGCGCTTTGGTGAAATGACGCCGGTTTTTATGGATACGTCGTCCACAGAAAAAGTAACCGCGGCGGCGTGGCGTTCCGGCGTTTTGTTCGCAGCGACACCTATTGGCATTTTGCAGTTTGTGTTTTGTGATGGGGACGCCTCGACTATGGTGTGTGTGGAGAACAGTAGCGTTAGTACCAGTAGCCTGACAGGTCAACACGAAGTCGTCGCGCTGGACGTCGTTTGCGTGTCGAGCGAGAACAAATTTGAAAACGAGTTCGCGCTCGTAGGGACTTCACGTGATGGCCGCGTGGTGGGCTGGCGTCTCGATACGCGTGACGCTTTTCCGTTTGTCACGGTTACTGAACGTATTGGAGGTACCCGTACGTCTGATCCACAACCTCGCTGTCATTCCGGAACCACTCCGTGCGTGGTGACTGGTGGCCACGACACGCAAAGAGCGTTCGCGCTTTCGTGCGTCGAGGAGAATTACGTCTCGCTGTGGTGGGTTGAAAAATCAAATGGTGTCTTATCTTGGACGTTTTGCGGACGACTGGAGCCGTCTGGACTTTCTTGCACAGCCATCACTACCATCGCGGCATCCCCCACAGGCGCGGCAATCGTACTCGCCCTACACGACGGCTGGTGTGAGGTTTACGAAGCGGAGGGGAGCGCGTGCGGCGCGTTTGCACTCGCCGCGCGCTTTCAAGTTGGAAACAAAATAACAAATCAGGAATGCTACACAAAAGCGCACTTGACTTGGTTCAATATTGGCGGCGGTGCGGAGGCTGTTGTTGTGGCGGTCGGTACGTGCCTGGAGCTTCGGTGCGCGCGTCGGGGGGCTTGGGCTGTGCTAGCATCGGTCGATGTCAATGACCACCGCGTGTCGAGTACCTCGAGTAATTCAAACACGCGTCAACTCTCAATCGGCGGCGTACAGTGGAGCGCAATCGGCGACGCGCTCGTGGTGGGTATGGGCCACGAGCTCGTGAGCTTTTCTTTGGCAGGCCCGAATGAAAGCTCTATGTTACGTTTAGTGACACATGCCACTACCGCGTTACCGGAGTACCACCCAGACGTGCTGATGGACTGGCTGGTGCGGGGCGAAACGCAAAGAGCGCGTTTAGTCGCCAGGCGCGTAGTGAACAGGCTGCGCGACGATTGTGAAGACGAAAAAAACACCACGGCGTCTGTCGCGACGCTCCTGGAAGATACCGTCGGTGATGCGTGCAATTCGAGTGCTGTTGTTTCCCTTGAACCTGCTCCTCAACCTCTTCCTGCTCCTAGTTTGGTTCCTGAGTTCGACGCCGGCGGGTTCGGCGCGCCGGCGCCTGTCGCTCGATTCGGGTTTTGCATGGACCAAAAAGAG
>MDSY01015435.1_pt1 | contig 12615 bp, 15 predicted proteins | sample 811131 | NCBI WGS metagenome assembly MDSY01 (sample SAMN05326643, study PRJNA326480) | marine metagenome | isolation source: seawater | place: Atlantic Ocean: South West | collected 2010
CGTTATATGGAAGAAAATAAGAAAGGTGTGAAAAACCCAAAAAAGAGTTAATATATTTATAAATCTTTCTTTTTATTGTTATGGCTGCTGTTAAAGGCGATGTCGGGCAAGTCAAGTTTGATGATGGTGGCTCATCAGTAAACCCTGTACTTGGAACCCGATCTTGGTCAATGTCTATCACAAAGGACACACAAGAAACCACTGTGCAAGGCGATACATTTAAATCATTCGTAGGTGGACTTATAGAGGGTGAAGGCTCTGCTGAACTTGTTTATGACAATGCAGCTTCTGGCGAAACTGCAACATTTGTAGATGCAGCTTTAGTTACTGGTGATGCTGGAACAGCTTCATTCGAGCTTTTCCCTGATAGCGCAAGCGGTACAAAGAAAATTAGCTTCAGCGGTCTTGTTACAAACTTTGAGCAAAGTTCATCATTAGGTGATGTAAACACTATTAGCATCACATTCAAACCCTCTGGTACTATTACATCAGCAATCTAAGTAAACTACCTCGCATTTATTTATGGCAACTGAAAGAACAGCAGACATACTGCTTGGTGCATTTCAAGACGAAATGGTCACTAGAAGAAAATTTGACGTTGTAGACTCTAAAGGAAAAGTCAAATTAACTTTATACTTTAAACCTATAACCAGATACGCAAGAGTAAGAGCGCAACAGTTAGCTGGTTCAGATGACGCGTTAGTAATATCTACACAATTACTTTGTCAAATGGCTGAAAAAGAAGATGGCACGCCAGCATTCGATATGTCAGACGCACCTATATTACAAAGGCAACTACCAGAAAAAGTATTAAATGATCTAGAGCTATTCCTCAACGATATTAAATTAGACGTAGAAACAGCAAAAAAAGATTAAGAGGGGATAATTGGCTTAGATTTGAATTTTTCCTAGCAACAGAACTTGGTAAAACACTGCAAGAACTCAGGATAAACATGACAGAAGCTGAGTTGTTTTATTGGGCTGCTTATTATGAAATAAAATATGAAGAAGAAAAGAAAGCATTGCAACGACAAAATCGCAATCTAGGGTAATATACAATAAAGACTTTTTTTTAAGTGGCACAGGCAAATGTAAAACTAACAGTAGATGCCACAAGTGCTACTAGAGCTTTATCTAATGTTCAAAGATCAACTAATACTTTACAGAAATCTTTTGGCGGATTAAAAACTGCGATTGCAGGGATAGGACTTACAGTATTAGCAAGGAATGCTGTAAAAACTGCAGCAAATTTTAATAAGTTAAATATACGTTTAAAACTACTTACAAAACAGACAGGCACTTTCGCTAGATCACAAGAGATTGCAGCTGAAGCACAAAAAGCATTTGGGTTGAGTGCGACAGAAGCGCTAGAGGGTATTACTAATATTACAGCGAGGTTAGCGCCATTAGGAGTAGAGGTTGAAGATATTAAGTCTACATTTTTTGGATTCAACACTGCTGCAAAACTAGCTGGTGCATCAACGATGGAAGCGTCTAACGCATTTAGGCAGTTAGCACAGGCTTTAGGTTCAGGCAGATTACAAGGCGATGAATTTAGAAGTCTAGCTGAACAAGTTCCTACACTTTTACAACCTATCGCACAAGAACTTGGTGTAACGATTGGCGAACTTAAAAAATTTGCTGCTGAAGGTAAATTAACCAGCGATGTTGTTTTAAGAGCGTTAAAGAAAATAGAAAAAGATGGTGGCGCTTCTTTAAAAGCATTAGTTGCAGCAGACCCTACTCAAGTATTTAAAAATTTAACTAATGCAACAGAAGATTTATCTAGAGCTATTGGAGAAAAGCTAAATCCAGTTGTTTTACCAGCCATTAGAGGTTTGACAAGACTTACAGAGGCGGTAGTTGGATTTATTAATTCGCCGATAGGAGCAACAACAGCAATATTTCTTGGTGTCGCTGCTGCTGTAAAAGCGTTGACTACTGCTGTAACTTTATTATCTGCAGCAAAAACTATATTAATTGCAAAATTTATTGCTACTAAAGCTGGTGCTATAGCATTTGCAAAAGCATCTGCAACAGCATCTGTAGCTACAAAGGCATTAGCTATATCTACAGGCGCTTTGGCTGTGGCTTTAAACGCTTTGCCATTAGTTGCTCTAGCGACACTATTAGGAGTGGCTACAACTGCAATAATTAAGCATAGGCAAGAACAAAAGAAATTTAACGATGTAGTTAATGAAGGGTCAGAAAAAGAAGTTAACGACTTACTGAAAAAACAATTAGAAATAAGAAAAAAACTCGAAGATCGTCTTAAGAAAGCAAATGGCAGATCAAGAAAAGGAATACAAAACAGAATAGATGAGATAAATAAAGATATTGAATTACTAGAAGGCAGAGACAAAATATTGAAAAAAGAAAAAGAAATTAATGAAGAACAAGAAAAACGTAATAAAAAAATTGAAGAAGGACAGAAAAAAATTAAAGAACAAGAAGAAGCTGCAGAGTCATTGAAAAAGAAATTTATGGAAATTGGTAAAGCAGTTGAAGACGGAATAGTACAGAATCTTACAGATGCAGTTATGGGAACACAGACATTAGGACAGGCTGCAATAAATGTATTAAATCAGCTAAAACGTAAATTGATTGAAGTTGCTATACAAAATGCAGTTTCAGGTTTTGGTAATTTCTTAGGTAATGCACTTGGCAGTATTTTTGGGGGTAGAAAAGGATTCAAAGTTACAGGTGGCAAATCTTTAACAACAGCTTCTGGCACGAATATTGGAAAAATTGGGACTATGCCATCTAATCCACAATATAGAGGCGCTAAAGCTAGAGGAGGTAGTGTACGTGCTGGTGGCAGTTATTTAGTCGGTGAACGTGGACCCGAATTATTTACACCTCGTAGCTCTGGAATGATTACAGCTAATAAAAGATTGGGAGGTGGTGACAATACAACAAATATTGTTAACGTGTCAGTAGATGCTAGTGGCTCGCAAGTAGCTGGTAACAGCGTAGACGCACAGCAATTAGGGTCTGTCATTGGTGCTGCTGTTCAAGCACAACTAATAAAAGAGAAACGAAGTGGAGGTTTATTAGCAAAATAATGGCAACATTTCCAAATTTCACACCGATTTACGGATCACAAAAAACAATTAATACAAAAAAAGTTGTTGTAAATCTAGGTGACGGCTATCAACATCGCACACTTTTTGGATTACCGCAGAATCAAAGTCCTATGACTTTAGATTTAACATTTAGTGTCAGCGAAAGTGAATCAGATCAGATATTTTCTTTTTTAAATGATCGTGACTTAGACCAAGCATCATTTGACTACACTCCTACAGATGAAGCTAGTGCTTTAAAATTTATTTGCACAAAAAAATCAAAATCAATTCCATATAACAACAGAGCTATAGTAAATCTAACCTTTGTACAAGTATTTGAACCCTAATGGCTATACCAACATCTGAACTACAAAGTATAAATCCAAGTGCAATACTTGACTTATTTATTATTGAATTAAATGTTTTATTACATGGAAAAAATGAAACTTTTAGATTTCATGCTGGTACTAATCAATTAAATGCAAGTATTATTTGGCAAGGCGATCAATACGATAAATTCCCTATACAAGCTGAAGGTTTTGAATATTCTGGTACTGGTACATTACCTAGACCTACATTAACCGTTTCAAATGTTTTTGGATTTGTAACTGCCCTAATTATCGATACAAACAAAGTTACTGCAAAAAACGATTTGCAAGGAGCTAAATTTATTAGGCGAAGAGTTTTAGCAAGCAGTTTAGATGATGTTAATTTTTTATCTGGCTCGAATCCTTTTGGCACTCCTGATGCAAACGAATTACCGCAAGAAATATATTTTATTGATAGAAAAGTAGTCGAGAACAGAGAATTTGTACAATTTGAATGCGTATCCGTATTAGATTTGCAAGGTATTAGAGTTCCAAAAAGACAAATTACTAGAAAAGATTTTGACGGTGTTGGTACTTTTATAAACTCATGACTTGGAAAACTGAAGCAGAAAAACACGCTTTTGATAATATGCCTAATGAGTCTTGCGGTTTGTTAGCGATCATAAAAGGTGAAAAAAAATATTGGCCTTGTGTAAATATTGCAGAATCTGCAAACGAATATTTTATTATTAATCCTGACGATTGGGCAGATTGTGAAGATAACGGAGAAATTATAGGCATTGTACATTCACACCCTGTAGGCTCAATTTACCCATCAGATAACGATAAAGCGAGTTGTGAATTTTTAGGTTTAGAATGGTTTATTTTTAGTCCTCAATCTAATTGTTGGTATTCTTTTAAACCATCTGGCTGGAAACCACCCTCATTAATTGGAAGAAGTTTTGTATGGGCTGTCCATGATTGTTGGTCTATAGTGACAGATTATTACAAAGAAAATAAAAATATCGAGATACCTTATTGGAATAGGCCAAAAAAAATAAAAGAATTTATAGAAAATCCACAATTTGAATACGCATTACCAAAATTAAATTTTAAAAAACAAAAAACATTAGATGACATACAAAAAGATGATGTATTACTTTTTCAATCGGTGACAGGTAATTTAGATCATGTCGCTATGTACGTTGGTGATAATATGATACTAAATCACAATATCCACAAGTTATCTTGTAAAGAACCATTAGAAATGGCACACTTACAAAATCTCAGAGGGGTTTATAGATATGAGCCTTAGAAAAATAAAAGTATATGGAAAACTTAGAAAGTTTTTAGGTGAATCGTCTTTCGAGGCTGACGTTGATACACCATCACAAGCAATTAAATTTCTACTATGTAATTTCCCTGAAGTTGAAAGCCACATGGCAAGTCAGTTTTACAAAATAAAAATGGGTGAAAAAGATATACCACTTGAGCTATTACATTTAAAAGGAGAAGAAGATATAAAAATTATTCCTGTAGCATCTGGTTCGATTCCAGCAGTTGCAGCCGTCTTTGGTGGTATTTCTGCAGGCGCTGCTGCTGTAGCTACTGCAGTATCAGCAATTCCAGTTGTAGGTAGTGTAGTAGGTGCTGTAAGTACTGTTGCTGGTGCGATAGGTACAGGAATTACAGCAATAGGAGCTTTGCCTGTGGTTGGTGGTATTGCAAGTTCAATCGTAACAAGTGTCGTAATAGATGGAGTAACCTCACTTTTAACTCCAACACCATCTGTACCGAGTTTCAGTGATTCTTTTTCACAAAATGATGCACAAATGCAAGCCAGTAATTTTGCTTTTAGTGGAATAGCTAATATTAGTAGAAGTGGTGTTGCCGTCCCGATAATATATGGAGAAAGATTTGTAGGAAGTGTTATTGTGTCTAATGGTGTTGACACCGTACAAGTAGATGGTACAGCCTAATGCCAATACCAAGTTTTAATGAAAATCAGAGAATAACTGATCCTAAATTACCAAGAGATCAGCTTGGAAGTATTCAACGTCAAACAGTTGTTCATGTATTAGGCGAAGGAGAAATTTCTGGCTTTCCATCTGCAACAGGTAGTCATAACACTACTGAATATAATAATGGTGCATTAAAAGATGTATTCCTTAATGGCACACAAGTTTTACAACAATCGGCAAGCAATACCAATCCAGCTTCAAGTGATTTTAATTTTTCTGACGTTCATTTTGAATCAAGGTTAGGCACAGCAAATCAAGGTCATATAGCTGGTATTTCAGACATTGAGACAGAGCAAACTGTTGGTATTCCTGTAACAAATAGCACACCTGTAAATAGACAAATATCTACTCCAAATATAAATGCTGTTCGGGTTACTATTGGTTTTAATGCTTTACAAAAATTTGAAGACAATGGAGATATTTCTGGAACATCGGTAGATATAAGAATACAGATTATTCAAAACAATGGAACTACTACTACACCGATTGACGATAAAATTACTGGCAAATCAGCAAGTGCATATTTTAGAGATTACAGGATAAATATACCATCTGGTTTTTCTTTCCCTATAACAGTAAGAGTGATTCGAGATACAGCAGACAGTACTTCAACTACTTTACAGAATGGCACAGTATTTTCTTCTTTTACAACTATAATTGACAAGCAAAACGCATATCCAAACACAGCTCATGTAGCTTTAAGAGTTGATGCTGAACAGTTTCCACAAATGCCTAAAGCTATGTTTAGGGTTCGTGGGGTCAAGATAAAGATACCTCATAATGCAACTGTAAGAGCCGACGGTAGTTTGTCTTTTAGTGGTGTTTTTAATGGAACTTTACAAACTTTAAAGAAATATTGTAATGACCCCGCTTGGGTTCTATACGATCTTTTAACTAATGAACGATATGGATTTGGAGAGCATATAAGTGAAAGTCAGTTAGATAAATTTGCTTTTTATTCTGCATCAGTATATAACAATGAGCTTATCTCAGATAATGAAGGTGGTACACAGCCACGTTTCAGTTGCAATGCTGTTATACAAAATCAACAAGACGCTTACAAACTTGTAGGTGAGCTATGCAGTGTAATGAGAGTGCAGGCTTACTATCAAGCTGGTTCGATTACTATAACTCAAGATAGACCAACTGACCCGAGTTATCTTTTTACATTAGCTAATGTTTTAGCTGATGGTTTTAGTTATGCAAATACTTCAAAACGTATTAAATACACAGTTATTAATGTACAGTTTTTCGACATGGATACCCAAGAGTTCGACTATGAAACTGTAGAAGATACAGCTTTACAGGCTAAATTTGGAATCGTTGTTAAAAATATACGTGCATTCGCAGTAACGTCTAGAGGTCAAGCACATAGGTTAGGTAAGTGGTTTCTGTACACGCAAGCACAAGAAGGTGAGATTGTTACTTTTACTACGACTCTCGAGGCTGGTACTTTAGTTAGAGTTGGTGCTGTCATAAAAATTGCTGATCCTGTTCGTTCTGGAATCAGAAGAGGAGGGAGAGTAAAATCTGCAACAACACAACAAATTACTGTAGATGATTCTGCTGAAACTGACTTGCCTTCAACAAATAATCCTTTTATAAGTGTAGTAATGCCTGATGGCACCGTAAGTAGGGCAAGTGTAGCTTCTATATCTAATAATGTAATTAATATTAATGGGTCATTACCTCAGGCACCTAATCCAAATACTGTATGGATTTTAGAAAATGATACTGCTGAAACTCAATTATTTAGAGTTGTTGGTGTCACGGAAGTAAGTGCTTTAACATATCAAATTAGTGCTGTATTTCATAACACTGGTAAATATGCTTTTGTAGAAGATGGCACAACCTTGCCTAGTCGAAATATAACAACACTTACAGATAAAAAACCAGCACCAACAAATTTATCGGCTAACGAGCAAATTGTTGTTGTAAACAATCGGGCTATCAGCAAAGTGTTTGTTAACTGGCAGGCAGTATCTGGTGTACAAGAATATCGTGTTCAATACAGATTTAACAACGGTAATTTTACAAGCGTTACTGTAGGTAGAACAGATTTTGAGATTTTTAATAGTGAGAAAGGAACTTATGAAATTAGAGTGTTTAGCTATAACGCATTAAGACAACCATCTGCTAGTCCCTCAACCGTTTCGATTGCAACTGTAGGAAAAACAGCACCACCAGCTAATGTACAAAATTTAAGGATAGAACCAATAAGTCCTAAATTAATTCGTCTTAGATGGGACGCTTCAGTAGATACTGACGTTATTCATGGTGGTTTTTGTAGAATAAGACATTCTCCTAAAACAGACGGCTCTGGTACGTTTCAAAATGCCACTGACATTGATAAACTTGCTGGTAATAGCACACAAATTACAGTTCCATACGTTGAGGGCGAATATCTTGTACGTTTTGAAGATGACACTGGAAATTTAAGTACAAGTTCGGCTTCTATAATTATTGATTTGCCAGATGCATTAGGCGCTCTAACTGTACAAACTAGAAGAGAGGATAACGATTCACCTAAGTTTCAAGGTACAAAAACTAATTTAACATTCGACTCTTCTACTAACTCTATTAAACTTACTAATCCAGCTACAAATGCCACTGGTGAATATGCTTTTAATGAAGTCTTAGATTTAGGCGCAGTGTTTAGTCTTGATCTTAAACGTCACGTACTCTCAGAAGGTTTCTATTCAGGGTCACTATTCGACTCTAGAACTGCCCTGATAGATACATGGAGTGACTTTGACGGTGCTGCTGCAACGGCTGTTAACTGTGAGGTATTAGTTGCCGTTACTCAAGATAATCCATCATCAGGTTCACCAACTTACACAGCTTTTCAAACATTTGTAAACGGTACATATAAAGGTAGAGGTTTTAAATTCAAGGCAGTGTTATCTACTACTGATCCAGCCCAAAATATTCATATTAGTGAATTAGGTTATACTGCAACATTTCAAAGAAGAACTGAACAAAGTGCAACAGCGATTGCATCAGGTAGTGGAGTTAAAAATATTACTTTCTCAAATCCATTTTTTACTGGTACTTCTGCTTTACTTGGAGCAAACAGTAATTTACCATCAATAGGAATAACTGCAACAGATAACATAACTAGCGGTGATTATTTTCAAGTTACAAATATTTCATCTACAGGATTTTCTGTACATTTCAAAAACTCATCAAATGCTAGTATTAATAGAAATTTCAACTTTTCTGCGGTAGGATTTGGAAAAGGTGTTTAATTAATGACAAGACCAAATAGCACTAATAAAGAAACTAATAATAATTACGAACCAGCAAACGCAACTGGTGCAGCTGTAAGGGCTGCAATAAAAGATGTTTTTGGAGCTTTAAGAACATTAAATGCTGCTAGTGGTGATCCTAGCGGTGCTGCAAATTTAGCTGCTTACCAGCCACATATTGATTCTGATACAAATTTATTGAAGATAAGAAATGGAGCTAATAATGCTTTTGTTACTTTAGGCAATGTAAGTCAAACTAATTTAGGTCTTGCTGCTTTATCAGGAGCTACTTTTACAGGAACTGTCGTACACAATTATACTGGCGCATTAAGACTACCAGCTGGTACAACTGCACAAAGACCTTCAAGTCCTACGGCTGGTGATATAAGATTTAATTCAACTACAACTGAAGCTGAAATATTTAATGGTAGTATTTTTACAGCAGTTGCTGGTGGAGCAGGTGCAACTGGTGGTGCTAACGATCAATGGGTATTTGAGAACGATCAAACAGTAACTACAAATTACGAAATTACTGCAAATAAAAATGCTCATTCAGTTTCACCAACAATCAATGCTGGTGTAACTATAACCGTGCCAAGCGGTGCAATTCTTGTTATTCTTTAACTATGGCTTTAACATTAAACGGTACTACAGGCATCTCGGGAGTTGATGGGTCAGCTTCAGCACCCTCGATAGTAGGTTCTGACACAAATACTGGCTTTTCATTTGCTTCTGATACTGTAAATATTAATACAGGTGGATCACTTAGAGCGCAATTAGATAGTAATGGTAGATTATCTATTGGTGGTCAGACGAGTGTAAGCACACTTTTACACGTTGAGAACTCAAGCGGTGATGCCTTTATAAGATGTAGAGCTAGTATTAATAGAGGAATGATGTTCACTGATTCCTCTAGTGGTGATTTAAGAGGTTTTGTCGGTAATGGTGGTGCGGTTAATTTACCAGCATCTTCAGTGTGTTTGAGCGCTCCATCAGGTCCAATAGTTTTTCAAAGAGGTGGTACAAGTTCTGGTAATGAAATTGCAAGATTTTCTTCATCTGGTGCTTTACATATTGGAAATACAAGTGCGATAAGTGGAGAAACAGGATTAACAGTAAGAAATAATGGAGAAGCAAAAGTTTCATATTTTCGTCACGATCACAGCAGCCAAAGATCTTGTATTGATTGCCAAAGTGGTCACGCAACTGGTGGTCAATCTGCAATTATGATTGAATTTAGAAGGTCAGATGGTAATAGTGTTGGAGGTATATTTGCAAGCACAAGTAATGTTCAATACAATACTGCCTCTGATTATCGTTTGAAAGAAAATGAAGTCTTAATCTCTGATGGTATTACAAGGTTAAAAACTTTAAAGCCATATAGATTTAATTGGAAAGATAATAAAGATAGAATTGTTGATGGTTTTTTTGCTCATGAAGTTACAGCAGTGCCAGAAGCTGTAAGTGGAACTAAAGATGGAACAATGACATATAAAAATGTTGTTTTAAGCGATCAAAATGTTGTATTAGCTGAAGGCATACCCGAAGCTGATTATATTGCTGCACAAAAATTAACACCGCCAACTTATGATGAAAATAGCACTTGGAAGGCAAGTTATACCTGTGAAGATTATCAGGGTGTAGATCAAAGTAAATTAGTTCCGTTACTTACTGCTGCATTGCAAGAGGCAGTAGGTAAAATAGAAACATTAGAAACGAAAGTTGCTGCATTGGAGGCTGCATAAATGGCAAAAATTAAATTAAACGCAGCATCAGGTGGTGGTTCAGTTGCCTTTGATGGACCAAGTTCATTAAGTTCTGATATAGAAGTAAATTTTGGTTCAGCTGGTGAGATGCTATTCGGAACCACTAGCACTACTGTTGAGAGTGCAACATCTGGGCAGGGTGTAAAAATAGCACATTCAGGCAGAATGTTAGAAGTTGCTGCCAACGATCAACCAGCAGTTGGTTTTAATAGAACTGTTGGTGATGGAACTATAGTAAGGCTTATTGGACAAGGTAGTGTAGAAGGAACCATAAGTGTTTCTGGTTCAAGTGTTTCATATAATGGAGGTCACTTGAGTAGATGGTCACAATTTAAAGGACTTTCGCAAACAAATAAATCTGATAGGCCAACAATTTATCAAGGCACAGTAATGAGTAACCTTGACGATTTATGTGTTTGGGAAGGTGAAGAAAATCAACAACTAAATATGACAAAAGTATCTGATGTTGTAGGTGATAAAGATGTCGCTGGTGTATTTTTTGCTTGGGACAATGATGACGATAAAGTTGTAAATGATTTTTATGTTGCAATGACAGGTGATATGGTGATAAGAATAGCTGCATCAACAACTGTAGCCAGAGGTGATTTACTTATTTCAGCAGGTGACGGAACAGCAAAACCACAAGCAGATGATATTGTTAGGAGTTCGACGATTGCTAAAATAATTTCAACAACTTCTACAGCTACATATGCTGATGGAAGTAAAGCTTATCCTTGTGTTCTAATGGCCTGTTAAAACTATGAGTACATTAAAAGTCAACAAAATAATACCAGTAGGAGGTGTACCATCAGGAGGTGGTGGTGGAATTATTCAAGTAAAACATACAACAAAATCAAGTACTTTTACACACGCTGCTTCTTCTAGTTTTGCAGATATTACTGGACTTTCTGTTGACATAACACCGACTTCCAACACAAGCAAAATTTTTATAATGCTTTGTGTTCAATTTTCATCTGGTGGTTCGGGAGGTTCAAGAGTGCAGTTTCGTCTTATGAGGGGTGGTACAGCAATAGCAATAGGTGATACTGCAGGTAATAGATTAAGAGTCTCAGGTGGAAGTGAAGCAAGTGGTGGAGGTGGAAACATGAAATCATCAACTATTAATTTTTTAGACAGCCCTAGTACGACAAGTGCAACTACATATAAAGTTCAAGCTGTTGCTCCCGATGGCAATGGCTTTCAATTAAATAAAACAGTAGTAGATTCAAATGCCTCAAGTTATCATCGAACAGCAAGTCACATAACTGTAATGGAGGTGTCAGCATGATCTTAGATCACGAAGCAGTATTTAAAGCGTATCCAACAATAGTTACTTATGATGATTCATTTGGTTTGTATGGATTAGATGCAAAAGGAGAAAAAGTAGAAATGGAAGAATCTAAAGTTGCTGAAGCAAAAACAACTTTAGATACTGAAGCTGCAAAAGTAGCATATCAATCTGTCAGGCAACCTTTATATCCATCTTTAGGAGATTTTGCAGACGCAATGTACTGGAATAGTAAAGGAGATTCTAGTAAACTGACAGCATACTATGCAGCCTGTGAAAAGGTAAAAACAGACAACCCAAAACCTAGTTAAATGGCTATTGTTGCTGGAACTTATGACTTTACAGTACAAAGAAGGTCAGACCATGCTGAACCTTTTAGAATTACTGACTCAAATGATAGTGCTGTAAATCTTACTGGTTTTACAATAGCTGCACAAGTTTGGGATAAAGAAAGGACAGGAAAATATGCAGATTTTACGGTGTCTTATACAAATAGAACTAACGGTGAATTTGAAATCAGTTTAACTCATGTGCAGACTTTACAATTTACACCAAACGAATTGTCTTATGACGTTTTACTTTTAAATCCTAGCGGCAAGCGTGAATACTATATAGAAGGTACTATATTTGTAAGTGAGGGCTATACCACAATATGAGCAACATTAATGTCACTCAAAATAAAAACACTGTTACTGTTAACGGTGAGACAAGAGTTGTAACTGTAAAAACAGCAGGGCCACAAGGCCCAGCCTTTGCAGCAACTGGAACTTCACTTAATGACTCAAACAAAGTAGATGGGTCAGTGGTGTTTTTCGATTCATCTAGTGGTACATTTAAAGCAGATAGCACAACCACAAAACTAACACTCGTTAATGGAGGTAATTTTTAAGTCATGTCAAATACTATAAGAATTAAAAAA
>MDSY01040798.1_pt1 | contig 12615 bp, 13 predicted proteins | sample 811131 | NCBI WGS metagenome assembly MDSY01 (sample SAMN05326643, study PRJNA326480) | marine metagenome | isolation source: seawater | place: Atlantic Ocean: South West | collected 2010
CCCCACCCACCCCTGCCAAGCTCTACTTCGCCGGCTCTCAGCCCTTCTCGACGGCAATCCTCAGCGCGCTCGGTCTCGACTCTCGCCGTGTTCACTATTCGCCTTGCTCCGTCTACCGCGCGCGCCGGCAAGTCTCATCACCCATTCCCCCCATTTGCCCCCCCCCATATGTCACGCCCCATCTTTCCAAATTGAATCTCATGAGCAGTGCATGCTCTTCCTCGCCTCCGGGTGTGTGTGCTCACCCTCCTGCCCCCCCCCATCTTGCCCATGTGTCCATCTTTTCCCATTTCTCACAGCACATTTGTCTCCCTCGCCTCCGGGGGTGTGCTCCCGACCCGTGCGGACGCGGTGGCAATGCGCGAGCTTTTCTTGGGCATGGCACGACCGACGCCGCCGGGAGGGCTCCCCGGGATCTCACCTGCCACGTCGCATCGACGGCTCGTGGTCTTTCTCGACCGCTCCGATGCGGACCCGCGCCCTCTGCCAGGGGGTGCGTTCGGCGTCCCGCGGAGTGTGAGCAACATGAACGAGGCGGCGGAGGCGGTCACGCGCGCGTTGAGGGGGACCCCCTACGACCTGCTCCGGCTGCGTGCCTCTGAGCATCCCCTCGCTCAACAATTCGAGCTCATCTCCACCGCCAAGGTTCTGATTGGATCACACGGCGCCGGGCTCTCGCTCACGCTTCTGCTGCCGCAGGACGCTGGTTTGCTCGAGCTTCTCCCGGGGGGTCACGAGATGCCCAATGACCTGCAGAGCGACCGGTACTCTACCCAGTGTGGCTTCACGCCCTATTGGTACTTGAGTGCTCTGCGCCGACTGAGCTACCGCGCGCTCATGCTCCATGGGTATGGGTGGGACGATTCGCATAGGGTGCCGCCGGAGGCGCTCGAGGGCGCGCTCAAGGGTTTACTCGCGGATGCACCGGAAGCGATGCCCACAGAGGACACGCACCCAGAAAGGGATGAGCATGCGCGCCGTGCGACGAGTCGGCAGCACGAGGACGAGGCAAGTTCGGCGGCGGCGGCGGCGGCGGCGGCGGCGGCGGCGGAGGAGGAGGGTGCCTCGCCGTCAGGCGGCGGGCACACGTCACCCTCGACTGACCCCCGCCATCTCCCCGGCTGTCCTGCCCATACGAGATGGAAGGAGGCCCCCTTTGCCAACGCGCTCCACCCGTCAAACCCCACCTCCGTCTTCTGGCTTCGTCAACTGTTCACGAGCGCTGAGGCCGCTTCACTGACGCGGCTGCTGACGAGCGCAGCCTTCTCAACCGCCGCCGACTCGACGGACCACGAGCCTTCGTACGAGGCCTACCTCCTCGGCGCAGGTTCTCCATCCGTAGCTGAAGCGGCCGGTGACGCGGCGAGGCTCGACGCGGTGCGCGCGCTCCTGCTGCCGCGGCTCGAGTCGTGCGTCACCCCCTTCGTCCGGCAAAAGTTCGATTGCCCGGAGTGCGTCGCGTGCACCTCCCTCGTTCGGCGCTACCGCCGAGACGAGCGCAGCCAGGTGCGACCCCACCGGGACGCCCTCTCCCGTGTCACCGTGGTGGTCGAGCTGCAACCGGGGGACGCGTCCTCGCCCGAGGCAGCGGCGGCGGCTGGTGGGCTCTTCGTCCAAAAGGCCGAGGCGGACGCGCCGAGCATTGTGCCGATGCGCGCGGGTGACTCCTTCCTCCACGACTACCAGCTCTTGCACGGCGTTCAGCTCAATTGTGCGCATTGCACGCGATACTCGCTCGTCGTCTGGTTCCGAGAAGATGCCGCGAGCTGTGCTGCAGGCGGCGACGTGCCGAAGGCGACGGAAATGTACCGCAGCTCGGCATTGCAGGGGGTCGCAGAGGGGAGGTACTCATGGGCGCGGCACGCGATACAGATGGACTTTGATGGACGGTATGCTGTGCGTCCCAACGCGCTCCCGCCAAATGCGCACGCAGGAGACGTTGCGAACGTCGTCCAAGAGGTCATAGCGCTGCTGGAGGCGGCGATCGCTGAGCAGTCGCATGGGAACGCCGCCGTCTTCCTCGCCGAACTCAATCTCGAGGGAGTGCCGGGCGCGCTCCAGCCTGATGCACGGCTGGCGGAGGTAGACCTCCATCCCACCCCCTCATACTCCCCGCCCCGCGACCCCCCTCCCTAGCGTAGACCCCCCCCCCTTCACCCCACCCCCACATAATCCTCCACCCCCTCCCTAGGTGTGGATGAAGCGAGCAGAGCTGCTCGAAGCCACAGAGCTTGCGTCGTGGAAGGCGCTCCGTGGGGACGAGCTTAGAAGAGCCCTGAGCGCGCAGCAGGACGTGAAGAGAGAGCTGTGATCACTTGTGGTCGATTCTCTGAGTATCAGTATTTCTATTTGGGTGCGCTATAGACGTCGACGGGCCGACGTGCAGGGCAGGGCAAGTTCATGGGATGTCGAGTATCAGTAGTATGTATATTATATATATGGCCTCGCGAACGCTCAAAGCTGCAGCGGGGCGTAGCGGAGCCACGTAGGGAGCGCTGGCAGTGAGAAATAGTCTCAGTCTGAGATAGGGAGCGCTGGCATTGAGAATAGTCTGAGATCTAGGCTAGTTGTAGTTATCTAGCACATCATGTATAGGAACCTGCTTAGTTTAGTACTATCAGGATGAATAAAATTCCAAAAATATAGTAAACTTCAAATTGAAATTCATTGAATTATTTTAGGATTTCATTAGGCTCCTATTTCTAATAATGATATTATGATTATCAGAATCATTTACATTTTTCGTCTACGTATGTACGAGACTATTGTTTGCAAGCTTAAGGATTCCCAGTGTGGTCCTGGCCCTTTACAAAGATTTATGTAAATACTTAGCTGCCGCTCTGGCTACCTCAGCTCGAAGTCGCCGACCGCAAGCTCACATGCCTTCCAGAGTTCGCTCCTGGCCGCTTCATCCGTGAGCACTGTGGGCGGTCTCAACGGGATCTGCACCGGCGGGCCGCCCATCCCTTTCGGTCCAAAGAGCTCTCCCGAGTTGACATCCGGATCGGCGATGCATAAGAGCTGGCCGAGTGCGCCATCCTCAACGGAGGGTACGCGCGTGAAGTCGGCGGGGCGCCCTTGCAGCTCCATCACATGCGCGAACATGTCAGTCCCACACACACCCGGCGTGCATGCGAGCGCCTTGACAGAGCTCTGGTTGTAGAATTGATCAGAATTGGGTCATGTGTAGGGGGAAATGCGGTGTGACATCTAGGCAGAATGGGAGGGAGAGACTTGCCTGCCGCCTCCGCAACCTCTCATCGAGCTCAGCCGTGAACAGAAGGTTTGCCAGCTTGCTCTGGTGGTAGCGCTCGTAACTGGCGCTCTGACCGCCCAGCTGGCCGCCATTCTGTGTGAAAAAACGCCCATCGAACGCCGGAGGACCGAAACCGCTCCCGCTGGACATGGAGACGATCCGCGCTTCGCCACGCGACGCCGCCGCAGCTTCGAGGGCCGGCATCAGCTCGCGCACCAGCAAAAAGTGAGAGAGCATGTTTGTTTGGATGGTGATGTCGTAGCCATCAGCACTCGACTCGTCGGGCTGCAGCATGATCCCTGCGTTCAGACAGAGCACGTCGACGCCGCCTGCAGCGGTCTCACTGACAGAGGCGGCGGCTGCGGAGACGCTTGCAAACTGGTTGAGATCGCACGGAATGAGATGCGGAGCAGGGCCAGTGCTTGCGGCGGCGATCTCCTCGTGTGCTTTCGTGGCCCATGCTGAGCTCCGGCTCAGGAGGAAGACCTCAGCGCCCAGCTTGGCGCACGAGAGCGCCGTCACGTAGCCCAGCCCACGCGAGGCGCCGGTCACTACGACGGTCTTCCCGACCATCGAAGGGAGTGAGGCGAAGAGGGCGGGGTAGTGCTCACTCGGTTTAGTGACGCGGTCTCTCGGCGCCGGCATCTCCATGCTCGCGCAGCCTGCCAGCGCGAGGAGGAGAAAGAGTGTGTGGAGCCTGCGCATCGGCGTCTTGGGGCCAAAGGAAAAAATCAAAGCGCGCCCTTGCCGATAACTAATCGCTGCCGGATGTCGGCAGCGCCCAAGCTCGAGGTGGCCAAGGACGGTGTGGTGAGGATTCCGAAGTCGGTGTTTGAGTCGGACCCAGCCGCTGCACCCGCACCTGCTGGTGGACCCGTCACCACCGTGCGGCGGCTCGACGGCACCATCCAAACACTGGAAAAGATTGGCGTCAACAACCCGAACTTTGTGGCGCGCAAGGCATGGCCAGGCGGCAACATCGTCACGTCCAACAAGGATGCGGTGCGGTGATTTTCACGAGCTGTCTGCCGCACCCCTCTCCTCACATACCCTTCGCTCCCGCTGCTCGGTGCACGCTCGCATCGCCCCATTCAGCTCTGCGCGCAGAGAAGCTCTGCGCAGACTCAGCTCGCTCCAACCTCTGTGCACACAGGCGCTCATCAAGTACTATGAGCGCAAGGGAATGCCGCTACCAGCTCATCTGCAGGAGAAGGCGCGCGGCGCCGCTCGCCCGGCCGATGCCCTCCAGCATGCCGCACGCTGCATTTCCCCACGCAACACACACATGCCTTCCGAACTGTTGCATAGACCACCCCCGCCCCTTGCGAGCCCTCCCTGCTGGTTGAGGGTATGTGCCTCTCGTGTGCAGAGGGACGAGGTCTTGTCGTCTGAGGAGGCCAAGAACCCCAGCCGCAGCAAAGGCGCCAAGGGCAAGGGCGGTGCCAAGGCGAAGAGGCGCACGCCAGTGCAGCAGCGGCTAGGCACGGCGGCGGGTGTTAAGGGCGGTGCCAAGGCGCCGGGGCGCATGCCAGTGCAGGAGCGGCTAGGCACATCGGCGCCCGTCTTCAAGCCCTCCGCAGACCACGCCAAGTGGGCGGCCTCTCGGCCAAAGGGAGGTATTGTCAAGCTGAGCGGTGCCGACGGAGCCACTGGGAGTAGCGCGGCCACGGTGGTGGCGCCCGTGCAGGGAGCTGGCGCTCGAGGGGCTGACGCGGCGGCGGCGCGGAAGGAGCGACCAAAGGGCGGCGTTCGAATCTTGAGTGGAGCAGAGGGGGGGCTGGCCAATGGTAAGAAGCGCCCGCTGGCAGAGGAAGAGCAAGGGCTGAGCAAGAGCTCAAGGTGCTAACCGGTGCTGGTCGTGCCTTGTGGATATGCTTCTCGACGTTTTCGGCGATTGGACCGGAAATCCCCGGGGTTAGAAGCGACGCCAATCTTATCAATATTAGGGAATCAGAAGTCCTACCAGTAAGTGCACTACTGTACGTGGACCCCTGTACGTAGGTATGTTTAAAAGAAGGTATGTATGTGTACTGTAAACTGTGTGACACTGTGTACGCACGGCTGCTCTTTGGCTGCTCTGTGTCTTTCTCTGTGTCTTTTTCCGTGTCTTTTTTCTGTGTCTTTTCGGTTCACTCCAGTACCTTCTTTTATACCTAACTAACTAACTACACACTACTGTATGTACACAGGAATGAGGCCCCTATGTAAAAGGATTGACGTCGACATCGAGCGGCACTCTTAGCTCGGCCGTGGCAGCAGCACGGTTCCGATGAGCGCAAGCATGGCCGGCGGCGAGCCGGTGAGTATCGTCACGGAGGCGCAAGCGCTGGCGGAGGGCCAGCTGGCTCCAGTGCCTCCATCTGGTACCGACCTGCAGAGGCCGTCATCGAGGAGCTGCGACGATTTGTGCCGGCTGTGGTCGCTGCCTTTGAGAGCACCTTGGACCAAGGACCAGCTGCTCTTTCGGATGAGGGATGTGCCGTGGAGGGCTGCGTTTGGCGAGCCGAGCGCGCTCCTCAGCCGCTGCACTGGTCCTCGCGGCTTCCTCCTCCTTAGATTCCTTATCCTCTCCACATGGTTCGCTGTATTCGTGTGGTCACTGAGCGTGAACTCTTCGCTCGGCTATTGGATGATCTACCTCACTCACTGGACGATCATCGCCCAATTGGCCTATTTTGCTTTCGCTGCTCTGACCACCGCCATCGCCGTCTTGGGCACCCGCCAACGAGATGCGACGCCCTGGTTCGCGCGGGTCACCTTCGTACTCCAGCCGATCAACTTGATTGCTGCTTTTGGTGTGACGCTGCTCTATTGGTCCCTCGTCTATGAGCACGTCGAGGGGGTTCTACCAAGTGCGCTCAATGTATTGGTCCACGGCGGCGGCCTTATCCTCGCCCTAGTAGACTTGCTTGCCATCCAAACGCCGATGCACCTGAGTCACGTTTGCGTCGCGCTGCTGTACGGTTTCATCTATCTCTTGTTCTCGGGATTATATCACTCGGCGGGAGGGAGGAACCCCGGCGGCGGCTCGGGCATCTACGACGCGCTCGACTGGGGGAAACCCTCGGCCGCCATCAAACTCTGCGCGCTCGTCCTCTTCGCCTTGCTCCCGGCGCTCTGGATCGTCGTGTACACAATGTTTCTGCTACGCAGATGTCATCGAGAGCTTAAAAGCGGGGGGGCGAACCTCAACGTGTGAGACTTTTCGCAACTCCAAGTACTATTAAACTGGCCGTAGTCTAAGTCTTTTTTTTCTACGACTACTTCTTTACCGTTGACGCGGCGACGAGGGTATTTAACGGTCGATATGACGTCCAGTCACGGAGAGGTGTGCTCGCCAGCGAAACGTCCGCGTCCGTCGCCACGATCTGATGGGCATGCGCAGGGTCCGTTCACCTGCATGCAAGCCTCGCCGCCCCGCGCCCTCGGCGACGAGCGCTACGAGGAGGAGGAGGAGGACGGCTTTGATGGGCTTATGCTCTCGCAGACCGACAACCCTTCGACGCCGATCACACAGGGAGCGTGGCTGGGTCGTGGCGGGCGTGCGTCGGTGCCTCAGCGCCGCCAGCGCAAGACCATCCACGACCGCGTCCACGGTCCCGTGCAGCTCGACGGCCTGCTGGTCGCGGTGATGGACACGGCCGAGTTCCAGCGTCTCGGCCAGATCAAGCAGCTGGGTGGGTGCGCGTTCGTGTACCCTTCGGCGACGCATACGCGCAAGGAGCATTCGATAGGCGTCGCCCACCTCGCACGCATCATGGTCGACCACCTGCGCAACGAACAGCCCGAGCTCGGCATCGACAACGACGACTCGCTGTGCGTAGCGCTCGCTGGTCTCGTACACGACCTCGGTTTTTTCTCTCACTCGACCCATTTCTCCCATATGTCAGAGCCGATTCTTCCCATATGTCACCTTGAAATCTTTTTTTTTAGGTCACGGTCCCTTCTCGCACATGTTCGAGACGTTCATGAGGCGCGTGGCGGCGGGAGAGGCTGGTATTGTTCCCCGCTGGGAACACGAGGCCATGTCCGCCCTCCTCCTCGAACGACTCGTAGAGAAGGCGGGGATTCCGCTCTCGCTCTACTTTAGCTCGGCCGCCGACGTGCGCGCGCAGTTGCGCTTCGTCACCCTGCTGATCCGTGGGATTGAGGACTCGGAGCCATGGCCGGAGGATGTTGGGCGTGGTGAGGACAAGCGCTTCCTCTGCGACATTGTCGCCAACAAGCGCTCCGGGATCGACGTCGATAAGCTCGACTACTTGGTGAGAGACTCGATGGCCGCATTCGGTGCTGGCGGCCGGTTGCCAGGTTTTGACATCCACCGGATCATCACATCGGCGCGCGTGCTGACGCGGTGCGAGCGTGTGGGCTCTGTGCGCTTCCGTGAGGTCTGCTTCCAGATGAAGGTCGCACTCGACATCAACATGGTCTACCAGCTACGGGCTATGCTCCATCGGCAAGTGTACCAGCATCGGATGGCCAACGTTGCTGAGGCCATGATCACCGATCTGCTCGAGGCGGCGAATGCGTGCTTCGTGATGCGCGGCAGGGATCCGAGCGAGACCATCTCCCTCTCCGACGCCGCGCAGGATCCTGACTGCTTCGTGCGCCTCACCGATGGAGTGCTCGAATCGATCAACACACAGCCGAATCAGGTCGGGCTAGCGCGCGCACAGCGCCTTTACGAGCGCTTGCAGCAGCGCAACTTTTACCGTCCGGTTGGGCATCCGGTGCAGCTCGAGACGCGACCGCGCTGCCGTGCATGCGATCGCCCTACAGAGATCGACCACCGCTTCTGCGCACACTGCGGGAAGAGCCTCCGGGTTAGGAGGCACGTAATTGAGAGCAACGGAAAGACTCAGCTGCCGTGGCTCGCGGCGCTCTCGGCGGAGCAGGCAAAGTCTCACTTCCCATTTCCCCCATTGTGTCACACGTGATTCTTTCACATGCATCACCGCCATGCTGTCCCCAATTCGAACCCCCCAACTCGACGCCAACTTGACGAGCAGGCGCAAGAGGCGATCCTCGCGCCGCTTGAGGGGGCGGAGCGCGAGAGGCTCGGTCCCAAGCTCCTGTGCCATATTGTCGAGATCAAGCATGGGAAGAAGACGACAAGAGAGGACGCCTTCAGGCAGAGCTGGGCGTCGGTTGAGCCGCTGACTGATGTGGGATTCTTCAATCCAAAGGAGGTTGCGGAGGGTGGCGAGTACAAGGTGGTGCGCATCCCCGAGAGCCAGGCAAGTATCCTGATCCATTGTCCCCATATATGTCACCTCCCGATCTTCCACCCACTCTTCCTATACACGACCGGATTCTTTTTCCCCGAATTCCCCAGCTCCACCCGAACGCGCGTCCGAAGATCAACTGGTCGCGCACGCTCTACTGCTACCTCACCGAAACGGAAGAGAGCGAGGACGAGGAGGATCTCGTCTCGCGTCTCGAGGGGCTTTTGACCAAGTGGAAGACTGAGGTTGCAAAGAGCTCAGATCAGGTGACAGAGAACTCCCAAGGAAACAGGAGATTCCCGCCCTCGAACCCCTCATTTCCCTAACCCCTGACCCCTCCCTCGACCCGCCCCACCCATCACGAGAGCAGCTGAGCTGGGAGAACCTTCCGCCGTTGAAGTGCCCCATGCACTCGCGGAGCCCGCTCGCGGAGACGCTCAATACTCGATAGCCTCGGTTGCATATGAGCCCCATGCGCCATGCCCCAAAATCCCACTGCTGCCGCTGAGCACTCCCCCGCTCCGGAGCGCCGAAGCCCCCCTTGACGAGCTCTCCGGCCTAAGAGCGTACCCCCATCCTCAGAGAAACCACCCCGTCCTCAGAGAAACCACCCCGTCCTCAGAGAGACCCCCTCTCCTCGAGCAGCTCGGCGGGCAGAACCCGGTCTCGCCATCGCCCTACAAGTCGCAAACCTCAAAGTCGCGCACGGCCAACGGTGGCGACAGCGTTCCGATGCGGCAGAATCAGCTGGTGAGCGCCCACAAGAAGACGAAAATGAGCGCCCACGAGCCATGCACACACAACTGGCACGCCCCATTCTTCGTTGGGGGCATCTAGGGAGGGCCATCAGCCCCCCCTTACCCATGTTCTGAAGGCGCCTTCTTGGACTTGTGCAGGCGCCACGCAAGCTGGGCAGGCTGCTTGAGGAGAGGTCTTAGTGTGGTGTCCATGGACGTCAGATCAGACTTGTATTGGCGCATAGCAGAGGAAATCGGGCAAGGACTTCTCCGGCGGCGGACACTACCAATATTAAACTTAAAACTACAGGTACAGGTTGAGGTTCAGATATATTTAAATATACTAACCTATATAGATATATAGAGATATACAATTATGAGATATTGGAATATATAGGAGTATAGGTGTTCAGCACATGTTTATTATGTTACAGATATATGTGCGTGTCGTATTTGTATTATTGAAAAACGGCGAATGTCGAACACGGAAAAAACTGTCAATCCGGTCAATGTCAATCCGTGAATGTCAATGTGATTGATGAATGTCAATGTGAATAATGATAATGTGCCAGCAATAATTACTATTTGAACTTCCAACTAGAACTAGGCAACTCACTACTACGCATAAACAGAATCAGCAAAAGCAACTTTGTTGATGAAAGATCTTACTCTAAGATGAAAGTTCATGTCAGAATCATAATAAGATCATTCAATGCGAATGCGCGAGGCCGCGAGCGCAATCCCCGCAATGGCAATGCCAATGCTAGTGCCAATGATGGCAAATTGGCAAGAATGCGCATTATACAAATATATAATAGGTTGTCAACTTATCATATTCAAATACATGTATAGATATAATAATACGCGGATAGAGATACATGAGCGAGATATAGATACAAGATAGAGACAGAGGCCCGAGAGGGGGGAGGGCGTTGAGATAACTTATTAACCTGGAACTTCGACGATAGGCACGTGTAATACTGTATGCAGTTTCTTATGAGTATATATATCTATATATGAATATCAGGGTCCCATTCCGTCTCTTGGTGTTAGCGTCTTACTCTTACTCTTAGTGCTAAGAGTCGAACAAGAAGACATGTTACTCATCCATGCATGCTGATGCTGGAAACTCGTTTACTATTTTAACTATACTGATATACTGTGCATACTAATACTTGATACTAGATAGTAGATACTCATACGGATACTCATACTCAAGGTCATAATGTTACACTGAAACTCAGATCGAGATGTCTACGCTTCAAACGTGAGAGTCACTCGTCTACTCGACTCAACTCGTATTCATTATTTCATCGCGCGCGTACATGAACTTTGATCGTGGCCAGCATCGAGCATGTTATAAGTATGAATGAGATTCCGAGCCCAGATCAAGGAATTGCAACTGATGAGCGAAAGATGTGCAGCAGAGTCATCAAGCCGCAGCCTCTTCCTCGCTCTCCTCCTCGCTGCCCTCTCCACCGGCCATCATGGCTGCGAGTGGATCCGCCCAGAGCTTTGGCGCCTTGGCGGCCTGCGCGACCTCGGACGCCGCCGGCCGCTTGCCTCCGGACGTCTCCAGCGCGCTCTCTGGGCCTGCGCCGTCCTCCGTGCTCGCAGATGGACCGCTGGCGGCGCTGCTGCCTGCTCCGGTAGATCTGGCCTCTGTGGGGGCCGAAGACGCTGCGAGCGCCTTCCCCATCGACTCAGCCACTGCATTGCGCGCCGCTTCCATCTCAGCCTCATATGCGTCCTCATCAAATCTGGGCACATGGACTTCATTCGACAGAGCCTGCCGAGTCCTGGCCTCTTGTTTCTTCCGCTTGCGCTCCTCGGCCTGCACCTCCCACTCGCGCAGCTTCACCTCAGCATTCACGTGCTTCAGCCGCCGCCCGTTCAAGTCTCTGCACGCGTCAAAGTTGGTCGTCTTGACTCCGCCTTTACCGGACTTGCGCAGCATGGCGCCAAAGCCGCCCTTGCCACCGAGGAGGCGGAGGAGGACGCGCACGGGGTTCTGGTGGAGCCCCGCGAGTGGCATCGCGTCATGCAGCTCCCGCCCTGCGCATGTAAGCCGCAGATGCTCGGCGGGGATGCCGGAGCGATCGGAGACGGCACCGCGAAGCGCGTCGACGTGCGCGTCGCCATCGATGCATAGGAAGGAGGTGCGGTTCTGGAGATCGATGAGCTCGAATCGGGCTTCCGCCGCTGCGCCCAAGAGCCCTACCATCGGCTGCGGAGGAGGGAGGTGGGTGTGGTGGGCCTGCGGGTGTGGTGGGCCTGCGGGTATTACAGGGAGTAAATGTTTGGGGGGGTCATACCGTGTACATACGTGTCCCAGAGATTCCGAAATTCTGCATAATGATAAGGCGCGGCTCTGGCTTGGCATTTTTCTGTTTTATTGATTCATCTCATCTGCGACGACCAAGGCGACGCTCCCATGCCGATGAAGCTCCCAAAGATGCCAAGCGTGAAGATGCCAAGCATGCCGAAGATGAACAAGTCGGATTCCGAGTCCGAGGCCTTGACTGCCACCGGAGCGGCCGAGCCCGACTGGAGCTATGAGGACGACGGCACCTTTGTGTGCAAGATTGGCCAGCTCACTCCAGACGAGGTGAATGAACCAAGTATTGGTGCTCTGGGACGGTGATGGGGTTGGCGTCCTTCCCTTGCACACGCCAGGCCTATCGCACGCCCCTCCCACCGTCGTATCCACCTCTCTCTCTAACCCACAACCCCGCGTCCACAACCCCGCGTGCGCGCAGGTTCAGCTCGCCAAGGATAACTTCTCCATGTATGACACTGACATGGACGGCATCATCTCGCTGGAGGACTTCACCTTGGCTATGGGCAAGCAGGATCCCATCTGGCAGCAGCCGGAGAAGAAGCCTCAACTCAAGGAGATGTACGACGCCGTCGATCACGACCACGACGGCATCGTTCGCTTTGAGGAGTTTGCAATGATGCGCGTGCGCAAGAAGGGCGTGTCGATCGCATCACCGGCCAAGGCGGCGGCTGCGGTGGCGGTGGCTGCGACCACCCCCCTTCCGCCGGCTGCGGTCGATCAAGCCCCTGAGGAGACTGACCCGGACGCCGCGCAGGCGGTCTTCGCGCGGTTACCCTTTGGTGCGAGCTTTAAGCCTGCTGAAATCACGATCGACGAAGAGACAAAAGAGATCCGCGTCGGTAAGTTTGCGGGAGAGTTCGTGGCGGCCTCCTCTCCCGGGAAGAAGCTGCGGCGTCAGGAGATGGTGATCGAGGCCAAGGTGCCAGGCAAGAAGGAGGGGAGCCCTCAAAAGGTCGTCAAGGTGAACCTTTCTCCCACCCCTACCTTCCACACCCCCCCCTACCCCTCCCTACCCCCTCCCTATTCCCTCCCTACCCCCCCGCTATCCCCTGCATA
>MDSY01019999.1_pt1 | contig 12613 bp, 10 predicted proteins | sample 811131 | NCBI WGS metagenome assembly MDSY01 (sample SAMN05326643, study PRJNA326480) | marine metagenome | isolation source: seawater | place: Atlantic Ocean: South West | collected 2010
AGGGTTTGGAGGCAGAAGCCGTATGTGAGCCGGCGCCAGAGCGCCTCCCCCTTTTGCTTTGGGTCTTTGTGTTTGGGTTTGCTTCAAGCGACGGCAACTGATTTTTTTCCCTGCTCAAATAGAAAAAGGACATCCCTGCAATACAAAAATGGCCACCTTATCAGATGTAGAAAACTTTGAGTCTATTATTCCAGACCATATTAGCATTCCTAATTACATCATTGACGAAGACCCCGGTCTGTCCCGCGATGAGTTTCTTAGAATGTTTACAGGAGGCCGCTACTCGATTCGCCGAACCATTAATCAGAGCGGTCCCATTTGCGTTATTTTCACAGTTTGTGTCTCCATTTTTCGCTCTGGACTCAGAGACGTCGTCGATAGAAAACTTCGATCCGACGCTCCTATACCACCACGTAAACTTGAGAACAACTCGACCTTGAGAAAAAAAAATATCGCTGAAACTTGGGATTATGTGTCGGATCCCTTGGATGACAACTACCATAGCCACCCAAAGCGGAGAAATCGGGCGTCTTTCCAGCTGAAGTTCTACGATGCGGGACGCTTGCCCGAAAAATGTCGTAGACTGATTGAGTATTATCACATAGGGCTGAGCGCTAATGTATCTGATGGATTGAATGCAGCTCTCACATTGCTTGCTTTCCTTAACATGTTGGGCTTTGAGGTTGTCAGGGAACATGTACTAGATTTTCAAGGACAGATGGACGACATGTCTATCGTTTCGTCTATCTGCCATGCTGCAGACAGGATCCTAGATTATTTTCGCTGGATATTCGCTTCGCCAACACCTATTATTGTTGCCTTAGAATTTCCCGACGATATAATAGTGGACGCGAAAAGCATGGTGGATTACATCATGATGACAGCGAGAAGAGCGATGGCTGTCTACAGTAATTTTTATCCAAGCTATTTTGTCACAAAACCTCAACTTTCAGACTTGATCTTTGGTTACACAGAGCGTGGGGGATCAGGCCATTCCGTCTTATTGTTGAACGATGATCTATTTATAGCTGAAGACCTACCGCCTGAGGTTCTTGACGGTAATCAGGGGAAGCCTAAGACTCTGGTGGATTTTTCGAGCAACCTGAGATATCCCGTCTCAAGACCAACTCTCCACTTCTTCTTGGTACTCTTCCCCCCAGACGACCAGCTCTTGCAGGCTTTCTCATGATGAAAAATGTCCCACGCTCGTATGCGTTCGACGGAAAAGTTGTTGGAAAAGTTGTTGTGGTGGCGGAAAAGCTTCGCTTCATTTCTTTCCTAGTTACAAAAAAAGAATAAAGAAACACAGACACACCCCATGCGCTCCGACTTCGAACTGCTTCGAACTGCTACACGACCCTACACGACAAAGATTACCACGAGGAGGGCGGCGACGCCGACCGCGGCCGCCGCTCCGAGGGCGATGCCGACGATGGCCCCGGTGGAGAGCCCGTCACCACCATCCCAGATCACTTCACTCTTTGGCGATGCACTTCCCTGTATCCGCGCTGCATTCCAACTTGTCGCTTCCGCACGGCTCGTCATCTGTGCACTCTGATCCAACCCCTTTCCCGAAGAAGAAGATTGTCTTGAAACTCGGCTCAATCTTTGCCACCTGGAGCATAATGCATCGAACAACGATAAAGCCTACAATCGAAGCCAAAATGGCTGCGACGATTTTCGTGTTGCTCGGCATGTTCATTTTTCAAACTCCTTTTTTGAATATCACTTTGTATTTACATACTAGAAAAAAAATTGTCGGTTCATTCCTTCTCCTTCTCTTCCTTCTCTTCCGCATCACGGAGGATTATTGAAGCGTCCTCCTTGGAAATTTTTTTCTTTGCGGGCGGCCTACCTCTTCTTTTCGGTGGGTAGGTAGGAGGCGAAGGAGGCGAAGGAGGCGAAGGAGGCGAAGGAGGCGAAGGAGGCGAAGGAGGCGAAGGAGAGGGAGGCTCCGGGGTTGGCTCTGGGGCTGGATCTGGGGCTGTATCTGGGGCTGGCTCCGGGGCTGGCTCCGGGGCTGGCTCCGGGGCTGGCTCCGGGGCTGGCTCCGGGGTTGGATCTTCTTTTTCAATCTCCAGAATGGGTGCAGGGAGTCGCTTTACCCCTAGATTCACCATCACAGGTGTTCGCTGTGGCATGTTTTCGTGGTTAAGCGGTACAACTGGGATAGGGACAACTGGAATAGGCACTTCTTCATCTTCGTATTCCACAGACGCGTTCAGCACTGAATTCATGAAAAAGGTCGGGTCTATACTCGGAGCCCTCGCGGGTGGATGAGAAGCTGGAGAAGCTGGAGAAGCTGGAGAAGCTGGAGCCGGAGTCCGAGGCACCGGAGCGCGGGCCACCGGGTCTCCCGTTCGTGCCGTTCGTACCGCGGCGGCTGGATTTGCATCGTCCGTAGGACCGCACCCCCCTTCGCCACACGGCCCCGGCGGCACATCTCCCCTTTCCAAAAAGAGAAAGAGCATGATACATACAAACGCCGCCATGACGAATCCAACAATGATGAGCCTCGTTCGACGCTGCATAGGGATTGGATTTTGTTGTTTTATGTTGTCGTTTTATGTTGTCGTTTTTCTCATCATGTGAAAAAAAATCTCCCCACCATCCTCCCATCAAGCTGCATTCAATTTTTGAACGAGTAGAGCGTGGCGAGCAGCGTCATGGTGACTAACATACATTGGAGTTTCTATCTCAGGCATGCCTTCTTCACGAACGTCGGCGCGAGGATCGTTTCGTATACCTATGGGAGTGCCGGCGATCTCTGCCTTTCGCTTGATGTCATATTGCTGCACGAGTACGGTCGCATTCTTTTGAGTAGCCCCCCGCCTGGCCGCCGAGTCAATGATGTCTTTCTGGACGGATCGAGATTCGGTCGGTCCGTGCGAATTGCAAGCCATGATTATATCACGCTGTCCTTGCTTGTCAAAATTGTAGTCTGGCCACCCGTTCATACGCACGACTCTTTGGTACACACTCGCTCCGCCGTTGGTCATCCAACGCTGTGAGGTTGGCCACTTGCTTGTGTGAGTAGCCATTCGTGAGTCGTATGAGTCGTATGTTGTCCGTGCGACCGTGCGAGTATTTTTCCCCTTTTCCATACTCATCAGAAAATCTTCCTTTTGTCCTTTATCATCATTCGGCGGTCCACGATGTTGAGGGGACTCTCTCTTCGAAAGTGTGCGATCCTTTCGATTCTTCATTTTTCAAAATGGCATAATCGATAGTCCAAATTCGCAAGTCTCGTTCTCGCACCTTTTTTGCGCATCGAGCCATCACGCCTTCCCCGAGACCCCAGTTCGACGCTACTTTGAAAAACGGCAGATAAAGGGCTTGGTACTCAGCACGATTCGAGTCGAATCGGAATTCCCCACTGTTTTTCGAATTACTGCCATAACCTATGAAGTTAGGGTGTTTCTTCATAAAATTATTTTTGAAGCGCTCTAAGCTGCTTCCACTGCCATCGAATTTATTCAGATACTTTGCGAGGGTCTCTCCGCTCATGCCGTGCACGTAGCCGTATCCTTGCACGCGGCACTCGGCCGCAATTCTAGGAACGAGGTACCATGCTTGGACTTCCCAGGTACCGTGTATGAACTTGAGCAAGTTGGTGAAGCCGGTTTTGCCGTGCACCCAGCGTAAGGACTGCACCTTGATGCCACTGGTAGCCTTTATATAGTCCTCATCGTTTGCCCTGGATTGTGGCCGAACGATTCCTCTTTCAATGAACTTGTAAGAAAAAACGTTTTTCAGCTTGTCGTCTATTTGATTCTCACTACTCCAGCATTTTCCGAGATCTTCTTCCGATACGTCGATATTGGCGCGTCCGACGTGGACGATGTTTGCTCCGGTCGCAAAATCATACGTGAGCTCGACGAGAGCGGACTTCACTGACGTGTTCACGTACTCTTTGCATTTTCCACCACCCCCCTGCACATGCACGCTCGTTACTGGAGGTATTTTCATTCCAAACACGGTGAAAGCGCTCAGAAACGCTGGTTCGGCCGTCTCCGTGGCCTCGAAATGTCGCGACTTCGACGTGTTGTTGAAGTCGCCTGCCGAGGTCGCTTTCGAAGCGGCGTCGTCCTTGAACTGAAGGTCGTTGTAGATGCGCACCGTCCTATCCATGGTTGGGAATTTTGCCCCTTGGTAGATGTTGTAAACTGGTAGGAGCATTCCTCTTGGGAAGAGAACGCGTGGCTGAAGTGACCAAACGACGCAAGGCATGAATTCCGGGTTGCTGTCAGCTCCGTTTGCGCCAAAGGCGGCCAGCATCGCTTTTGTAATGTCTTCTGTCGCTTTCTGTTTGTTAAAGCCGTGAATTATTCTTTTAAAACTGAACATTTCCTTCACTCCCTTGGCGTTCGAGCTCATATCGGCATATCTCATTCCCTCTTTGTTTTCGCTGAAGAGACGCGTGTCTCCGAAGGCGAGGGTGCAGAACCCTCCGTCGAATCCGTTTGCATACACGCTCCCGTACTGACACACTGATGGTCCGTACCCAAGTCCGTTCAAGGTCGACGCGAAGTTGAACCCATTGAGACGATCCCGCAAGCCAGCCTTGATCCATTCGCCGACTCTGTGTTGGTTCACATGCATCTTCATTTCCTTTTCGCTCCTCTCCGATGGCGATACGCTCGTGTACGAATTGTTGTTGGCGAGCACACAAAAACCGACTTTCGAATTGGAGGCGCTGCCTGTGAATTGGGCGGTGAGCGCCATGCGCTTTCGCATCGAGGCGTTCTTCATCGCATGCTCGATAGAGAACGAACCCGCTTTTTGGTTCTTTGAGGTAGACAACACTCCCCCCGATAAGAATGGGCCGAAATACGCTTTCCCGACGTCGAACTTCGCGTCGTGTCTGTGCGCGTGTTTTAAGATGTTCAACGTCGCGTCCGTCCAGGTCTTAACGGCCCCCTCCACTTTAGTCTTGACGTGCAGGCGTCCTATTTGGCAGTTGCCGCACGGCTGGTCGTCGCCGCCTTTGGCCAACGCGGGCATGTAGCAGCTGCCGCAATGGCCGGGGCTGTCGAAGCCGCAGCCGATGAGAATGGACGTGGCGTCACACGCTGCGTCCTGTCGCGCCTTGCAGGAAAGACAATTGTCCGGAGTCGCATCGTTGTGAACGAGGAATACTACGACAGATCGCTCCGCCGTCGACGGAGTGAACACGCCCGACGGCGACATCTTACCGATCGACAGCGGCATGCGAAGCCAGTCCATCTTCGAAATGAGCAAGTGTGAGTAGTCGAAGCGGGTCAGCGCGTCGCCGAGTCCGTCTTTGGGCGACGGAGCGACGTCTACTTTAGGATAGACGGGGTGAAGCGGGGGGTTTTGTTGATCATCCGCTCCGTACGCCCGGTTCGCAAACTTGTAAGCGACGCCTTTGTAGACGAACGTGATCGTCTCGTCGGCCTGTTCGGTCAACTTGCCACTGTCGGGAGCGTTGGTCGTCCCGAGGGCAACGGCGAGCACGTCTCCCGTCGTGAAATGGGTGAGACGTTGAGCGAGCATGCCGTCGCTCTTGCGCCGAATAATGCCGCACTGCAGGAGAGACGGGGTGTGGAACCAATATTTTCCAAACTTTGTTTTGCCAATCGCGCCGGCGGCGGACGCGGACGCGGCGGTCGAGAACTCTGCGGGCCTACGACCGTCCTTGAACACGATGCCGAGCCGCATGTCGGCAAAGACCGTTTCTCTATTCTTGAAAAGCGGAGAGGTTGACTCCAGCGTCATTGCAGGCGGAAAGCCGAAATGAATGGGGCCCGTGTCCGCGTGGTTGGTGACGCGCATGTAGCGAGCCGTTTTTGTGGCATCGTCGAACCAGACGTACACGGGCGTCTCGAGAAGTGGCAAAGGAGATCTGTATCGATGGAAACCGTCGTTAGTCTTTTCGGCGGTGTCGCACTGCGTCCGGGATACATTAGTCAAACTTGCGGTTACGGAGTCGCACTCGGGCGATGCCGACTTCACCGCGCACATGTTTCGGTTAATTTTCGCAGAGCCTGCGTACAGAATCTTACCCCGTGCCGACTGCCCTCTCCCGACGAGAGCGTCGAAGGTGGCCTTCGGGCTCGGGCGGTAGCACTGGCACGAATCCAGCGCCTTTTGACTTACGGGGGCGAGGTTTGCAAGCAGCCCCGGTTCCAGAATGTTGCAAGAGCGAGCACAAACATCAACGGACTTTTCAGACGCCTTGTTCAGAAATACAATAGGTTTATTCGACGAGGCGGGGCGGGCGGCGTCGCCGGCGCTGGAGGCAAAGGGAGTCATCCCAGTGACGATGCCAGTCAGTGGGTGCATCGCGATGTTTCTTTCGCAGCACATCTCGACGGTGAAACCAAACTCCTGGTCATCTTTGCGTCGCATCGCCTGCGTTCCAAACTTGTCAAACTTGTCGCAGTTAATGGCGGAGCACTTTTTCAGCTGGCAACACTCCGCGCGCGAATTTCCGACGTTTCCAGACCCACTCTTCGATTCGTACTGCCGGCCTTGGGCCTCGCAATCGAACGCGCTGCAAGACGGCTTGGTTGGGCCGGTCGGTCCGGTCGGGTCGGGTCCGCCTGTATTTTTTACGCAACACGCCTCAGGTGCCGCTCCGTACTCGACGGTAAGATTTTCGACAAGTCCGAGGGCCGCGCAATCGACAAGCCTTTTCCCAGAGGCATCTTTGTCGGAGCACCTTTTTTTGCGACAACAAAGCTCCGCCGTGTTGCCATCTTGAAAGTAAGGCTCGCGCCTCGTCAAGCCTGTGTCGGCACCGCAGTCGAAGGTGTCGCAGGTATCGATTTGGTCGGTCTCGTCGCTGTTCGCCCCGGCATCCTTCGCATCTGTTGGGGAATAGTAGCGCCGGTAGGCGAAATACGCCGCGGCGAGAAGCGCGACGACTATCAACGCGGCCAAGACGACTAAGCCGATTCGCTTTGAAGAAGACGGTTTCGCGTTTACGCTTCTCGCTGTTTCGTTTTTCATGAACACCCTTTTTAGTTGTTGTCACAAAAAATATTTCATGCGTGCTCTCCACGACGCAGGGGACCCAACACCCAACTTTACTAGCGGGCAGCGCGTGGTCTGCTCGATTTGCGCGCTGCTGCACGCGACCCTTTTCCTGCACTGCGCCGCGTGCGTGTACATAGGCATCCTGCGCGACGAGGTCTCATCTTTTACAGTCTACTCGCTATTGCGGCCTACGCACGCAGCTTGGACGGCAGCGTATTCCTTTGACCTGGTTGCCATAGCAGGCTTCGGGGTAATACCATTCAGCCGCGTGCCGCCGAGTAGTAACGGCCGCGACATATTCTTCCACCATCTGCCATTATTATTTATCCAAGCGCTCTTTCTACCGCTCGTGAGGGGTTGGCACAGCACAGAGCCGATGGTGGGCCAGGTCTCGCAGAACCCTGAGATCGCTGCTCTGGTGCTGCAAATCGTGGGTTGGTCTGGTATCAGCAGCCTCAACGAGATGGTCATGTGCATGCAGCGAGTCGACGCGCCGCGTGGCGTCTGGAATACGCGCACGATGTACCTCTTCGAGATGTCATACAAGGCATGCATCTTCACAGTGAATGGCACGTGCTCCCTCGTCGCCTCGATGCGAGTCATGGCGCTCAACTACGTGGGTCTCTTCTCATCACCATTTTGCTATGCGCTCCTCGTTGGTTGCTTCTTTGTCGTGGCCATGTACCCTGGCATGGCACGCCGTTCTCTCCTCAAGTTACATGCAGTCCTCATGGGCGGCGTCGACGGCACGCCGCCGGGTGCGCCGGCGCTCGTGCAGCTGCTAGACCTCAAGGCGGCGTGACGCCTCGGAGCGAGGCGCTGGCCGAGTGCGGCGGCGTGGAGAGGAGGCGGAACGCGTTCACCGCTCGAATGAACGCCTTTCTAGAAAAGGCGGCCGTCAGGCTGCCCCAAGATGTACTCGAGCTCGTCGCCGGCGCGACGCTAGAGGCGGCTTCTCTGAGACGGGGGATAGGGGAGGAGGGAGTGTCAGACCTGTACAACATAGAAAATCTCATCCGAAACCTCTGCAATGAGTTGTTTATTCTTAGGAGGATCAACATGAATTCCATCAGATGCATTCACGTCGTTCCAAGAAGTTGCTCGCATGAAAGAGGCCCCGCCCGCAGTTCGCGAGCATTTCAAAGCGTACCTTCCTCCGCATTGATTCAAGAATTTGAAACGCTCCCAGCCCATGTCGTCCGGCATCAAGGTAAGCTTCGGCTCGCGGATACCAGTAGTATCAATGGAAGCTCCACGCGTAGGCATTCGCACATACCTTTTGTGCTTATCGTTGTAAAGCGCGAATTCCGTTTCACCGTGCCGTACCTTGTACGGCACAAGCCAAAAGCGCTCGGAATCCCAGTGGCCAGGCAAAATGGGGCTGTTCGAGGGAGGCGATAGTGTCATGTCCCCTCCCCACATCTTAATCCACCTCTTATGCTTCAAGTTCCACAGCCCAATCCGCATGTGCGCCTTGATGAAATGATCTCCTCTGATACGTAACGGGTCTGAAAACGATGTTAGTGCTGTAATTTTAGAGTAAGTCTTCATCGTCGGTACATTTCGATTGCCTTTTAATAAATGCCAGCAGCCGTTTACTTTTTGCCTACCAATTGCGGTGCACATGGAATTCAAAAGACACATACTCTCAACAGGACAACTGTCTGCGCCGGCCGTACAACCGCCGCTAGCCAAGTAGGAGAAAGGAGGATCAGGAGGAGGTTTTATAGGAGGAGCGGCCTTCGCTTCGCAACAAGTCAATTCACTGCTTCCTGTCCCATTTTTCTTTTTTGTCATACCTTCTCCGCAGTCGACGTCGAAGCAAGTTCGCTTGCGGCAGCATGACTCCAAGCTGAGAGTTGCGACCGTCCTGAGGCTCGCCGACGGCGATGCGGCATAGACTCGTCCTGTCACAGCGTCGCGCACGCTCTTCCACTCACTATTAACGTCTTTACAACCACGGGACTGCAATGTTTTCCCCGAGTCTGTGTAATTTGTGTTATTCAGCAGAGTGGCATTAATTTCGTAATTCTTGCACCAGTCGATGCCGCAAGCGTTGCAGCCAAGGGTCCAGAAGAGCGTTTTACTCGCAATGTTCGTAAAAGTGCTACCGTAATTCTTGCAATCAAAGGAGTCGCAAGAGAGGCGTGGCAAGGCGCAGCACTCCGATGAGGTACTTCCGGTCGCTCCGGCGCGCGCAACTTTTCCGTCTGCAGAGCAGTCTATTTCCTCGCAATTCTTATCTCTGCAACAATCATCTTCTTCATGTCCGACATCCTTTTCCCTCTTCACTCTCCCTGCAAGACAAGTAATTTCTGCACACGTTTTTGGAATACAGCACTCTTTGTTATTGATCGTCCACTCTGAGACCCCTGTTCGCGATTTCCATGACGTTCCGAACTCGGCGGCACATGAAAAATCGCTGCACTTTTTTGGTTTGATTTCTGCACAGCATTCATTTCTTGTGCTGCCTTCGGAGTTTGGCTTTTTCTTGCGTCCTTTCCCGCACGAAACGTCGTCGCACGTTTTTTTGACACAGCACTCAGAGAGCGAGTTTCCAGACGAAGAAGAGTTGCGCTTGAAGTTTGAGTTGCTAGCAGCACATCCTCCGTTGTCAAAGTTTGAACAGTCTCTGCGATTTCCATCTTTCCTTTCAGGTGGTTTCTCTTTTTCTGAAAAGAGAGAAGTAATTTTATTGCGCAACTCTGGCACTGCGACAATGACGACGATTCCAACAACGATAAGTGCGAAAAGAAGCTTGATAAGAAATTTGCTTTCATTTTGGGGCTTAGTGGCGGTCTTCCCGGCGTTCGGCTTGGTCTTCCCGGCGCCCGGCTTGGCGGTCTTCCCGACGTTCGGCTTGGCAGCGGTCCTCGGCGCAGCTTTTCTGGTGATTGCAGCAGCTTTTCCCATTCCCATTTTCGATTTTCAGAAAATCTTTGGTATAATACCAAGAAAAAATTCTCAAAAGCATCTGACCTGGTGGTTGGAACCGACTGGCACCGACTCATGACACCGACCCAACTTGAACCTTTTAAAGAAAGCAAGTCGGCCACCAATACGTCAAACAGGATTTCTGTATTTGTTTGCCTCTGCTTCGTCTTCCCGAACGGAGGTGTTGCACTTCTGAAGCAACAGACCACCACCTCCTCCCACATCGAGGCACCGGAGCTCGGAAGCTTTTTCTTACCGAGCTGCGAGCTAAACGAAGGGAGGTCAATCAAAGATGCAGTGGAGCGCATAGCAAAGGCGGCTGGCGTGGGCATCGACTTGGAGGTGCCACTCAAGCAAATCGGCTTCGCATCAGACCGGTCGGAAGCGGTGACAAAGGTGTTCTTGGTCTACGAGTGCGCCGTGTGGCGGGGCGAGCTCTCTTCGTCCGACTTTGTGAAGATCGCCCGCATCTCTTCCATGAACGACGTTGCGCTGAGAGCTCGCGAAGACGAGTCCATCTGGCGGCTCTTGCTTCGCCACATGAATTCAAAGAAGGCTACCTACGCCTCCCGTCCCGGTCCCGGTCCCGGCGTCGGTCCCGGTCCCGGTCCCGGTGTCGGCGGTCGTCCTCTCTACCCTCCCTACCCTCCCTACCCTCCCTACCCTCCCTACCCTTCCTACCCTTCCTACCCTTCCTACCCTTCCTACCCTTCCTACCTCTATCGCTTTTCCCATCGCCCTTACGGTGACGGCGACGCTCCTCCCGCCTACCTTCGCTTCCCGCCCTACCCTTACCCGCTCCGCCCCCTTCCTCGTCCACACAAAGCTCACTGGCGGCGCTCTTGAGCATACGAGCGTGGGCCTCGCTAACGTGCGCCTCCACGTAGTCGTCAAAGGGCCTAGGAAGCGACGACGAAACGTGTGGCAAACGTAGGGACGCGAACGTTCTCAGATGACCACTCATACGCTCCTTCAGTTCTAGCGTTTTCTTCTTTGCGTGCCCAGAGGTAGCTTCCCTGAGCTGCTTCTTCAGATCGCACTCTTCTGAAAAAAGCAGTTTTCGGAGCGCGTTTTGAAGTTCCCTATTTTCTTTCATTTTTTCCCTGGTGTCTTCCTGAATTGCTTCTTTCTGCTTCATAAAAGACGTTTTCACAGTCTCCGCCCGCTCCCTCGCCTTCTCTCGCAATGCCCTCGCCTCGCGTGCGGCGTCGTCGATGAGAGGAGCGATCGTATTCTTCAAAAAGGCGACGTAGGCTTCGAGGAGCGCGTCAAAGCTCCTAAGCTTCGACTCGAACAGTTGGGAGCTCTCGTAACTTCCTCGCTTTGCCATTCCCAGAATTGCGTCCCGCTTCGCCTCGCGCCGCGTCGCCCATTCCTCCGGAGACGTGCCATGCATGCTCTGAGTCACCCACGAGGGCACCACTCCCGTGATGCAATACTTTTCCAGACTGAGAGGGAGCTTTCTCTGCAGCCAAGGAGCGATGTGCTCGGTTCGCATGCCTTGATTTGTGGGCTGCCCTTTTTTATTGTTTGACAATTATTTTTTTGGAGAAGATGATCGTTGCCGCTTTGTCGACCGGACGCGGGTCGATGAATTTCCGCTCTCGCAGCGAGGCCATCGGCGGCGAGAAGCCGTCTCGGAGCTGGCGGGGACGGCGGCGGCGGGCGCGGCGAGGGCAGCCGCACTCCAGACAGTCCGTTAGTAGTCGAAGCACGCCTTGACGGTGTGAGCGACTTTTGGAATATTACCGATCCTCAATTCTGTCAGCTCCGCGCCGCGCATGCCGCCGTCGAGAAGAATAATGTTTTTAAATTCAGACGTGTCCGACTTCCAGCGGAAAGCCTCTGAGAAAAGAGCCTTGTCGCCGCCGACGTCCTTTTGGAAAACAGTTATCGTAAGAATGTCGTCCATGAACACAATCCCGACATGAGCGTTTCTATTCGAACTCAACTGGCTCTTCATTGCAATGAAATTTGTTTTCCTGTTATTCACTTTGCTAAGGATCATTAAAGAAGATGAGTTTAGATAGATTTGAATTGCGTTTTCGAGGTTTTGAAAATTATTGTCGATTCCAGTCTCCTTTGACAAAGTGAGAACGTTTCCATTGGTGTGCGATTTTCGGTTCAGAACAAACCGAATCTCAAACCCGACCTTGTCAAGCGTGACGCTCCTTTTCAGGTACACTGGCAGCTTCGAGACTCGCTTGCACGCCGGGGCGGGGATGCTGAGTATCACGGCTGTCATAATGAGAAGAACAGCAAAGAAGGCAAAAATCTTGAGGAGCGTGCCTTGCTCCTTCGCATGCGCCGCTTTCCAGTCCAAGAACTTTTTGACGGCGCCGTCATGTTGCTCTTGCACCTCCGCATCGCTTCGAATTCTATTAGATTGCAAAATCTCGGCTTTGAGCTCGGCGTTCTCGATCGCAAGCGCGTGAGCGGACTTTGGGACGGCGGCTGCCATCGGAGCGGCTCCACCGCCGTCGTCGTCGTCTTCGTATACGCCCGGAGGGCTCATTGCAGCCAAGGGAATCTGAGCCGCTCGGCTCTTATTGTTCCGGCTCACCATACCACCCTTACCGCCCTTTCATGATACCAACAGAAAAAATCGGCACGCCAACCGAAACCCACACCACCATCTCTCTCGAGAAACAACACGGAGACGGAGACGACTACTCTC
>MDSY01084580.1_pt1 | contig 12613 bp, 10 predicted proteins | sample 811131 | NCBI WGS metagenome assembly MDSY01 (sample SAMN05326643, study PRJNA326480) | marine metagenome | isolation source: seawater | place: Atlantic Ocean: South West | collected 2010
CGGATATAAATGGTGAAAAGACTTTAATGTGTGCATCTACAGCCAAGCTCTTTAGTACTTTTTCTGCTTTGGAAATTCTCGGTGCGGAGTATAAACCACAAACAAGTATCTATACTAATGGTGAAATTGATTCGGTTGGTGCATTAAAAGGTGATCTGATTATTCGTGGTGGTGGAGATGTGACGCTTGGGAGTAAATATTTTAATGATGAAAATTTAGAATATGGTTTTATGTCTATTTGGATGGATACATTACAAGCACTTGGTATTCGTTCGATTGAAGGCGATATCATATCAGATGGCTCTGATTTTGGTTATGCTGGAGTTCCAGATGGTTGGGATTGGTCTGACATGGGGAATTATTATGGTGCAGGTGCATCGGGAATTAATTTTTACGACAATACTGTGAAATACTATTTTGATACCCCCTCAACGGGTAAAAACGTAAGGTTTAAGGGTACGTTTCCAATGGATTCAATGTTGAAATTCAGCCATACGATTAAAAGTGCAAATATCCGAAATGATCAATCTTATCTTTACGGAGCGCCATACTCTCAAGATAGATTTGGCATTGGTAGCTTGCCTTCGAACCGTAATGATTTTATTGTAAAAGGCAGTATGCACGATCCTGAGTATATGCTCGCAAAAGAGTTTTCTATTTTTTTGAGGAATTCGAATTTCAATGTCTCGGGTTCTGCATTAGGAAATAGGCTTTTGAATCGACCAAAAATTGTATATGATTCCTTAACCTTGATATATAAACACGATGGTGAAAGCATATTAGATATTATTAAGCTGACAAATGAAAAAAGCATCAACCTTTTTGCCGAAGGTATGCTGAACCTCGTTGGTTTTAAGCAAAATTCTTTTGGATCTACGACTTCGGGTATTCGTGCAGTGTACAAGAACTTTGAAGGGAAAATAAATCTACATGGAATGAAGTTAAAAGATGGTAGTGGACTGTCTCGCAAGAATGCTGTTTCTGCTCGAAATTTTATTGATCTATTATCCTACATACACCGAAGTCCATTAAATGATACTTTTCGTAGCTCTTTGGCTGTAGCTGGCAAATCAGGCACGCTCAAAAATATTTGTAAGTCTCAAGCTGCATCAGGTAGAATGTTCGCCAAAAGTGGCACGCTTAGTAATGTAAAGGCATATGCTGGGTTTGTCAAAACGATATCAGGTAAGCATTTAGCTTTTGCAATCATCGTAAACAATTTTGAAGGTCCTCGTTATCAAATGGTCAAGAAAATGGAACGAATATTTAATGCGATGGCTAGTTATTGAGTTCCGCCTCTATAATCATTTTCCAAAAGTCTCTGACCTCAATTCCTGCGCATTTTAGCATTTGAGGAACGATACTCTCGTTAGAAAATCCAGGAATAGTATTTACCTCAATCACAAAAGGTTTATCGTCTACAACGATGTAGTCTATTCTTGCTACGGAACTTAGCTGCAGTGCATCATATATCTCTTTTGAGGTTTCTTGAATTTCTATTGTTAAACTTTCGCTAACTGAAGCTGGTGTCTCTTCTGAAGATTTACCGTTGTACTTTGCATCATAATCAAAGAAGTCATTTTCGGTAGATATTTGTGTTATGGGTAGAGCAATTAATCCTTTTTTGCTTCTAAAAACCGCACATGTCAGCTCAATACCATCCAAAAATGATTCTGCAATCACGGTTTCTCCTTCTGCAAAAGCTTCTCTGATCGCCTTACCAATAGATTCTACTTCATATACTTTAGAAATACCGTAGCTTGATCCAGAATCCGTAGGTTTTATAAAAAGAGGAAACTTTAATTGATCCGCAATTTTTGCGGCATCATAGCTGCTATTTTTCGTTATCAAGACTGATTTTGCTGTGCTATAGCCCAATGCGCTAAGGAATTGGTTACATAAATATTTATCAAAAGAGATTGAGGATGCTTCGACACTACTATTTAGGTAAGGGATACCCATAAGATCAAGGTAAGCTTGTATTTTCCCATTTTCTCCAGGGTCTCCATGGATACAAACAATTGCGAGCTCAATCGGAATTTTATTGTGTTCAAAATAAATACAAGCGTCGTCCTTATTAAATGTCCCTTCATTTTTTTCAGTTGCTGAGTCGCAAAACCACTTCTCTTTTGTTACCTGAATTTTATGCAGGGTATATGCTTTAGGAAATGAATCGTAAATGGTTTGCGCACTTTTCATAGAGATGTCGTACTCAGAGGAAAATCCTCCGCAAAAAAGTCCAATCGTTTTCATAGAGCTAAATTTTTTTTAAAATTAAGGTCTAGAAATCGTATTTCGAACCGAATTCCCAAAAAGTTTTCAGCATATTCTATGTGAATTGATTCAAAATCGTTTGTTACTTTTGTTCCCTTTATGCGGATTCTTTATTTTCTTTTTTTTCTTGCACTGAATTACACACTGAGGTTGTACTTTCGAAAGGTCGCTGTAGTTAACAAACCTGAACGCTTTTCAAGTACCATATACGTTAGTAATCACGCGGCTTCTTTTATGGACCCCCTGCTGCTTGCCGCATTCAATAGAGCAATTGTGTTTTTTATGACGCGTTCTGATGTCTTTACAGCTTTTACACGACCTATTTTTTGGATGGCACACATGCTCCCCATTTACCGCCAAAGAGATGGTGTCAATACTAAAACAAAAAACCAAGAGGTTTTCAGAAAATCATCTGAGATTTTATTAAGAAAGCGCAGTCTTTTGATTTTTGGTGAAGGCGTGACAGATGATGTGTTTATTCGGCGATTAAAACCATTAAAAAAGGGCGCGATTCGCATTGGCTTTACAGCATTGGAATCATGCAATTGGGAACAGGATATTTATTTAGCAACAATAGCCTGTAATTATAGCAATCCAGCTCAGTTTAGAAGTGATGTGGTTATTCGTAATTCAAAAAAAATACTGCTCAATGAATTTCGAACGGAATTCGAGTCCAATCCAAATAAAATCATTCAAGAATTAACGGTGCGATTGGAGGGTATGCTTAAAAATGATTTGATACATGTAAATGATGTGGAATCCGCCGAATTTACTGAACAAATGATGCTTATCAAGCGTAAAGGAATGCCGATGTTTGAAGAAAACACAGCGCCAATATTACAACGATGGGATTATGCAAACAATTTGGTCGAAGATTTTAATGATAATCCTGAAAAATATGCCGCTTTACGTGCTTCATTTAAAGATTATTTTGACGGTCTTAAAGCCCGGAATATTGACGATCAAAAATTGTATGATGCAACCCATAACAAAATAGGTTTCGGAGCTTTTTTGAGTCAATTATTACTATTACCAATTGCTCTATTTGGCGCCATTCATTGCGGGCTTTTTTATTTCGGTATAAAGCGATATGTAGAGGCAAAATTTAAACGACCTGTTTTTTGGGGATCGACGAAACTTGTAATGATGATTTTAATACTCGGTAATTTAAACTTATTACTTTTCTTTTTGTTACCTCAATATATCGGCATGTGGTTTACTATTGGATACTTTTTGCTTATTCCATTTTCAGGACTCGTTTTTCATAACGGCCTGACATTTTGGAAAAGAGTAACCACGAACCGAAAAATTCGTTCAATGAATGTTAGTGATATTATAAAAGAGCGTTTAACTTTGAATGAGAAAATTACTAATTTAACGAATAGTGATTTAATGCCTTAGCATTATGGATACTTTAGAAGTGGAAAAGCGGGAGGTTGTAAAAACCAAAATCGGGAAGCCTAAATGGCTTCGCGTAAAGCTGCCGACAGGAGAAAGCTACAGAGAAGTGCGTCGCCTTGTGGACAAGCACAAGCTTCATACGATTTGCGAGAGTGGAAGCTGTCCTAATATGGGTGAGTGTTGGGGTGAAGGAACTGCTACGTTCATGATTTTAGGCAATATTTGTACAAGATCTTGTGGTTTTTGTGCCGTGAAAACCGGACGTCCATTGGCGGTTGATCTCATGGAGCCGAAACGTGTTTCAGAAAGCGTCAAATTGATGAAAGTGAAGCATGCTGTTTTAACTTCAGTTGACCGTGATGACTTAGTTGATGGGGGAGCAGATATTTGGGTTGATACAGTAACAGCCATACGTAGAGAATCACCGAGCACCACTCTTGAAACCTTAATTCCTGACTTTGCTGGCAAATGGGAAAATCTTCAAAAAATTATTGATGTTGCGCCGGAAATTGTCTCACACAACTTAGAAACCGTGAGGCGTTTAACAAAAGAAGTTAGGATTCAAGCCAAATATGATAGGAGTCTTGAAGTTTTATTCCGATTGAAAAAAGGCGGGATGAAAACCAAGTCAGGTGTCATGCTTGGTCTCGGCGAGACAAAAGAAGAGGTTGTTGAGACAATGGAGGACCTGCGAAGTGTAAACGTCGATATTTTGACGCTGGGGCAATACCTTCAGCCAACACCCAAGCACTTGTTTGTCCAAGAATTCATTACGCCGGAGCAATTTCAATACTATAAAGACTTAGGGCTGAAAATGGGGTATAAATACGTGGAAAGTGGCCCGCTTGTGCGATCTTCTTACCGTGCAGAAAAGCATCTTTTTTAAACCGAAAAAAGCGCTTTCGTATCATCTATTTTTTTTTCTCTAATTGCATGAACATTCTTCTACTTTTAGATGTTTATTTTTTGGAAATAATTCCGTAACTTAGCAACTATATATCTAACTTATTTTTAACAATATGAAATTCAGATTTTTAATTGGTTCATTCTTAGGCGCTTCTATAGCAGTAGCCGCTTATTTTTATACGACCACTCAAAAAGATTCTTCAACTTATTTTCCTAAGTCTTTAAATGCGCTCGATGCCAAATCAAACGGTAATGATGCAGCGGCATGGTACAAAGCACAATTTGTGAACCTTGAAACAGGTCTGCCGTACTCAGATGATGAAATAGTTGATATGCGTAAAGACCTGCGAAGATTACCCTCTAATAAATCAATCGCATTTATGGATTACGGACCAGACAATATTGGTGGTCGTACTAGAGCTATACAAGTTGATAGAACCTGGAACGATCGTATTTGGGCCGGTGGGGTTTCCGGTGGTTTATTCGTTTCTTACAACGGAGCGAACGCCTGGGGAAAGGTCACGTCTTATATTGACGCAGGAGCAAGTCCGAATATTTCGAGTATGACACAAACAATCGATGGAACGTTATATGTTGCTACCGGTTCAAATCAAGAAGGTTCTGGTAATGGAGTTTGGTATTCTCAAGATTTTGGTGAAACCTGGGACAAAATTCCTGGTACAACCAATTGTACAGAAATTGAAAGTTCTGATGTTGATAATTATGCTTGGCTTGCTACAAGTACAGGGTTAAAGAAATTTGATGTTAATGAAGGAACTTTAATATCCGTTAGTACCGGTCAAGCAGGAGGTGTGAATGCATTGAAAATTACGAAAGACGCCTCTATTGTTATTGTAAATATTTCAAATTTAACTTTTGTGTCAAAGGATGGTGGTGATACTTTTGAAAATAAGTCCTCGAATAACCCGAATGATAATCTTGTAGCTTCAAGTGCTTCTCGAATAGAGTATACCGTATCCGCTACTGAGAATTCTGCTGGAATGCATTCTCTTTATGCAGTATTGACCAACTCAAATTTGGTTGGTATGTTCGTCTCTCATGATGATGGTGACACATGGACAAAATTTGTCGGTGCCTCAGCACCTCCTAACGAATTTGATATCTACAGGAATCAAGGAACTTACAATTCTATTGTTTCCACAAATCCATTAGATCCTGAAGAAATTTATATCGGAGGTATTGACATTTGGCGCTGGAAGCAGACAGTTAACAACCCACCAAGTGGAGGTTTTGAAAAAGTTAGTCAGTGGTTTGTAAATCCTACCTCTTCAATTTATGTGCACGCAGACAACCATGAAATGAAGTGGGACGTAAACAACCGATTGTACATCGGTAATGATGGTGGTGTGAACATTACAAATGACTTTGCCGATAATTGGTATCCCGCAAATAGGGGTTACAATGTTACGCAGTTCTACGGAATAGCATTCAATAGAGATGGTGCCGTAATGGGTGGGTCGCAAGACAATGGTACATTATATAGCGACCATAGTTTGTCTACCTTCCAAGAGTTTGTTGAAGTGAGCGGAGGTGATGGTTTCCAATGTGAGATTTCGTTTTACAATCCAAAAGTTTCATTTGCAACAGTTCAATTTGGTGCCGTAAGACGAACTGGTGATGGATGGGCAACTTCAAATGGATTTATTCCGGATTATCCTAGTTCATATGATCCAGTTGGTGATGCGGGAGCTCAGCATCCATTTCATACAAGAATTTTCTTATCAGAATATTTTGATGAAAATTCAGAAGACAGTGTTTTGTTCGTTCCTACTAAGAACTATAGTTCGGGTGATGTAATGTCTGTTCCGAGTTTAGCATCGGGAGATACCATATACGTTACTGCAACGCAAGACTATTACTTTACCGATACGCTTTATTATACACCAGCGGTCTCTAACGATTCAGTGAACTTTGGTGTAAATCCTATTACGGGTGAATTACACGCAATGGGAGCAGATACTGTCGACTTTAACATTTCATGGGATACATTAACTGTCCAAGATCCATTTCAGTCATGGTTTTTAGTTTACACTCAAGCGAATGGAGGTGAGCTTTGGGGTACGAGAAATGCGTTGAGGCTATCAGTTTCTGATGTAAACTGGGTTAATGTTGCTAGGGGCATTGGTTCAGGCGGTGCTGATGTCGAGTTTTCACGAGATTTGGAACATTGTTATATTTCAGCGGGTAATGGTATTTGGCGATTGGATGGTCTGGGAAGTGTATACACGAGTGATACATCCTTTGTTGACAAAGTAGCTTTCTATTCTTCTGGAGGTAACGACTTCACCCCAACATATACGCAAATAACAAAAATAAACAATGCAGCTGCATCAGGAATAGCAGTCAATCCAAACAACGCTGATGACTTAGTAATGTTTGGTGGAAATGTTAGAAGGACATCCAATGCAACCGATGCATCCCCAAATTTTACGAATTTAAGCGCTGTAGGTGTTCCATGCACAGACGGTATTATTGACCGCAATGATCCCAATATTATTGTTGCAGGAACTTTAATGGGGGCGGTTGTCTCTGATAATGGAGGTTCGTCTTGGACCAATGCTTCGGCAGGCTTCGAGGGAACCGTCGTTACTGAAGTGTTGCAGTCTTGGAGGACAGCAGAAGAAGGTAATGGTCGTCCTGGTGAAATTTATTTAGGGACATACGGTCGTGGTATTTGGGCCTCTGCTGATTATCTGAGCGTTGGTTTAGATGAGACGACGATAGAAGAGCCTGAGATAGACATGACGATTTATCCAAATCCTGTTCAAAATGAATTTTCCATATCCTTTGATATGATTCAAACAGGGGATGTAGCTATCAATGTGTATAGCTTATCTGGCGCCAAATTGAAAACATACGATTTCCCAAATGTTGTTTTAGGTCACCAGAATCTTAATATTGATGTTAGCTCACTGCAACGTGGAACATTTATTGTTCAGTTAGTGACGGACCATCAGAAGCATGTTAAAAAGATCATGAAACTTTAAAAACGCGTTATAAATTAAAAGGCGACTTGGTCGCCTTTTTTTTTGCCCAAAACAATTATAATCATGGATACATGCCTGTATTGTCTTGAACACATTGAAGAAATTCTATCTGGCGCCCATGAGCTACGTCCAATAGATATAAATGCTGACATAAATTATAAGTCTTACAATAAGGGTGATGTCTTATTTTCTGAGGGGGGTATACCTAGAGGTGTTTTTTTCCTTCACAGCGGTCTGATCAAAATTATTAAATACGGAAATGAGGGCAAGGAGCAGATTATTGAAATTGCGAAGGCCGGAGACCTTGTAGGGTTTCGTGCCATGCTGAGCGACAAAACCTATAATGTGGATGCAGAGTTGCTTGAGGATGCATGTATAGGTTATATTCAAAAGTCTGATTTCTTAAAAGAAATTAATACAAATGAAAAGCTGCGCAATACCGTCATTCGCATTCTTTCTAAGGAGCTTCAGGATAGAGCCGATCTACTAACAACGATGGCGCAGAAATCTGTACGTCAGCGCACAGCATTGGCATTGATATTATTGGATGATATTTATAAGGGAGCTCCAATCAATTTGTCACGAGATGATTTAGCCAATTTTGTTGGTACTGCAACAGAAACGATCATTCGTTTATTGCGCGACTTTAAAAAGGAAGGTATACTAGATATTCAGGGTAGAAAAATCACCATACTGAACATCGAAGAGCTTATCGAATTATCAGAGCTGATCTAGTTCTTGGCGTGCGCACAAATCTCATGAAAATTTTCGAACAGTAAGCTTCCCTGTAAACCTGATACTTCTGGATGAAATTGTACACCATAGATATGCAGCTCATTATGCTGCATGGCCTCATTAAAGCAGGTGTCTGAGGAGGCTAATAGCTTAAAGTTTTGAGGTACAGAGGCAAATTCACAGTGGTCTTCCTGCATCTGTATGATTCGAGGCAAACGTTTAAATAATGGTGATTCTTCGAATATTTCAATATCCTGAAAAGCTCTATCCTCTTTCATTTTTTTGACAAATCCACCATATTGTAATGCAATCAATTGATGTCCAAAGCAAATACCCAGAATAGGGATTTTTATTTCTTTAATCCATTCGGTGTTTTGTATATATTGATCTGTTTTTTCTTCTGTCAAAAGAATGGGTGCGCCCGAAAGTACAATTCCTTCATATCCTTTTGTTAGCTCAATATCTATATCTAATAAAGGAATTACCTCACAATCGACGTATTCATCGAGTATCTTTCTTATTTCTGGAGTCTTCGAACTCCCACAATCACCAATTAAAATCATAACTCTATTTTTCCAGCTCCATAGCGTAATACAACTGCCTGCTCATTTGTAAAACAATCTATGACTGTTGATGGCTCAATTTTTCCAAGACCACCATCAATGATAATATTAACCTGGTTTTCATAGGTTTCAAATATTTGGTAAGGATCTGTGTAATATTCTAACAAGGGCTCATTTTCATCATGTAATGAAGCTGAGGCTATTGGATTTCCTAATTTCTCAACCAAGGCTTGCGTAATAGGATTGTCAGTAATTCGCACACCAACCTCCTTTTTTTTGGACTCAAATAGCTTAGGTATTCTCGTATCTGCCGACAATATAAATGTATATGGTCCAGGTAAGCATTGCTTGATAAGCTTAAAGGTTGGTTTCTTGAGGTGCTTTGTATGGGAAGCAAGCTCTGTGATGTCTTTACATAAAATTGAGAAATGAACCTTGCTTAGCTTTTCTTTTTTGAATTTAGCCAGCTGGTGTAGCGCCTTTTTATGATTCAAGTCACATCCTATTGCGTATACAGAATCTGTTGGAAATATAACGAGTCCACCTTTTTTTAGCTCTTTCACAGCCTCAGAAATTAATCTATGGTCTATATTGAATGGATTTATTTCAAAAAACATACTAATAAATTACACAGGATATGGCTCGGTGGTCACTAAGGGCTTGATTTTGAATGTTAAAATTACTAGAATTTAATTCATTTGAATGAAAAATATAATCTATTCTGCCGGCAGGAAGTAGTCCCACGTATGTGGCACCAAAACCATTGGATGTATTTCTAAAAGCATCTACAAGGTTGCTTTCAAAACGATGATAGGTATAAGACATGGGTGTATCGTTAAAGTCGCCACAAACAATGACTGGATAAGGTGCATTCAGGATATGGTCATTCACCGCTGCGCTTTGTTCTGCCCTTATGGTAAAAGCCTTTTTTAATTTTGCATATGCTCGTTTCATTCCTGCTTTTGTCTCTTCCTGATTTCCTTCGGTAATTGTTTTTGTGTAGTAGTCTGTTTCAAGTTTTATAGATTGCAGATGCACATTGTAAATACGAACGGTATCCTTGCTTTTGACAACATCAATATAAATACAGTAGTTCTTATTATTACCTGTTGGCCCTTTGTGTTGAACATTACCTTTATGTATAATAGGAAGCTTAGAGAAGGTCGCAAGTCCAAATGTTTGCTTTGATTTATGTAGATATAATCCTTTCTTATGGAACCACGGTCCTTGCATAATCTGCATGATAGAATCGGATGTTTCAAAGAAGCCAGGTTTTTCCCTTTGATAATATTCTTGTATACAAAGAATGTCTGCGTTTTCTTTTCGGAGGTAGCTAAAGATAGAGTTCCTTGTTTTTAATGCCTCTTTTCTTTTTGGATTATATAAATCAAAAAGCCGAACGTTATAGCTCATCAATTTAAACTGACTTTTACTATATGCTGGAATATCTGATGAAATAATATTAATTGAAAATATCTTCATCTGAAAAGGAATGCTAATTATTACTAACACTAATGCACCCCAGAACCATTTACTGCGCTTGAAAAGCCAAAGCAGCGTAAACGCAATATTTATAACCAGTAATACAGGAAATCCTAATCCTAAAAAGGGTAAAAAGGGAAGGTGAATAGGGTTAATATAAGGTGTGCATAATGACATCATTAAGCAAAAACAGAAAAATAAATGGCTGATTTTAGCCAAGAGTAAAAACAGTGATGTGTTGCTTTTTTTAGGCATCCTTACTCTGATTGAATAGAAAGTCTTTCTCCTCTTTTGTTAGAGAATCGTATCCTGACTTAGAGATCTTGTCTAGTATTCGATCTGTTTTATCTTGTTTGGTTTTCTTTTCGTAATTGTATTCTTCGTCCGTCTTTACTTTTTTGTCCTTTACCTTAGGTGCCTTGAATTTCTTAACTCCACTATGGATGCTTAATAATATCCTATCAAGTTTGGTTAAAATATTTTTTGGGGTATGCAAATTTTGCATCGCCAATACACCAAATAAAGCGCCTCCGAGATGCGCGAAGTGCGCCGTATTATCGCTCGTGTCGCCTATTCCTATTAAGTCTTTGGCAAAGAAGAATAACGCCAATATAAAAAGTCGAATCGGAAGCACACCAAAGAGATAGACTTTTGTATTTGGGCTGTAGAAAGCAAGCGCAGCAAAAATAGCCATGATTGAACCCGATGCGCCAAGCACAACGTGAAAATCATCTGGGAAGAAAAACGTAGCGGAAAGAACCTCTGCCAATCCACCAGCAAGCCCACCAAACAAATAGATTGTCAAAAGCATTCGCGCATTAAAATAGCGCTCGAATAAATTACCTGCGAAGTATAAAAAAATCAAATTATATATGATGTGCATTAATCCGAAATGAGAAAAAATACTTGTCAAGAATCCCCAGGGCTTTAGAACACTTCCCATCAATGTAGCATCCAATGTGAAAATTTTCGGTACCAATTGTTCAATGCTGCTCGCACCGTTGATTTTCCCGATAGCAAAGAGAAGGTGTATACATAAAAACACACAAATATTGATGATGACAAGTCGATTTGTCATACTCCCATTTTTCAGCTGGTGCTTAAGCTCTTCGAATAAGTTATTTTTCTGAACCATTTTACCAAAAATTAGTACGGTCTTTTTTTCTCCATATAAGGACCATAATTGCACCAATTAAGGCGCCGCCTACGTGGGCAAGGTGCGCTGTGGAGTCGCCTGAGTCATTTAGGTAGGATTGATATACTTCAAAAAGAAAGTAAGCGCCAACAAACCATTTGGCTTTAATCGGGATCGCAAAATAAAGTCTAAATTCCGTATTTGGAAATAGAATGGCAAAGGCAGCCATAACGCCGAATATTGCACCTGAAGCTCCTACCATTGGCGTATTGATCATAATTAAGTACTCATTAATAGCATCATTCGATGTAAAATTATTGAGTCTATTGATCTCTCTTATTGACTCTCCTTGCTCAATAAGTTGAGCCTTTAAGGTTTCTATTTCATAGACGCCTATTACGTTGAATAGGGCGAAGGCTCCAAATGCGGAAATTATATAAAAAATAAAGAAGCGTTTTGGTCCCCAAACACGTTCTAAATATCCCCCGAGCATCACAAAAATCCACATATTAAAAAATATATGAATGAAGTTTGCATGCATGAAAAAATGCGTAACAACCTGAAAGGGTTCAAAAAATGGCGAGTTAACATAATGGGCACCGAGTGTCGCGGCCAGATCAATGCCTTGTGAAGACAAAAAAAGTTTGGCGATAAAAAATATAATATTTAGGATGAGCAAGTTTTTGGTAACCTGCGGTAAATTATTAAGCATATTAGAATTTAGTAGTTAGTTCTTCTATTGTGAGTGTTTGCATAATGGGTTTTCCAAATGGACAAAATGAATGGTCTTCGCATGAAAATAGTTGATTGATAAATGTTTCTATTTCATGATCCGATTTGACTTGAAAGTTTTTCGAGACGACATATACTAAATTGGATACAAGCTCATGGGCAATCTCTCCTCGGTCCGGTTTTTCAGGTCCAGACAAGGATCTTGTAATATTTTGAATACAAGTATTACTGTCTTTTTCTGCAACACAGGAGGGAAGACTTTCTATTTTTAAACCATCCGAATCATTTGTGAAATGAAATCCGAGCTGGGAGAGTAAAGATTTAGATGCTGTCCATGCATCAATTTCGTTTTGATTTAAGTCTAACTCTAATGGAAA
>MDSY01073720.1_pt1 | contig 12611 bp, 13 predicted proteins | sample 811131 | NCBI WGS metagenome assembly MDSY01 (sample SAMN05326643, study PRJNA326480) | marine metagenome | isolation source: seawater | place: Atlantic Ocean: South West | collected 2010
ATTTGATCTGTAAAGAACTGCTGTTTCTTCATATTTGCCACCTTTATAAGTCCAATCTTTTAGAACATCAGCTATAAATCTAGCTTCGTCTTGTGCATTATAAGCTTGGTATAAAGTTATTTGTTCACCTTCAAGTTTATCTGTCCATAAGTTTTTACCAAGCCTATCCTTATTATTCTCTATTAATGAATTAGCTGCACTTAGTATAATATTGGTAGATCTATAGTTCTGCTCCAGTCTAATAATTTCAGTATTCTTATAATCCTCTGTAAAAGAATTTACATGTTCTACTTTTGCTCCTCTCCATCCATAAATTGATTGATCATCATCACCAACAGCAGTTATATTTGCCTTATCGGACGCTATCTCTTGAAGCCATTTATATTGGATAGTATTTGTATCCTGAAACTCATCAATCAGTATTGATTGAAATCTTGTTTGAAAAAAAGACTTTACTGAGGAGGATTGCACCAATACTTCATATGATTTTAGTAATAATTCTCCAAAATCAACAAGGTCGCCTCTATTACAAACATCTTCATACTCTTTATAAATTTTATTAATTGTTTCAGTATAAAAATTGCCATCGTCTTTTATGTCTTTGTTTCTTTGTCCTTCATCTTTCCAGGTATTTATTTGCCACTGGCTTTGTCTAGCTGGCCATGAAGCTTCATCTAAACTTAATTCTTTTGAAATTCGTTTAATTATTCTTAATTGATCATCTGCGTCTAAAATAGTAAAACCTCTTGATAATCCAGCTTCTTTATAAAATCTCTTTAAAAGTTTATGAGATAATCCATGAAAAGTTCCAACCCATGAATCTAAAATTGGAGTATTTAACAGTGACTCTATCCTTGACCGCATCTCATTAGCCGCCTTATTAGTAAAAGTAACAGCCATTATTGCTGATGGATTTCTCCCTAGTGTTTCTACTTCCCAGGCTATTTTATGGACTAATACTCTTGTCTTTCCTGAACCTGCGCCAGCAAGTACGAGCAGATGTTGCTTTTTTGAGGTAACAGCATCTCGCTGGTCCGCATTTAAATCATTTAAAATATGAGAAACATCCATTTAGGCATTCATTTTTTTACTTAAGTTAGATATTCTAACCTTATGTCAACTAAATTATTGAGACAAATCAAAAAATCATTACCAGATTTAAGGAAATCTGAAAAAATTGTTGGTGAATTTGTTTTAAATGATCCCAAGTCAATAATCACAATGAAAACAGCAGAGGCTTCTGAGGCAATGGGTATTAGTGAGCCAACTTTAATAAGATTTTGTAAGGCTATTGGATTTTCTGGTTTTCAAGAATTTAAAATTAATTTATCACAACAATTAGCTGCTGATGATTACTTTGTTATGTATGAAATCAAAGAAGATGACTCAATTCATGATCTTTGTGAAAAAGTTTTTGATACCTCCATTAGTGAAATATTAAATGTAAGATCTCAAATTGATCAAGATATATTAGAGGATGCGATTGAGACCTTGGTTAATGCCCAGCGAGTTGAGTTTTATGCCTTTGGCGGGTCTGCGCCTGTCGCTATGGATGGCCAACATAAATTTTTTAGGTTGAAAATACCCTCTTCTTATATTTCAGACCCTCACCTACAATTTATGTCAGCTAACTCGTTAGAAAAAAATGATGTCGTTGTTGCAATTTCACAATCTGGTACAACTGCAGCACTAATTGATAGTGTAAAAATCGTTAGGAAGAATGGGGTTAAAGTAATTGGGATAATGCCAGGAAGTACTCCATTGGCAAACATATGCGATTTACCATTAACTATAAATGTTGGAATTGATAATAGATTATCTAAACCTGTTACCTCTAGAATCGCATACACTGCTGTTATAGATGTTTTAACTATGGGCGTGGCGCAATTAAAACCAGAGGCACAAGATCATTTATACAATATTGCAGATAGTCAAAGATCGCTTAAAGTAGATAATTAATATATAGCGGATTCTCTAAACCAAAGATTAACAGCCCATTTTTCGCCAGAAATAACTGGAGAACCTCCATGAAGAACATTGGGATTAATTTCTGTAGTGCCTTCAATACAATTATGGAATATTAAAACATCTCCCTTATTTGGCTTTACAGATACGCTGATTTCAGGGAAGTCGGTTTCTCCACCTGCTTCAACATCATTTAAATACGCAAGAGCCGTTATCATTCTTTGGCCGCCAGGAAACCAATGATTTTGACCTTCTTTAGTAGTTTTATCAAAAGCATCAAAATGAGGCTTATATTCATTGCCTGGACCGTAATAAACTAATTGGAATTGTTCAGCATTATTTATCGGCATTTTTACCAATACTGAAAATCGCTTACTTGCTTCATGAATAACATCATTTAGATCATGCTTTATCCAACAGTAATCATTAGTTCTGCTATCATGCAATTCATTATCAGAGTCTGAGATTACAGTTGCTCTTTTCATTTTACCTTTTCCTAATTCAATAAAAGCATTGCATTCCTCTTCAGACAAAAAGTCTGAGACCACATAAATAATGGGGTCTGCAGAATACAAAGTTACATTATCAGATATTTTTTTTGGTTCCATCAGTAAACCAAATTATACTATTTTTATATATTAAAGATAATTTAAGTGAAAATTTTTATTTCTATAGCTTCATATCAGGATCCTATGTTAGAGGCCACCATTAAAAGTGCATACTCTAACTCTGAAAATCCTGAAAATTTAATTTTTGGGATATGTGATCAATCATCAGAAGGCATTGATATAAGTTCTCTTGATTTTGCAGATCAAATAAAATATGAACATATAGATCCTTTATATTCAGAAGGGCCATGCTGGGCAAGATATAAAATTCAAAAAAATTTTAATAATGAGGATTTTTATCTTCAAATAGACTCTCATATGCAATTTGAAATGGGTTGGGATACATATCTAATTAAATATATAACTAAAATTAGAGATATAAGCTCTCCTGAACATCAGTTGCCAATAATTACATGTTATCCCCGCTCTTTTGAGATTTCTAATTTTGAAAAAGGCGAATTTATTCTTAATAATTCAGATTTAAATACACATACTATTGCCTACAGAGAAGATTCTATGTTTATGAAAAATAATTACTCTAGACAAATCGGATCAATTGCTTCTTCTAATATATCTCATGGATATCTTATCGCAGCAGGATTTTTATTTTCTACAAAGGAGTTTGTAAAACAAGTTCCATATGATCCAGAATTTTATTTTTATGGTGAGGAGCTTTCAGTAATGTTAAGAGCTTTTACAAGAGGTTTTGGAATTTTTCATTTACCAGCGGTGCCAATATTTCATCTCTATAGAGACATAATAGAAGTTAAAAGAAAACTGCATTGGGATGAAAGTGAAGATAATAATAGAGAAATTAAATGGCATCAAAGAGAAGAGAAAAGCATTCATCGACTTAATGAACTTATCAATAATAAAATCAATGGAGTTTTTGGTTTAGGTGACAAGAGGACTATAAAGGATTATGAGTATCTTTCTGGAGTAGATTTGATAAATAAAGAAGTTAAAGATAAAGAAAAAGCATTTACTGGAAAATTTGTTTCTTCTCTGCCATGGGATAAGACAATTTTTTAGTATATATATTTAACCAAGTGCTAGAATTATAAGATATAAAATAGGAGAAAATATGAGCGAAGAGATAAAAAAATTCTTTACTACATATACTGATTTTGTAACGAAAGTTACAAGTAACCCAAGTATTGAATTAGATGCCCTTAAAACTAGCTTCGATGAAATTGAAAAAAAGTCAGGTATTAAAACTCCTCGCCTTTTAACTGCTGCCTTGGGTCTTGGAAGTGAAACTGGTGAATTTGTAGAAATTGTTAAAAAAATGTTTTTGCAAGGCAAACCTCCATCTGATGACAATATTTTTCATATGAAAAGAGAGCTTGGAGATATTATGTGGTATTGGGTAACAGCATGTGCCGCATTAGAGTTAGACCCTTATGAGGTAATAAGTGAAAATCAAGAAAAATTAGCTGCAAGATATGGGGAAAAATTTGAAGTTGGTAGAAGTGAAGTTAGAAAGAAAGGCGACCTTTAACTAATCTTAGTAGTTCAATACATTTGACTGAAAACCTAAGATTGTTTTTTTATTCATAATTTGCAATATATACTTTAAAGAATTATATTTTAAAAATATTGATATTTAAAAAACATATATTTATAGGAGAAAGACATTATGAAACTTGAGTATAAAAATGATCGGATAAAAGATGGTAGTAAAACTATAGCTAATATTAGAGGGGATCGATTAAGACGTGATACTGGAACTACTACATTATGTAATGTTAGGAATGACAGGGTTAGAAAAGGAACTGGAACTAGCACCTTATGCAATGTTAGGAATGGGGATATTAGGGATGGAAGTGGGAGTAGTAGAAAAGCAAAAGTTAAAGACATAAAGAAAATGATACGTGGATCAGATTCCCTTTCAGATGTATTTGTTGCTGCTATCTGGCAAACATTTATTAGATAAATAAATATTCATTTTTATTTAATAGGAGGTATATAAGATGCTTAGGTGGGCAATTAGAGCAATAGCTGCTAATAGTTATAAGAAAAAGGCCATTTCAGAGTCTGGAAGAGCTAGTAGAAAAGCTAACGATGCAAAGAGAGAATTTGAACGTGCAAGACGAGAAAGAGATACTCAAAAAAAATTGGAATATATGGCAGATGGTTTATCTGACTTATCTGAGGCTGTGAGTCATACATCTAACGCTATAGAACCTCTTGCTGAAGTTTCATTTGTAGCATCCTTATTAGTAGAAAGCATCCAAAATAACTTAGATGCGCAAACTGCTGATATTGTTGAAAAATTAAAACAATAAAAAACCTTTGTTAAGTAAATTAATTTTTATAATTCTTTCTCAAATCTTCATTGGCTGCTATCTAGTGGCAGCACCGATTGTAGATATTGAAGATATAAGAAGATCTGGAGAAATTGGAAATTATAGAGATTTAAGTTTTGCTTTATCAGGATCAAGAGGGAATGAAGATAGAGATGATATTGATTTAAGTATTTCTTTTGTAAGTAATTCACTAAGTACTGAAAAATTATTTGTATATGAAAAGTCTGAAAGAACTAAAGATGACTTGGTTGAGGATGAGTCTAGCTTTATACATGGAAGAATTCTCTGGAAAAATGATAATAAAAAATATAACGTAGAAACATATTTTCAAAATAGCGAAAATCCATTCCAAAGCTATAAGCAGAGAAAGATATATGGTTTTGGCTTACGTTTTTCTGATTTAGAAAAACTTAAACTAGGACTCAGTGTCCTAAACGAAAATGAAGAAAGCTTGAGTGGAATTAGAAAAAAAACCGATAGAATAAACCTTTATCTTTTTAAAGAACTAATTAATAAAGATGATGCCTCATTGTCTATAACAACATTTATTCAACCATCAATTGATGAATTTAGTGACGACTATAAGTACTCATTTTCTGCTTCATATAAAATATTAATTTCTGAAAAATTTAGTATTAAATTTAAATTAAGCGAAACATACGATAGCGATCCACCTGATTTTGCTAATGAATCAGATCAAGCTTTTATAACAAGTTTTAACTATTCTTTTTAGGTTTGAGAAGAGTTTAAAAACCTTTATTCGTCTATTTCTACTACGTTTTTTGGATTATAGAAATCCTGAATAACCTTTATAGCATCTTTGAAGTCATTTGAATCTCTTCTTTTATTTTTAAAGTTTTGTAAATGAGATTTCATCATGTCATGTGTAATATACTTCTCATCCTTCTCAATTCTTTGTTTAAGGCCTTCTATTGAATATTTAATTAAAAATTCAACAAAAGTATCCGTCACATTAACTTCTGTTGGTTCAAAATTTGAAAACATCCATTCAATGTAAGAACAGTTACCTTTAACTTTTTTGTTTTCGACATCTATTATTTCAAGCTTTCCACCATGATCAAATGATATATTTGCTTTGGTAAAGTTTATTGGTTTTTGTTTATTCTTAATATTTTTATAAACTTCCATTGAAATATATTCGCCTTTAGTATTTCTTCTAACACCCATTCCAAAAAACTTTTTCTTATTATGATAAAAAGTCACCCAACCTGCATACTTAATAGTATGTTCAGCTTTTCCATCTTTATTTTCCTCAGATTCTTGATCAACAGCATTGAAAGACTTTTTATAAATATCAATAAATTGTTTTATTACTTTTGCAGTATCTTCTTTTGGGCAATCAGAATAATCAGGATTGTCTTCTTTTACTCTTTGAATCCAATCATCATATCCAAGATTAAAGTGGGGTTTAAATGATCCCTTTGGTGGTCTTACATTTGGCTTATCCGTTGCAGAAACTGCAGTAACTGCAGTTTCTTTTAACGCAGTTGCAATAAACTTTTGAAATTCCTCAGGTTGATAATTCTCTCTTAGGTCACTTAAAAACTTAGAATATTTTGTTGCGTTTGGTCTTTGCCTTGGATTTACATAACAAACTCTATATAAGCACTGCTCCCATGCTTCATCAAAATCATCAGAAGCCAATGCTTGTTTAAAATTTTCTTCCCATGACTTATCAGATTCTTCTTTTTTTTGAGTTAATTTATATGCAAAATCATCATTCCATGTATCAACAAAAGTTGGTTCCGCAACAAGCATATCGTATATATCTGAATTAGCTATCTGAAGACACACCATTGCTAGCATGACTGTAGCAACATCTTTATTATTTATTGCGCTTCCGCTTGAACCAGAATCAGACTCATTCTTTGTATCATTAAGAATTTTGATTAAACTCAAAGAGTTAATCAATCTTTTAATAGATCTTGGGTTGGTGCCTATTGATAATGTTACTAATGACTCTATTAAATCTTCATCAAGCTGATCATCGTCGCTTTCATAATATTTAATATCATTCAAAAGACTTAATACATATTTTCCAATATCGTAACTATTCATTGGCATAGTAAAAGGAAGCTGAATAATTTTGTCGAAAAATGATCTAAATTCCCATTCATTTTCCGGGGTAGGTTCACCAAATTTTTCTTTCAATCCTTTAACAACTACTTGATAATCAATTGCCAAAACAAATACACAATCTTTAATATTGAAAATATTTTTTAAGAGCTCAAGAATACTAACTGCGTCTCTAGGCTCAATCCTATCCAAGTCATCAACATATACAATTACTCTTTGATAAGGGTTTGTTTCTAGTTCTTTAATCTCGTGAACAAGGTTTTGAAGCTGCTTTCTTAGTTCTTTAATTGTATTTGCATTAGAAGAAAAGAAAGAATCAACAGCATCAGTACCTGCAGAACCTGCTGCAATTGATGATCCAATTCTTAAGGCTCCCTTCATCAAGCTTTGAACACCATCTTTTACTTTATCTTTATTATTTTTGTCTACATCAGCCTGAAGTAATTCTTGAATTATTTCATTAACTATTTTTAATAGACATTCTTCAGGACTGCATAATAATGAGTGCTCCCATGAATTTACCCATATCTGTAGAAAATTTTCATCATCTTGATGTTCTTGATTAGACTCCTCAAGTTTTGACCATATTTGATTTAATAATGAAGTCTTTCCGCTACCCCACTCACCTTGAACACCTATTGTCATTGGTGTATCTGTTTTTTTAATAAAATCTACTAGAGCTTCATGATATGCAGAAATATCTAAATCATCTGAACCACCAACCTCTAATGCTTGATCAACTATTCCAACCATAAAGCTCCCTATTTGTATGTTTTATTAATATACATACAATCATGCATGTCTGTAAAGTTAAAAATATTTTTAAAGAAGTTTGATAATGGTTTATAGTATTGTAATTATTTTTCTATTTAATTTTTTAATGACAAAAGACGAATATTTATTAGCAAACTTCAAAAAAATTAAGCATAAAGAATGGGAGCTCTTTGTCATAACAAGAATATTACATCTTTTAAATGACCCCAATATTGAATATGTTTGTCAGCAATATATTAATACCGGTGATAAACACTATTTAACAGACCTTTGTTTTCCATCTCTTAAATTATATTTAGAGATTGATGAGCCTCAGCATGGGAAAAAAGAACATATAGATAAAGATTTAATAAGGCAACGTGAAATATTAGAAGCAACTGACTGGGAAGAAAAAAGAATTAAAGTTTATAACGAAAACACTGAATCATACAAAAGTCTTAATGAGGTAACGAAAAAGGTTGATGAGTTTATTGCATATATTAAAAATAAGAAGAAAAAACTTGAAAAGTCATCTGGAAAAAAAATTATTTGGGATTTCGAAAATAAGTTTAATCCTGAAAAATATCTTAAGAATGGATCGATTGATGTAAAAGAAAATGTGGTATTTAAAACTCATAAAGCCTGTTTAGAATTATTTGGATATAAAGGTGGTCACTATCAAAGGGCTTGGTGGGAAATAAAAGATTTAAATCAGGCTGTTTGGTTTCCAAAACTATATCCAAATAAAATGTGGAGAAATAAAATATCCAAAGATTCATCAACAATTACCCAAGAGATGATAATTAATGGCAAACGATATAAGTATGATTTACCGGGAAATCAAGAAAGAATTGTATTTGCGCATTATAAAAATATTTTTGGTCAAACAGTTTATAAGTTTTATGGTAAATTTAAACCTGACTGGTCTAAGACAAATGAGTATATCAACGTTTTTAAAAGAACTAGAAACGGTACAAAAATAAATTTAAGTGACTACGCTTAAAATCACTTTTATCATAAAAGTATGATTTCTTTGCTCTCATCATTATATTTTTTATATGGTTTTGTTCTTTTTTATACATATATTAAAGGTTATAGCCTTTTAAGGTATCTTCTAAAAAGAAAAAATATAAATACTATGCTGTCTATAGAATTTATATTTATCATAGTTGGTTCTTTTATAGTTTTTACTAGCCAACCCTTAAACTGGATAGTTGCACTTATATTATTTTCTCATTTAATGAGTGTTGCATGGATTATCACAAACCCAGATAGTTTTTATAGTGTGTTAGAACAGAATCATATTGATACGGACTCTCTTGAAGTTACTTCTGCACTCATAGTCTTTGGTTATGGGGTTTTTGTTTATTTTTCGTTTATTTTTATAACTTAAATTAGATCTTTTATTCTTTTTAACAAACTAGAGGTATCGAGACTCCCTCCTCCCATATTCTGAATTTCTTTATAATAATCATTAATAATTTCTGTAATATCTAAGGGAATTTTTGTTTCTTTTGCTTTCTTTAAAACAATATCAAGATCCTTTCTCATGAGATCTACCGCAAATCCATGATCATATTTATTATTTATCATGGTTTCCCATCTGTTTTCCATCTGCCATGATTGGGCAGCTCCTTTCGAAATAACCTCAATAACATCTTTGGTGTTCAGTCCAACTTGATCTGAGAAATTCATTCCCTCAGCAAGCGCTTGGATGAGACCTGCTATGCATATTTGATTAACCATTTTAGTTAGCTGCCCAGAGCCGCTTTTACCCATATATTTTATAAACTTTGAATAAGAATTTATTATCTCTTTAATTTCTTGGAATGATTCTTTTTTTCCACCAACCATTACAGATAATTTTCCAGATTCTGCACCTGCCTGACCTCCAGATATGGGCGCATCTAAAAAGTCTACTCTTTTTGATACAAGCAAATTATTAAGTTCTTTTGGTAATTCTGCAGAGGTAGTTGTGTGATCTATTAAAATAGTGCCTGGTTTTAAATGATCAATAAGACCATCCTTTCCATTTATTATGTCTTTGACATCATTATCATTTCCGACACATAAGATTATTACATCAGAAGTTTTTGCTAACTTAGATAATGATTTACATACAATACCATTATATTTTTTTTGCCAGTTTTGAGATTTTTTTCTTGTTCTATTAAAAACCGAAACTTTATAGTTGGCGCAAACAAGATGTCCAGCCATTGGAAATCCCATTATGCCTAAGCCGATAAAACCAATGGCCTTTTGCATATTAAAATCTACTCAATTTTTGATTTAAATTCCTGAAAAGCTAACTCAAACTCTGATTTTAATCTCCCAACTAATTCTTCCACAGGTGGTGAGTCTTCAATTAATCCAATTCCTTGACCAGATCCCCAAATATCTTTCCAAGCCTTAGAATCAGTATTACCGCCTGAGCCAAAATTCATGGATGATTTGTCAGCATCAGGAAGATTATCAGGATCAAGGCCGGCATTTGTTATTGAAGGTTTTAAATAGTTACCAAGTACGCCTGTAAATAATGAAGAATAAACAATGTCTGATGCAGCACTTTCTTCAAGCATCTTTTTATATTCTGGCTCAGCATTTGCTTCTTGAGTTGCTATGAATCTTGTTCCCATATAGGCAAAATCTGCACCAAGTGCAATTGCAGATGCAACAGCATGACCATCACCAATTGAACCAGATAGAATTACGGTACCATCAAACCATTCTTTAACTTCTCTTAAAAGCGCAAAAGGAGATAATGTACCAGCATGACCACCTGCTCCTGCACAAACTAAAATTAAGCCATCCACACCTTGCTCTGCTGCCTTTTGGGCATGTCTTACACTGATAACATCATGATAAACCAACCCTCCATAACTATGAGCAGCTTCTACTACTTCTGATGGAGGTCGCAATGATGTAATAATAATTGGTACCTCATGTTTGACACATGTCTCCATATCTTGCATAAGTCTGTCATTAGATCCATGACAAATTTGATTTACTGCAAATGGCGCTACTTTGGCATCAGGGTTTAGTTCTTTATATTCAGCAAGTTCAGTCTTAATTCTAGTCAACCATTCATCTAAAACATGTTGCGGTCTAGCATTAAGCGCTGGAAATGCTCCTATTATTCCTGCTTTGCATTGTGCTATTACTAAATCTGGTCCTGAAACCAAAAATAATGGTGCTCCAATTACTGGCATAGAAATATTCTCTTTTATGTGTTTGTGTATAGCCACTTACTACTCCTTTTATTAAAATTTAATTATATAATTTTGGATAGTCATCCACTAAGTAAACGAAAGCTTTTACTCCTTTGTCTAGTGCCGAGTCATCAACATAAAAATACGGAGAATGATTTCCAGCTGCATCTGTCCTTTCACCAAAATTTTTTGATTCAAGCCCAACTCCAGGTTTATTAACTCCTAACCAAAAGTACATACCGGGTATTTCTTGAGAAAAATATGAAAAGTCCTCTGCGCCAGTAACAGGAATATTAGATTCATAGAATCTTCCAGGAGAGGCTTGCATCAAAGAAGGCTTCATGACTTCAACAAGTTTTTCATTGTTAAAAGTAACTGGGAAAAACCCGCCTACATCAAATTCAACTGTGATATCAGTTCCTGTTCCAGTTGCGACCCCTCTGGCAATTTGTTCAATCTCTTCATAAATTTCTTTCCTCAATTCAGGATCAAACGTTCTAATAGTTCCCATAATTAAAGCATCTTCAGGAATAATATTTCCTCTAGTGCCAGCTTCAACCATTCCAACAGATACCACTGCAGGATTATTAATAATATTGATTCTTCTACTTACAACCGTATTGAGGGATTCAATTAATTCGGCAGTTGCCATTATAGGATCAATTCCTGCCCATGGAGTTGATCCATGAGTTTGAACTCCCTTAATTTTTATTCTATAAGTTGAGGCTGCAGCCATTGCTGGACCAGGCGTAACAGATAAAACTCCATTTGGAATATTAGTAACATGTAGTCCAAAAATAACTTCTGGATTATATCTATCAAATATTCCTTCAGCTAACATCATTTTTGCACCGCCGCCTTCATCTTCTGGCGGACCCTCTTCAGCTGGTTGAAATATCAACATGATATTACCCTTTATTTTCGATCTATTTTTAGCTAAAAACTCTGCCACTCCCATCAGTATTGCAACATGAGCATCATGGCCACATGCATGCATTACCCCAACATCATTTCCTAAATATGTAGTTCTTACCTTTGAAGCAAAAGGCAGGCCTGTTTTCTCCTCAACTGGAAGTGCATCCATATCAGCTCTTAGGGCTATTGTTGGACCAGGCATTCCTCCTTTAATCAATCCTACCACTCCTGTATATGCAATTTTAGTTTCGATCTCAATACCTAATGAAATTAAATGATCTGCTATTTTTTTTGAAGTTCTAAATTCTCTATTACCTAATTCAGGATATTGATGGATATCATGTCTCCAGTCTATAACTTTTTCCATTAAAGGCTCTAGTTCTTTTTCTAATGCATTTTTTAAGTCAGCATTTATCAAAGGTGAAACTAAAAGACTAAATATAATAAATTTTTTCATGTTTATTTTCCAAACTATTAATCACCCATTGCTTCTAGGATTTCTAATAATAAATTAATAATATCTAAATATAAAATAAAAGCCATTCTCATAGCGGTTCCCCAATCATTTGAGCCTAATTCTTGCATTCTTATAAGATTAAAATCATAGAGTAAAAATAATGAAAATAGCAATGACCCAAAAATTGCTGCTGCTCTTATTGTATTTCGACTAAAATCTTTAACAAAGCGCGCAATATGAAAAACTATTAAGCCAAATAAAGATAGGCAAAGCGTTGCCCCAAAAATGTCATTTTGAG
>MDSY01100035.1_pt1 | contig 12608 bp, 10 predicted proteins | sample 811131 | NCBI WGS metagenome assembly MDSY01 (sample SAMN05326643, study PRJNA326480) | marine metagenome | isolation source: seawater | place: Atlantic Ocean: South West | collected 2010
CGTTCTATGTGAAAAACCACTAGCAATAACCATAAAAGGTTGTAATAAAGTTATAGAAGCTTGGAAAAAAAGTGGAAAAGTATTGAGTGTTGCCGAACAGGAGAGAAGAGACCCTATATGTAGATTGACCAAAGCTTTAATAGATGCAGAAGTCATAGGTAATCCTTACAGTTTTCTAAATGGATCCGCCAGAGGCTCTAAAGATATAATTATTCTCCCATGGAGACACCACAAAAACATGGGGGGAATTTTTGTTGATGCAGGAGTTCATATTGTAGATCAAATGATGTACTATCTCGGAGATATAGAAGAAGTATACGCTGTGTCAAAATTGTGGGAAACAAAAAGATATAAAGGTGAAAAAATAGGAGTCTCAAACTTTTATGAAAAATGGGCTAGCTCTGTACCAAATGAGATAGATGCTGACTCAGAAGATATGGTCATTTCCACTATGAAATTTAAAAATGGCGCCATCGGACAATGGACATCTTTTTATGCAGCTCATGGTGAAATTACAGAGTACGCAATGATTTATGGAAGTAAAGGTTCTATGACTCCAGCTAAGCAAAGGAGAGGTGATCCTTTGAGATTAAATCTTGATGGAATAGGAGAAATTTCTGGAGATCAAGTTCTTGAACTTGTCCCAAATTTTCATTTAGATGAACTTACATCACGTTTATTTCAATCAGAAAGATTGGGTTCATATAAAACCCCATTTGAAGATGTTGATAAATTTTTAGTTGCGCTTGAATATTATGAATTAGGACAATGTATAACGGACGGTACAAAACCTGAAGTTGATGCATACGTTGGAAGAAAAGATTTAGCTGTCTGTAATGCTGCTCTTGAATCCTCTGTCTTAGGCAGAAGTGTAACTATTGAAGAAATTGAAAATGAAATTACTTCTGAATATGAATCAACTATTAATGATTATTGGAAAATTTAAAGAAAGAGAAGTTAAATGAAAATAGCTAAAGTTGAAACTTTTTTTGTTTCTAGGTTTTTGGTTGTAAGAATTACCACTGAAGATGGTGTACAAGGAATTGGAGAATCATGTTACTGGTCATACCCTAAGGCGGCTGAAGCTACAATTCACGGTTTTAGAGATGCTTTAATAGGAATGGAAGCAAATGATATAGAACACATATGGAGTTTTCTTTGGAGGTATAATTCTGCATTCAGAGGCAACAGTATAGGTGGGGCTATTAGCGCTATAGATATGGCATTATGGGATATAAAAGGTAAAAGACTTCAAGCCCCAGTCTGGGATCTTTTAGGAGGGAAAGTAAGACAAAAGATAAGAGCTATAGCTTTGGGAGTTAGTGGAGATACTCCAGAAGAATGTGCTAAAGGGGCTAAAAAAGCCTTAGAGGATGGTTTTACAGCACTAAAATTTACCCCTATGCCTAATAATTGGGCTGAGTTGTCATACTCAAAAATGATTGGAATTGCAGTAGAAATGGTTGAAGCAGTAAGAGAGACTGTAGGATGGGATTTTGATATAGGGGTTGAAATTCATAGGAATATGCAACCTCATGAAGCGATAGCTTTTTGTGAAGAAGTAGCTAGATTAAGGCCATATTTCATTGAAGATCCTATAGTTCCTGATTCTGTAGTCGCAATGGGAGATGTTTCTGCAAAAATGAAGCTACCTTTAGCTGTAGGTGAAAGAAACATGGGTATATGGGAATTTAGGGAGTATGCACAACTTGCAAAACCTGCTTTTTTCAAACCTGATATTGCTGTAGCAGGTGGAATAACAGGTGTAAAAAAAATAGCTACAATAGCTGAAGCAAATCATATCAAAATTTGTCCTCACAATTTTCAAGGACCAATCGCGACAGCTGCATGTGTTGCATTAGGAATATCATCTCCATCCTGGGATCTTCAAGAATCTATTCAGGAAGATAAGCCACCAAGAAGGGATATGACAGATGAAATAATTAATTTAGAAAATGGCTGGTATTTTCCTTCAGAAAAACCTGGATTAGGAATTAATTTTAATGAAAAAGCTCCAGCTATGCATCCATTCGATCCTGCAAAAATACCGCCTCCAATTTCAAGTGACGGAAGTGTAGGTTTGAGATAATTATCTTAATTTGTGAAAAATATTGCCCAAATTACTGTAAGTATAGTTAGAAAAATTAGAAATCTATTCGTATATTTAGATAATCCAATGGTTCTGTTTATAGATAAACCTAAAAAGCACCAAAAATTATGAAAAATAATTTGTAAAAAAAGAAAACTTATAGGAACTAAAAAATATAATTCAAAAGATCCACTTAATCCTTCAGTAAATTTTGAAAAAGCAATTAAGCACATAGCCCATGTTTTTGGGCTTAATGGATGTACAAAAAGACCTTCTTTAAACTTAAGTATTTTCTCATAAGAATACTTTTTTTCGTGAGAATTCCACCCTTTCATTGATAACCAAATCATATAAATAACACAAATATACGAAAATGATTCCATAATTATCGGATAGTCTCGAACTAATAAACCTAAACCCAAAGAAAATAATATATTAAGTAATAATTTTCCAAAAACTAACCCAGATAAAAATGGTATAGATCTTAAATATCCATATTGAGCACCGGTGGAAAGTAGTAGTAAGTTTGCAGGCCCTGGTGTACTCACCATTAATGTTATGAAAACCCAAAGAGGGAAATATTGTGAAAAAATCTCAAACATACTACTATAATATTTATTTAACCAAATTTTATCGGATTTTAAATATGAAAATAGAAGAATTAAATATTTACCACGTAGCAATGCCTCTTATAGACCCATGGATTACTTCTTATGGAGCAGACTATGAAATACATTCTATTTTGATTAATGCAAAAAGTGGTGATTATCAAGCATGGTCAGAAACTTGTGCACTAGAGTTACCAACATACTCGTATGAAAGTGCAAATTCAATTTTTTATAATCTATCAGAAATATTTGGAAAAAAAATCATAGGTAATGATTATCAAAATGCTAAAAATCTAAATGATGACTTGAAAGTATATAAAGGAAATCCATTTGCAAAAGCAGGTCTAGATATAGCTTGGTGGAATCTAAAAAGTGAAATAACTAATACTCCTCTTCACGAACTAATAGGTGGAACAAGGAAAGAAGTAGTAGCTGGAGCAGATTTTGGAGTTGAAAAAGACATTGATACTTTGTTAAGTAAAATACAATTAGCAGTAGATAAAAAAACTCCTAGAATAAAATTAAAAATCAAAAAAGATTGGGATAAAGATGTTCTAGATGCAGTTAAGTCCACTTTTCCGAAATCTATTTTTCACGTAGATTGCAATGGTGGATACTCTCTAAAAGATTTAGATTTTTTCAAGTCTATTGATAAGCATGAGTTAGCATTTATTGAGCAACCCTTAAATTCTGATGATCTAATTGATCATGCAAAATTAGCAAAATTAATTGAAACCCCTATATGCTTAGATGAATCAATAAATGGGGTAGAAAGAGCCATACAAGCAATTGAGATAGAAGCATGTAAATATATAAATATAAAACCAGGAAGAGTTGGTGGTATTACTAATTCTTTAGAAATCAATAAAATTGCTGAAAATGCTGGCATTCCTGTATGGGTTGGAGGAATGCTTGAAAGCGCACTTGGAGCAAGTATTTGTATTGCATTGGCTACACTAGAAAACTTCACTTATCCTGGAGATTTATTTCCTTCAGACAGATTCTATACTGATGATTTATGCAAACCAGAAAACAAGTTTAAATCACCATATATTTTTGAACCATTAAACGTATTGCCAAAGCCTGATTCTGAGCTTCTGGAAAAGTACACAGTAAAATCGGCTAAATTAAATTAATTACAGCAATTACATCCTGAACTGCAAGAGTGATTATTAGATGGAGGGACATCTAATGCTGGATTTTTATCAAAAAAACCTGAAGGCTTAATAGAAAATCCAATGTAAGCGACTGGCATTACAGGCCAATCTTCTAATCTTGGTATATGGTTATGCCCTAATGTATACCAAACAACTAAATCTTTATCTTTGGTGTCTCTTTTTGATTGAATCCATTTTGGGAGTCCGTCTCCTCCAGGATGCTGTTGAGGATAATCTCCTGAAGCATATAATTCTTTATTATTAAATTGTGTAACCCAAAGATGTGCGTTCATAAAACCAGCTCTCTTATTTACTACAGAATCTTTATGACTAAACGGAAGTAGATTTTCTCCAGGAGCTATCTTATAACTTACAGGCTCTCCCATATAATTTTTCTTTGAATTATTTGATATTGTCCAATATCTAGCTGCAAAAGGATCAACTATCCTTGCTCCTTCACCTTCATTTTGAATTAATGTTTTTTTTGTAGAAAAAGCATTACCGTGTTTATTTTCTTCACTGATTGGATCTAGAATTGTATCAACTTCATATACCGAATTTTCGATTCCATCAACCATCATGTCTAACCTAACATTAAAAAAATGTTGATGATTATGTGCAACAACTTGAGGAGCTACTAAAGTACCATGTTTTGGCTTAACTCCAGGAGGTACAGCTGAAGAATTCACAATCCCAGTTAATTTCACCTCATATTCAATTCCTCCATCCTGATAAAAATACCAAAAAAATCCATACTCATAGTTACCTACTGTAACAATTGAAGAAATCACAAGCCTCCTAGATCTTCTAGTTTCAACTTCTCCTGTTCTAGTGTCAGTATGTTTCCACAAAATGCCATAATCCTCTTCATGCATACAAATAGCATTCTTAATCAATGTTGCATTTCCTCTTATATCGAATAAAGATGCATCAAAATATCTTATTTCACCTAAGCAGTCACATCCAAGTTCTAATGAATTGGCACATTTTCCTATACCAACTTCTCCTGCATCAAAAACTTGTTTTTTAAAATGGTCATTAGTTGGATCTCCATACGGTACAATCATTTCAGATAAAGATGCCCTATATAATATTGGTCTTAATTTTCCATTATCTTCATACCCAACAGTATGAATAACTAATCCTTCACGCTTAGTAAAACCAATTCTCAAATTCCATTTTTGCCACTTAACCTCATTTCCATCAACCTTAAAGCTTGGACCCTCTGGCTGGGTGATTTCAATAGGTTTTAAGTCTGTTCTAAATTCCTTTTGGTAATTTTGAGAATAATTCCCATCGTTTGGAGGAATTGGAACTGTACCAAAATCTTGAATATCTACAACTTCATTTTTATTTAAATCTAATATTATTGAAAGACCTTCAATTGGTCGCGCATACGCATTATCTTCTGGTTCCCTTCTAATCCAACATCTTCCAATTGCTAATCTTTTACCTTCTTCATCTTTATTTCCAAAATTAGATATAGGCCAAGGATCAATCTGTAATAGATCTGGATCTGTAATGCCTCTTTTTTTCAAAGCTTCAATTACCTTAGGATCTTTTTTCATCTTTGATTCCCATTCATTAAAATCCATTTCTAAATCACCAAAAATAAAAGCTGGTTGAACGTTAGGAATAAATTCACATCTATGAATTTTTTCACTTATTAAATTTATTTCAAGCTCATAAATTTTTTCTTCTTTGAAATTTAGCACTACAACAAATGCATTTCTGTCTATATGATCCCCTTTTTTGAAAGAGAGTACTTTTTCCTTAGTTGGCTCAAGAAGCATTATTGTTTCAAAAAGTAATTCTTTTCCAAGATCAGACTTAGCCTTTACTATTTCAGATATTTTATTAATTTCATCAAAACTTAAAGGATCTAAAGGATGAGTAATAATATTATTAAATTTGACTTCTGCAGATAAATTTTTAGATTTGTTCAACTATATCTCCCCAATTTTGTAAAAAGATTTTTACTTATTATATTCAAATGATTTTATTTAGAAATAAATAGATTGGCATTTAAGTGATTTCTTAGATATTTCAAATATAAAAAACTATAATATAAATATTCATAATTTAAATATCCCTAAATGTATGTCAGATAGAATAAATAAATTACATAGATATATGAGGATTGGGTTGAATAGAAATGGTCAGTTTCCTAGCCAAAACGATCTAATAAAAAAATTAGATTTAAGTGTTGAAGCGTTTAAAGAATTAATTATTGATGCTCAAGAATCTGGCAGAGATATAAGACCTGATACATTTGAACTTAACCAATATCTGAAGATTAATATTAATGAAATTGAATTTGGAACTGATGAAAAAGAACCTTTTGGATATAAAGATTTTATACATTACAATAAAATTCTGAGTGATCTAGTAAGAGATTTAGATTTTAGCAATGATGAAAAAACTGAGGATATTTTAGAATTTGCAGGGACTATTGTAAATTTCCTAGAAATTCTAATAAAAAATGTTACCAAAAAGTCATCTTTAATAGATCAAAATAAAAAAAATATTGAAAGTAATTATGAAGAAGTTATGTCAGTATATGGTGAAAAAAAAGAACCATTAATCAATATTAAACAATTACAAATAAGTATAGATAAATTCTTAATTCCATTTCAAAGCATTTTTAATAGGATTGGAATTATTTTTGAATCATATGATATGCAAATTGAAGAACCATTCAATGAACAAAATATTATTGAGGATTATAACAATATAGATTTCAATGAAATAGAAAGTTTTTTAAAGTTATTTTATGACGATCAATTGGGATTATAAATAAATATTGTATTTATGAATTAATATGTACTTTCAAAGATTTTGATTTTTTATCATAAGCTTTTTCGAAACCTAATTGTATATCCTTTGGTTCATAAGTATGAGTTACTATTCCCTTGTAAGGATGATCGCCAGAGGATAGTATTTCAATCGCAAGTTTGAAGTCACTGATGCCATTTATGTTCGCATAACAAGTTGTATTTATAAAATTAATTTCTTTCATCATAGGTTGTAAAAAGTCCATTTCAATTTTTTCACCAAACCTTCCAAGAATTAGTACATTGCTAACATTTCTAACAACATTTGCACTTTGAACTAATGAAGAATTATTAGTTCCTCCAACGCTCTCAATTGCAATATCGACTCCTATTCCACTTGTATTTTCCAAACAAGCATTTTCAAGGTCCCCTGGTTCTGCACTAACAACAATATCCGCTCCCATCAATTTGGCTGCCTCTGCTTGATGAGGATATTTTGCAGAAGCAATTATTTTGGATGCACCAAAAAATTTTGCAGAAGCAATTGCACCTAATCCAATTGATGCTGATCCTACCACAGCAACAGTCATTCCTGTCTCAAATTTACAATATCTAAGCCCATGGACAGAAATAGCTAAAGGTTCCACTAATGCTCCTTGACTGTAGGTCATTTCATCAGAAATTCTATACATACCAAAAGGTTTGCGAGTTACATATTCTCCAAACCCTCCACCTGTATCTTGTCCAGGATTTATACAATGTCTTGTGTATCCAAAATTACAATAATAGCAATCTTGACAAGCTCTTCCTGCTCCACCCATATCTATGGCTACCCTACTTCCAATCTCTAAATCTCCTGAATAATTTTTGGGTAATTCTTCAATTATTCCTGAAACCTCATGTCCCCCAGGGATAATCTGAGGTAAATTACCAGCTTCAGTAAAATGAGTTTTATTTTTCCTTTCAATAGTATTGTGTAAATCCGAACCACAAATTCCAGATGACATTACCTTTACTAGAGCTTGATCATCAAATATTTCTGGCATTTTTGTTTTTTTAAAAATATATTTACCTTCAGCCATATCTAATCCGGCATTCATTTCTTTTTTTGACATTCTATTAATCCTTCCTAGAGGTTATCATCCAAATATTATATTTTTATTGATTTTATAATTCAAAACTTAATGAACAAATCCAACTTTTTGACCTTTGAAATCAAGATTAATTACATTACTATCACAAGTTTCACACCATACTTGTAAGCCTTTTTCAGTCCAACCTATAGCAAAACCAGAAATACCAACGTTTGAATTTTCAATAACTTTTGCTAAAACATCTACTCTTTTTCCTTCTTCTTCTGGAATATCACCACAGTTTTTACAAGTAAAATATTGAAGAATAAATAGACCTTTTTTTGCATTTTCAATCATTAACTCTTCAGCTCTTTTAGAATGGTGATCTGACTCATTTTTTTCAGCTAAATTATCTAATTCATCATGATTCATTAACAGCTCTCTTAATTTTAATTTATTTACTAATTATTTAGTATAAAGAGATTACTATAAATTTTCATGGAAATGGATTATTTTGTTGAAATGATTTAGAGCTAAAACAAATTATATAAATTTATTCGTAAATGTTTAATTTGGAGATTTTTTCAGCATTTTTTAATAACTTCAGACTACTTGGACCTAATTTCTCTATATTTAATACCTTTCCTTGCAGTCTAAATTTTTCCGTTATTTTACTCAATGCTTCAATAGAAGACTGATCCCAAATCCAAGATTCTGAACAATCTAAAGTAATAGTTTTTTCAGTAAAATTTAAAGGATTAAGAATATTATTAAATCTATTTATTGATCCAAAAAACAATGTCCCTTTTAACTTATATTTGGCTTCAATGTCTGAAATTTTAATTTCCTCTATTATATTTAAAAAGTTTGATGATTTCCAAGCGTAAGTTAAAGCAGAGAAAATAACACCAACAATCACTGCAATAGCCAAGTCTTGCCAAACAGTAACAGCTGTTACAAGAATTATAACTAAAGCATCTTCCTTAGGAACATTCCTTAATATTTTAAATGAGCTCCAAGCAAAAGTACCAATTACGACCATCATCATTATTCCAACCAGTGCTGCAATAGGTATCATTTCAATCCATCTTGAGAAAAATAAAATAAAACATAAAAGAGAAATAGCAGCTACAATTCCTGATAATCTACCTCTTCCACCTGAAGAAATATTTATCATAGATTGACCAATCATTGCACAACCGCCCATTGCTCCAAAAAAACCACATGTCAAGTTGCTTAAACCTTGTCCTACACATTCTTTATTTGGTTTACCTTTTGTATCTGTAATTTCATCAATCAGCGTTAAAGTTAGTAGACTCTCAATTAATCCAATACCAGCTAATGTTAGTGAAAAAGGAAGAACTATCCATAATGTTTCAAAACTCATTGGAACACTAGGAATAGTAAACGCAGGTAAATCTCCTGATACAGATGCTAGGTCTCCAACAGTTAGAGTATCTATTTTGAATAAGATTACGACTAAAGATAAAATAATTATTGAAATCAATGGAGAAGGAATTATCTTTCCAATTTTTGGAACCTTAGGAATAAAAAAGATTATGCCCATTGTGACTAATGTAAGAATTACCATAATAGATAACTGACCACTCTCCAGCCAACCTCCGTTAAATAAAACGTTTATGGCACTATGACTACCTTCAGAATGTGAGGTTGCACTATGATCCTTAAATTGTCCAATCTGACTTAAGAAAATTACAATTGCTAATCCATTTACAAATCCAAGCATTACTGTAGATGGAACAATATGAATAAATTTTCCTAATTTTAATAAACCTATAATAATTTGTATTATTCCAGTTAAAATAATAGCTGCAAATAAATACTGAACTCCATAAATTGCTACTAATGAAACCATCACAACTGCCATTGCTCCTGTAGCACCAGATATCATTCCGCTTCTTCCTCCAAATAAAGATGTAATAATTCCAACAATGAATGCAGCGTATAATCCAACTAAAGGTTCTACGCCAGCTACAAAAGAAAAAGCTATTGCTTCGGGAACAAGTGCTAAAGCCACAGTCAAACCTGAAAAAAAATCTAATTTGGGATTATTAGTTATTTGATATTTTGCCAATAAGTTTAAGAGCATGAAGGAAACTATATCAGTATGAATTAAGCATTTTCTACAAAATATATTACGAGTTATAACGATAATTTATAGAATATAAATTATTTGCCAAGAGATTATAATAAATTCTATGAAAATAAATTTAATTATATTTTTAGCATTAATTTCAATTAGTTGTTCATCAAACGAATCAGACGAATCTATAAAGATCGAAGGTAATATTTCTCCTACACAAACTCCTGTATCTATGAAAGAAAAAAAAGTAGCACCAGAGTTAATCACTCCTACAAAAGCTTCAAAACCTTTAGCAACTTCAAAACCTTTAGCAACTTCAAAACCTGCTACACAAAATAATTACGAAAGAAAATTGTTACCAACGGTAAAACCTGCTACACAAAATAAGAAAGAAACAACTTTTTATCCAACTGCTATACCTACCATAACTCCTACTCCTACACCTACTTATCCAGCTAATGCTATAGTATTTGAAAGTTTAGAGTTTGAATTATATATAAGAGAAAAGATTGATAAGGATTATATTACTTTAGAAGATATATCTAAAATTAAAGAGATAAAAATAGGTGGCCAAATTGGTCAAACGAATTTAAATAATAAAATTAGTATGGAAAACATAAATGATCTTAAATATTTTAAAAACCTTGAGGAATTAACTATTAGAGAAGCTGGAATAAAAGACATAAATGGAATAGAAGAACTTCAAAATTTAGAACATTTAGATCTTACAGGTAATGATATTGAAAATATAGAAAGAATTGCTCTTTTGAGAAATCTAGAACATCTCTATATGTATGATAATAAAATTTCTGACATTTGGGCTTTTACCCCACAAAGAAATCCTTACTTGAAACATTTATGGTTAGATGGGAATAATATCCAATCACTTGGTCCATTTATACCATCAATAAATGAATTCGCAGGACAATTAACTCATATTGGAATAAGTAGAAACCCGATATTATCAGAAAATTGGGAACAAGCATTTAATGAAAATGTTAGGACTCTTCAAATTGGAGGACTAGAAATAGACAATAAAATACTTAAAGAATTATTTTCTCAAAATCATGGGTTCCCAAATTTAGGATATATAAATTTGGGAGGAAATAAAAAAATTTCTGATTTGAGCCCATTATTAAAACTCAAATCATTAAAAGAAATATCTATAGAAAAAAAAGTACAGGGATCAGCATTGGACGCACTAATGAGAGATGGTGGTATAGAAGAATTAGAAAAAAATGGAGTTAATGTAAATTTTGTAAATTGGAATTACGATTAAAACTTACTGCTCTGAAATTTACTTAGAAATATTAATAAATTCATCAAATATCAAATAAATTAGGGCTAGATTATGGACGTCCCATTGGTTATAAAGCAAATTTTATAATCAATAGGACCTAATTAAGTATATCAAGTTGATTTTTTTTCAGGAAATTTTGTGACATTAAGTTATTCAAAAGTTAAGGTTTTAGCTAAATTATCTAGTCTGTAATGATCTAATCCAAATTTTAATCAAGAATCTAACGTTGAATAAGTTTAATAAGATATACTAATCAAAGTAGCTGTTATATGAGTGCTATCAAATAGCAGTTATTTTTTAAAATGTCCTCAGTTTGATGATTTGAATGAGGGCATTTTTTTATTAAATGAAAAACTGTTTGATCAATAATATCTTAGATACACTGCTCATTTCTCCAGTAGCAAACCAACTTATGGACACTTTATTAAAATCTATGATTTTCATAAATTACTCCAATTTCCTGGATTTAACAAGTCAGTATCATCGATTGATAATTCTTTAGGAATAGAAGGAAGATTTCCATCGATTGAATTAATAATTTTTTGCAACTGATCTTTATTATCAACACCTACTAAAACTCTAGATACCTCAGGTATTGAAATCATATATCTAATGGTCGCTTCTAAAGCTGATAATTTATTATCAGCAAGCCATTCATGCCAAAATTTCCATAAACTACTCCATCTCTCAAACTGATTGGGTCTTTTCTTGTGATCCATTAATAATAGACCTTGTAAAAAAATGGAACGCGTGTGTATCTCTATACCTTTAGAATAGATTTTATTTAATAATCCATTATCAAATAATCGTCTATCTAAAATATTCATTGGAAATTGAATAATATCAATATCAAATCTATCAATAATCTTTATTAATTGATTATCAATATAAGCAGAAACACCAATTTTATTAACTAAACCCTGATCCTTGAGAATTTGAAGTTGTTTGAAAATCATTTCGCCACCAGGCTTTAATAGATCTTCACCATGATGGACTAACAATCCATATAGTGATTTTTGTTTTAATAATCTTAAAGACTGATATAAATCACTGATTACGAAACTAGCCACTTTTTCAGTAATAGCTTCCTGATCAAAACCTCTAGTTTTGGTTACGATATCAAAATCTTGAGTATTTACTTCTCCCAACACTTGTTCACTAGATCCATAAAGTTTCGCAGTATCTAACATTCTTATATCATTATTACGTGCAAAATTTATTATATTATTCACCTCATTTGGCTCAACCTTGACACCTGAATTAATACCATAATCTATACCAAATTGAACTGTTCCTAGTGCTATTTTTTCCATAATTATTACCTTCAATTAAAAATCTAATTTATAGGTTTTAAAATCTTGAATTGCTCTGATTCAGGAAGATTTAAAAATTCCTCAAAAGTTACATAAAATTCGTCCATGGTAAATCCAAACGCATTTTCAAAGGCTTTTTCTTTTCCAAGATAAAAAATACTAGGGATATATTCTTTAAAAAAATAATCCA
>MDSY01052412.1_pt1 | contig 12604 bp, 13 predicted proteins | sample 811131 | NCBI WGS metagenome assembly MDSY01 (sample SAMN05326643, study PRJNA326480) | marine metagenome | isolation source: seawater | place: Atlantic Ocean: South West | collected 2010
GGGGGGGGGGGGGGGGGGATACTTTCGGGCGCCTCGGCAGGTGGCGGTGGCGGTGTCCAAGCGGTGGGGGTGCGCGGTGGGAGTGCGATGGGGGTGCGGTGGAAGTGTTCAAGCGGGTGGGGAATGTCCAAAATGTGGTCGAAAAGTCGAGAGAGAGCGAAGCATCAGAAGAAAGAGAAGTCGTATAGATTTTATATGTCTCCAGTCCTTTTCAAAATGAATTGAACCTGCGGCGGGTCAGCCGAGAGAAAAATCGTATCATCCCGCACCCGCGCTCTCTCGAAAAAGTGGAAAGTCAAAGCGTGTGGGCAGGAAGAGGAGGCAAAGGGGGCGTCGCCAACGAGAGAAGAGTGGGCCCACCCCGTCCATTTTTCTCTCGTCGTTTTTCTTCAAACCGCCCACCTGCTTTGCCGTCTCATGGGCGCGTGAGAGAGAGAGAGGAGCCGCTTCGAAGGGAGCCGCCTTTGGATCCTGTAGAGCATAGGGGCATCGGGGTGGAGAGGGGTCAAGGGGGGTCAAGGGGGGTGAGAGGGGTCAATTGAGTCGAGGGGGTGAGAGGGGTCGAGGGAGGCGTGGGGCGTGGGTGGGGTTGTGCGTGGGAGGTGCGCGTGGGATGGGCGCGTGGGATGGGCGCGTGGGATGTGTGCGTGTACGGGGTGTTGACGAGCTCTTCCAGAGCAACAGGCCACGGGGTGAGCGCCCGTTGCTCAACCATAGGTCGTGGCAATGCTTTGGCATCTTCGCATGACGACCCTGGGAAGGCATGGCGGAGCTCGCCTTGCAGGGAGATACCGAATGCCTTCCCGCGGGGGGAGGCCCACACAGGCTCGTGCCACCAGACACCTTCCTGGGTGAGGGGGAGGCTCGCTCGCAGGGGGCTCGCGCGCACCTCTCGAAAAAGACAGGGCGACGCCTTCCGTCCAGTGTTTTGTCTTGCCTCGTTCCCCTTGGTGGACGGGGGGCTAGATCACTCTTGTACTAACACGCGGCCCTGGGAGTTTTGTCGGCCAAGCAAACATGGACACCCCGAAGGTTGATGTGGTGGAGCTGGATGGGCTGGTACGCCGGAGGGCCATGGGTGGTTTGGGCTGCGGCCGCGTGGCCGAGACGCAACACCACTGCCCATCACCGCTCCCCATCACCGCTCCCCATCCACTTCCCCGCCCCCACCCACACAACGCATCCCCCCGCCCCAACAGGTGGTCCTCAAGATAGTACAGCACTGCCAGAGCGCGCTGCCAGGTTTCGTCACGGGCCAGCTGCTCGGGCTGGACATTGGTCGGACGCTGGAGGTGACCAACTGCTTCCCATTCCCCGGGAAGGAGGACGCAGAGCAGGCTCGCGCCGAGGGCGGCGACGGCGGCGACGACGACGACGACGGAGCGGGCTATCAGATGGAGATGATGCGCTGCCTGCGCGAGGTGAACGTGGACAACAACACGGTCGGGTGGTACCAGTCCACCTACTTCAGCTCCTTCATCGAGGACTCGTGCATCGAGACGCAATTCAACTACCAGGAGAATATCAAGAACTGCGTCGTCATCATCTATGATCCGTCTAGAACCCGCTCCACCGGGATGGCGCTGCGCGCCTTCCGGCTCACGGACTCCTTCATGGCGCTGTACAAGGAGGGCAAGTTCACGCTCACCGCCCTCGCCGCCGCCGGCCTCTCCAACAGCGACGTCTTCCAGGAGCTCCCCATCCGCGTGCGCAATTCGCATCTGAGCTCCGCGCTGCTCCTCGAGCTCCAGGAGCAGTGCGAGCTGCACCCGAACGCGGCGGACTTTGCGCGGCTGGAGCTGCACACGAATCCGTTCCTGGAGAAGCAGATGCAGCTCCTCATCGAGTGCATCGACGACATGCAGCAGGAGGCCATCAAGCTCCAGCACCACGAGCGCAACGTGCAGCGACAAAAGGCGGCGCAGCAGCAGTACTTGCTCAAGAAGAAGGCGGACGCACAGCAGCGGGTGATGCGTGGCGAGGCGCGAGACGAGGAAGATCTATCCACCAACCCTCTCTTCAAGCCCATCCCGCAGCCCAGCCGACTCGAGTCGCTACTCATCATGAACCAGATGCAGGCATACTGCGAACAGATCAACCAGTTCACGGGGCAGAGCTTTGCCAAGCTATTCTTGATGCACAGCTTGAATGCGGGCACTGGGCAGGCATAGCGGGGGTGCGCGGCGCCACCGCGGGCACGCGCGCCTCTGTCGGAGCTCGCACCGACAGTGCACCTCGCACAGGTGCGCAAGCGCGTCGACGAGTATGGGTTGTGTCACGCACAGCGTGGGGGGCGCTGCGACGCAACTATCATTGGTACATTGAACTAGAGTAGTATTAGGATCATATCACGTCGCTGTTTCAACAAATACAAGCAGTCGTGATCCAATCCTGTGCCTGTAACCAGCTGTAGCTCGTTACCCTCTGTATATATCTATATGGTAAATGGTATATATCTATATGGTAAATGGTATATATCTATATATCTTATATCATATATTCATATATATCCTACATCTATTCATATAGGACCTATAAATAATAAAGTTAAAGTTAAAATAGAACATATACCTAATATTAATATTAAGAACCTAATATTATATATAAATATAAACATTTAAATTTACATTAACATTTACAATTTAAATTTATAAACTAAAACTTTGTATTAATAATAATAGGTCCTAGGAACCTAATGTAGTAGGAACCCATTTAGAGTTCCTAGGCTTAGGCTAAATTAGAATTCAATAAAATGTATGCATATACATTCACATTGGCATCAGCTCGCCTCCACCGCGTTGAGTGTCCTCTCAACAAGGGCACAATACTGATCCTCGTCAAAGGAGGCGCGGAAGAAGTTACACGATAGGTTGGCCTCAAGTAGCACGATACCCTCCTCTGACGTGAGCGCCACATCCCATCCCACCAGAGGCACGCCAGGCATCAGCTTCCGGTGCGCCTCGGCCACGAGCGCCACGCACTCATCGACAGCGTCGATTCTCGCCCCCTGCTCGTCAAATTGGAAACAAAATACATGGCGACGATCCGTATGGGAAATTGTGCGATGTGACATATATGGCGAAAGCAAATGAGCCGTGACACGTGGGAACGACAATGGGCGTGAGCCTTGCCTCGATCCTCACACCCGTGTCTGGGTGTGCCGCCACGGTGTGCCCCTTGGAGCGCCACGGGCCACCGAAGGCCTTGAATAGTCCGAGCTGATACCAGTGAGCGTTTGTTGTTCCCATTCCCAAGCGCCCAGTCGAGAGGTCGAGGTCGAACATGACGCACGAGTGGTCGGTCGCAGCGCCAGCGCGGCCCGCGCGCAGGCATCCGGAGACGATCACAATCTGCGCGGCGTCGGAGTGCGCGCGGCTGCCGCCAGAGGCGCTCACGATCCGGATCGTCGACAGCGGAGCGTCTGGTGGCAGTAGCCTCGCAAGCTCGGGCGCGTTGCTCAGACCTTGCTGCAGGATCCAATCGCCGCCTGCGGTGGCGTTCGCGTACAGGTGGAGCCCGAGCCCCCCCTCTTCATTGCGGTGCTTCACGACGAGCTTTGGGAGCACGAGGTACGATGTGGCGGCGACTCCGTTCGCTTCGCACGCCTCGAGGAACTCGAGCTTATCTTCCATTGCGTATCCCGTGTCGGCCGTCCGCTGCGCGTGGTAGGACGCCAACGCGCAGTTGAGCCGCCAGTAGGAGAACCAGTCGCGCGGCGTGAAGAGCATACGGGTGAAGAGCGCGTGGAGGGGAGGAGCTGCATCACGAGCTGCATCACGAGCTGCATCGCAAGCTGCATCGCGATCTCCAGAATGATCTGCCTCACCATCTCCACCAGAATCTCCACCAGAATCTCCCACGCGGGAGATGAGAGCGGCGACGAGAGCGATGAGCGGCACGCCGAGCCAGAGGAAGCTCACTGCGACGAGTCGCGAGTGGCAGAGGAGTGAGAGTGGCGCACCTGTGCCGGGGAGCGCCACGTTGCGCAGGTTCTTCCGCATGTCACCTCTCCACGTGCCGCTGCGGTAATGCGGTGCGTTCCACATGCGCACATGCAGGCAGAGCCAGTAGATTTGTAGCCTGGAGAGTGTACGCATGAGTTGTGTGAGCATGGAGGCAAGTCTCGCACACAAGTCTCTCACAAGTCTCTCACAAGTCTCTCCCCGCCATGCCATGTTTTGGCCACATGCAGGTGTGTCACGGCGTGTGCCGTTCGAGCGAGAGCAGTCGCGGTTGTGCGATGGACAGAACAGCAAACGGAAGCTCGCAAGTTGATCGCATCAAGCGAGAGCAGTCGCGGCTGCGGCGTCGACAGGGCAGCAGAGCAAGATGATCGCGCACCTCGCTTGGGGCTCAAAGCCTGGATAGCATTCGCACAGCTGGGCGTAGGGCATGCCGTGAACGAGGCAAAGCCAGAGCGCCTGCCAGTACGCTCGACACGCGCCGAACATGCTCAGCGACGACGCTGGCTCCGCATACAAGCGAAAGCCAGCCACACCCATGCTGGTGTCCGACAAAAAAGAATCGCCGAAAAAAAAACGCCATTTTGGCCTGAAGAAAACTTTTCTTAACGCGTCGAGCTTGCAGTAAGCTAGCAGTTTTTGCACCTGGGCACCTACTAGACTTGAGACATGCAAAGACCTCGCTGCTCATTTCCCACCTGTGAGAAGACGTCCCGTGAGCCCCCTCCCCTGCAACTCAATGTCCGCGGCGCCCTCCCATTTGCTCGGCTCCGCGCACTTTCGCTTGGAGAGCAAGCCACGGCCGACTAAATCTCCCGGGTCTCTCGTCGCCGCCACGCCGTCCGTATCCCAGCGCGCGGAGATGACGAGATCCTGGGCGATCCACTCGCTCTGAGGCACATTGGCAAACTCTGGCGTCAGGTCCGACGTCCGGAGCTCGAACGAGAACGGAAAGCTCGGCGCGGCGAAGCGCGCGGCGGCCAGAGGCGGAACTTTGCCGCCGGTCACATATCGCGGAACGTTGGCTTGAGGGACGAGCCGGCAAGTCACGTAGAGCGCGGAGGTTTGGGACTGCGGTGGCGCAAGCTCGGGCGTCACACGCACCACTCCGGTGGCGATCGTCGACTCTGTCGATTCAGAGGCCGCGCTTGGCCACCCTGTGCGAAGCTGCAGCAGCGCCGACGAGGCAGCAAGTAGAAAGGGCCGTCTGCTGCTGGATCTGTCGCCGAGAGTGAGCGGGGCCGGAGTATGCACCGGCGTCTGCAAGAGCCGAGCCGCTCCAAGATGCAGCCACGACAGGACGAGCAGCGAGGCCCTCGGCATCGGACGCGTCGTCTGCGGTGGACCGCAAATTCGACTTTCCTAAAACATAGGTTCCTAACTAAAAGGGTTCACTTCCCGCGAAAGCTGCCCATGGCCGAGGTCGAGCAGGCGCGGCGGCGCTACGAGGCGCTGCTGGACGTCGAGACGCTCAAGGTGAATTTGCAGGACGCGCTTGATCGTCGCGATCAGCTTTATGAGCGCATTTCGCACTGGTGCGTCGCCCGCACACACACACACACACACCGCTCAGCACGCTCCTTCCACTCGAGCACCGCTCGCAGCTCGCACCTCTTTACGTTTGCAATTCTGTGGCAGCCTGGAGCTGCGCAACAACATGACACTGATCAAGGAGGATGGGCTCACCTCGCTCAAGACGCGTGTCAACCTCGGCTGCGACTTCTTTGTCAACGCCAAAGTCCCCGACACGTCGAGCGTCTACGTGAACGTGGGCCTCGGCTTTCATGCGGAGATGACCATAGATGAGGCGATCGCCTTCAGCACGGCGCAGGAGGCGCAGCTGAGCGGCGCAGCAGATGAGCTCACCGATCAGGTCGTCGAGCTCAAGGCCAGGATCAAGCTCGTGGCTCGGGCACTCAACGAGCTTGGTACGATGGCCCGCTGATATTATCAAGCATTAAGCGGCTCAGGCTCTGCATGTCGTGTCACACCTAGAATGTGTGATCCACGCAGAGATCGTTTTGTGCATATACACGTATGATGGTATAGTGTATGCACGTATAGTTTCGTCGTATAGTCACGTGGTATAATTATAATAGAGAGAAGCGAGCTGCAAGCTTAGAACTCACGACAGTTGCCGTCTTGTACTATCAATATCATGAGCGCCTGCTCTTTGAGCGTCCGTGCTCGGTGTGTACGCTCCCGACGCTCCGAGCGGCGGTCCAGCTCCGATGCCACTGGCCGTCCTTGCGGGCGAGCGATACTTGGATGGCACCATCCTCTGTGCGTAGAGCGACTCGCCCACCTGCGAGAGGTATCGCCCCTGCTCGTCAGCGAGGCTGTTCACGTGCCGCAGGCGGTAGTCGAGGCTCGCCACCTCATTCGAGAGCGTGCGCTCCGTCGAGAGGAGCTGTGCGAGGTGCGCGCGTGTGCCGTCGGCGGCCCGGCGCGCCTCGCCCAGCCCCTCCCCAAGCGCATCCACCTCGCGAGCCAGCTCCACCTGCAGCGCGCTCTGCCGGCCCTCGCCATCACCCACCCTCAGCTCGAGCTGCGTCAACTGCTCTCCTATCTCTCCCAGCGCTGGCGGCACTGGCCGCAGCTGCCCGTGGAATCGACAAGAGGAATCCGGTGATACACGGGAAACAGTGGGGTAACAGAGGGGCGTGGCATATATGGGCACAATGGGCTCTGAGACTTGCCTTGCCCTCGATGTCTCGCAGCGAGTGCTCAATCGCAGCGCAGCGAGATTCGATCTCGCAGCCGTATCGACCCTCGAGCCGTCGGATCTCGTCAGTGAGCTCGGCGATGAGGGTGGCCGATGCGGCGCCGCGAGCATCGAGCTCTCCCCTGCAAACCTCCACCTGCGCGCCCATCTCCTCTTGGGCGCCGCGCAGCGCCTCGGCCGCGGCTGAGTCGCGGCGCACGAGCTCGGCGCTCAGCGCGTCGAGCGCCGCGCCGTGCTCGGCCACCTGCTGCTCGTGGAGCTCCGTCTGCTGTGGGAAGCGCTCGAGCAAGCTGTTGAGACGCCGTTGCTGGCCCTCGAAACGCGTCTGCAGATTGAGAAGAATCCTCGCGGTGAGATCTGGGAAGAATGGGCTGTGACGTATTGGAAGAATGATTCGAATGATTCGAATACGGTGCGAGACACCACACCTCCCAAGAGCTGTGTGCCGAGTCGGCACGGCGCGCCGAGGCGGAGACGGACTCGTCGATCTGGGCACTCAGCTTCTCGTCGACCGAACTGCTCGTCAAATTCGCCACACACACATTGCGCGCACACATGGGGAAGATGGAGTGACACATCGGGAACATGGAGCGTCACGTACGTGCGGGGATCAACGTGCGGAAAAAAAAAACACGGGGATCAACGGGTTGCGAGACTCACCTCACAAACGACTTGACGGCCTCAACTGCCGCACGCTGCGCGGAGAAGCCCTTCTTGAGCTCGGCGAGCTCGCCGTTCAGGGCCTGCGCCTGCTCCGTCGCTCCCACCACGTACTCGTCCATCACCTCGCGCTGCCGCGCCATCGCGGCGTGGAGGCCCTCGATCTGCGCTTGCTGCGACGCGAGCTGCTGCGCGTGCTGAGCCTGTCGGTGGCGGTGTGCGTGGAGGGCCTCGCGGAGCTCGGAAATGGTCGCGTCGCGACCATCCTTCGCATCCTCCATCGCCGCCAACCGATGCGCCGTCGCCTCACGATGGTCGGTGCCTTCACGGATCGTCTCTAGGAGTCCGTCGAAGACCTTGCGCAGGTCGGATTCGACACGCTTGATCTCGTGCCTCATGGTGGAGATTTGGCGTTCCGTGTCGCGCAGTGCACGCTGCACCGGCCCGGCTGCAGCCGGCGACCCCAGCCCCGGGGAGCCCACACTCATCGGCGGCATCGCCGCCGATCGGTAAGGCGTTGTGGGTATTCGAAATCGAAATGCTGTGTACACTTAACACTACGATCGCAACAGGCTTTGATGGGTATTTTTGTGGGGGGTCCTAAACCGCGGCACTTGCTCAGGCCCTGCGACGAGACAAAGACCGCTTTTCGGCAGCGACGCCCGCGCAGACTTCACAGAGTTCGGATCGCATGGCGGCTAGCTACGTGCGCCTGCGGGGCATCCCATTCTCAGCGTCTGACCAGGAGCTCGCGCAGTGGTTCCAGACCGCACCTGGTGGACCCATCACGGTGATTCGGGTCCACTTCACCTTCAACGCGCTAGGCAGGAAGTCTGGAGAGGCGTACGTGGAGCTGCCTGAGAACATGGCCGAGAGGGCGGTGCAGGCTCTGAACCACCGCCACATGGGATCGCGCTACATTGAGGTCTTCATGTCCAGCGAGGAGGAGGCTGCCACTGCGACTGCTGCGCAAGCGATGCAGACGCAGCAGCAGGTCGCTGGCCAGGGCGCCGCGCCGCAATGGCAAGAGGCGGGCACCGGATCGGCGGGCATCGTGCGGCTCCGTGGCCTCCCCTTCAACGGCACGCCGGAGTCAATCCTCCAGTTCTTCCAGGGCTTCAATATTCCCAACGGGTTGATGGACATCCACATGGTACTCGGACCAAATGGCCGGCCCAACGGCGAGGCCTACGTCGATTTCGGCTCGGAGGATGTGGCCGATGCGGCGCTGAGCAAGGACCGGGCGACGATCGGCTCGCGCTACGTCGAGGTCTTCCGCGCCACGCCCGAGCAGATGAACCAAGCCCTCTCGCGCACCAACAAGTCGAACAACCTGGCGCCGGTGCCTGGCATGCAACCTGGCATGCAGCAAGTGGCAGGCACACCCGGGATGCCTTTTGGTTATGGAGCCTTCTCGATGCCTGCACCGATGGCCTACGGCGCCGGCGCCATGGCCGCGCCCGGAGTCGTCGACTCCGTCATCAAGATGCGCGGCCTCCCATACAAGGTGACACGCAACGAGATCTTGGAGTTCTTCACCGGACTGAGCGTCCCGCTGAATGGAATCCACCTGATGTTCAACGACCGCGAGCAGCCGACCGGCGAGGCGTACGTGGAATTCAGCAGCCCCGACGATCGCGAGCGAGCGATGGCCAAGGACAGACAGCACATGGGCGGAAGATATGTGGAGCTCTTCCGGGTGCGCTGCGCGGAGACGCCCCGCCCCACCCTTCCCCACACCACACCACACCACACCACACCACCCCACCCCACACCACCCCACACCACACCACCCCACACCACCCCACCCCACATCAGGTGAGCCGCGCGGAGATGCTCCAGGCGCTCGAGCAGTTTGTTGGCGGCTATATGAGCAGCCAGAACATACAGATGCCGGGTGGCATGGGGGGCGGCGCCTTTCCCGGCATGTACGGCGCTATGCAGGGCGCGCCATATGGCAGCGCCGGCTTCATGGGCGGGCCAGGGTGCGGTGGCCCTGGCGGCTACGGAGCCATGGCGCACCAGGTGATGCAGCCTGGCATGCAGCCGGGCGTTGTCGGCCAATCGGCTACGGGCAAGGCGGGCACCCTGCGCATGCGCGGGCTCCCCTTCCGCTCAACGGTCGATGACATCTTCCGCTTCTTCACTGGCTTTCAGATCATGCCGGGAGGTATTGTCATTGGCCAGCGTGATGGACGCGCCAGCGGCGAGGCATGGGTCACTTTCACATCTCCGACTGAGGCCCAGAGAGCGATGCAAAACATGAACCACAAGAATATGGGCTCCCGCTACGTCGAGCTGTTCGCTGCATGAGTAGACATCCACCCATGCTGAACTCCGTAGAAATAATAGGTCGCCATGACCTACACTAACGGTTCGGGCCAGCTCTTAGGAGCAGAGACGAGGGCGCTAGGGCGCTAGCCGGTTGTGCAAGTTTTCATGTCTAGCACGTGTCACGCGACCGCCGATCAGGGATCAGCGCGGCCGGGCTGATCTCGGCAAGAATTACAAGCAATACCAAGTGATACAGATCTTACTAGGAATACATCAGGATAAAATAGAAATCAGAAACGGGTTTCTGAATCGTTATAGTAGTAGTACTCTAACTCTTTACTCTTGAACTCGATAACTGTTACTGTAACCTTGACTCTGACTCTCTAAAGTTAAAAGTATATAAAAATCGTCGCATGAACTCATGAATTGTCTGGATCTATGAGGATCGGCCGTGAGTCTAAAGCGATGCTCCAACAACGTACTCTTTGCCATGCATAATCAAAAGCCGCCGTCCAGATCGCCCTTCAGGTTCCAGTAGCCCTCTGGGGTCTGCTCAGGAGGGTTGTGCGCACGATGACGGCAAGCCTCTCTGTGATTCGCATTCGGATTTGTCACACCAGCGGCCCGATAGAAGCTGTCGCACGTCTTGCATGAGAAGGCAGGCAGATGTCGTCGCCGCCTGCCGCGCACAACCTCATGACATATCATGACGGGAGGCCGCGCATGCTGGAAATCATCGGAGCGAGTGGTGCTCGTTGTCGTTGAGGCCTTTTTTGTTGCGCCATGTTGCTTCTTCTCCGGCTCAGGGCAGCAAGGGACCTGATGAGCCGGGCTGCGCGTATCATTCGCTGAAAATTCCAAATGTCGACGGGACGATTTGCTCTTCGAGCCCGTGGGGATATCGTGCGTCAGCTTGGGATGCGGGTGTGCTGCTTCAGCAGGTATCTCTATCTGATACTCGAGCGACTCTGCATTCGAAACTGCAGTGGACTCCGCGCATCGTGCTGCATAGGATCGTGCACGGATGCCAGACGCGGATACATCGTTTGAGACATGTCTCTGTTTTTCTTCAAGCTGAGAGTTGATGATGTTGCACAGACCGACGTGGCGACGCTGAAGATCAGCGTGGCGCTGAAGCCACAGTGACTTGCGCTGCTTGAAGAGGCTGCTCTGTTCGCGAAGGTTGGCCTTGCTCTGCGATGCCTTCCTGAGCGCGGCAGCTGCCTGCTGCTCAGCAGCCTTTGCGGCCGCTCTCGCTTCTTTCAACTCGTTGGCGAGGACACGGATCAGCTTGACTGGCAGCAGCACTTCCAGCTCGTCACTCAAATTCTGGCTCGTGACGTCTGCGATTGATATGGCACGATGCGGCAACGCCGGACGAGAGTAGACAGCAGGTGCCGTGTTCACATGAGCGGCGGCTTCTCTCGCTCGGCTTGCTGCTTCCTTGGCGCCCGTCCGAGCAAGGTCGACGGAAGCCATATTCGCCTCGAACCTTTTTGAGGCTGCTCTTTTCGCGCTCTTCGCTAGCGCTAACCTGGGATAGGTTCCTATACGAGGTACACATACATAGTACCCCAGCCGGCGCATGAGCGTGATCGCCGGCGCCTCGGCAGCGGGCAGCCGCTGTGAATTGCGATGGTTGCCCACGGACCCTGGCCGCTCAAGGCGGTGCGGTCTGCTCCTTGCCATTTCGCTCGGCACGCTTGCGACTGCAGCCTCCGCAGCATTCTGGGGCTGGCATCCGAGCAGAAGCGCCTCTGCTGTCAGTGAAGACAGTGCCGCAGTTGCACCGATCGCCTTCGCTTTGTCTGCCTCGTCGCCGGAGCACGCGCCTCTTCCATCTACATCGGGCCATCGATCTTCCGCGCAGGCTGGCTCCGCCCTCGAGCTGCCACCGGACGCCCTGGAGCTGCCACCGGAGCTGCCGCCGCCGAGGGCTTCAGCTGCAGACGCTCTACGAGGGGTTAGAGGATCTCTCGTCTCTGGTTTGTTTGGGTTCCCGTGGGGCTGGGGATCGTCGGGTGATGAGAATGACGTGATGCGCGAGCGCTCCTTTGGTACCTGCCTTGTGCGCCCGCACCGCACTCTGCGCTGGGGCTCGCCCGTCGATGTAGCAGACGACATCTGCTGCCACAGCCGGGGCAAGCTCGAGCCGAAGAAGCTGTACCTGCAGCTGCTAGGTACGGACGCACTCTCGGTGGTGGAGTGGCGAAAGCACGAGACGATGACCTTCTACGACACGGTCACCTCCAAACCTCTCTTCATCATCGACAACAAGGTGCGCAGATTTAAAGACTTCATGCTCGACTCGAAACGGCATGGCCACCCGACGTTTAGGGAGCACGAGAGGGTGGCGGAGAACACGGAGGTCTTGCGCGACTTTGGCTCCCTGGGTGGGGGCGGCGAGATTGTCTCCGTCGACGGCACTCATCTCGGGCGGAACATACCCGATGCACAGGGGCCGAGGTATTCAGTCAGTCTCGTGTGCATTGCCGGCCTCAAGGGCGATGCGGACGCTCGCTCGACGCTCTTCGACCAGCGCGGCGGCCACCTCGACCGCACGCGTACTAGCCCTCCCCCTGCCGAGCGCGCCAGGCTCCGCATCGGTCCCCGGATCAGGAACACTCCCTACCCGGACAATGACCAACTACCTGCGGTCCAATACAAGCGCATTGGGAGATAGCAGCGCGGCCGCGAGTCCTATCACGCATTGGCAGTGCATGGCCCCGTCGTCCCCAAGACGCGATTCTCGATACGTTTTTGTCAACTTGTAGCGCGAGTGAATGGTCATTTTGACTTGTACAATTATTCTAATATTATATATATTCATATTGATATTGCTTGATAAATATTAATATTATTAATATAATAATAATATAGGTTCAAGGTTCAGGTTGAAGGTAAAGGTTCCCGCGCGTGATAATTCATGTACTAGTACTACTATATCCTGACACGTCTAGTATGCTATCTGTTTATGTATGAA